>ERZ773209.1499-NODE-1499-length-13682-cov-9.902693_pt1 | contig 13682 bp, 7 predicted proteins | sample MGYA00511109_ERZ773209 | MGnify/ENA primary metagenome ERZ773209 (study PRJEB29015, sample SAMEA2737786) | human gut metagenome | biome: human gut; feature: human-associated habitat; material: faeces | place: China | collected 2012 ...
ACATGATCTCCTGCTGTCTCGCTGTTTCCTGATGCTCCGTAGAAACACGGATATAACCTATTTTGCTCATAGTTGTTGTTTCCTTTCTTTATTCAAGTGTATTTTTATTTCTATGTTTAGCCTGTGTCCTCTGACGGCTTTTCTCACGCTCACGCTTCATCTGCTGTTCGTTGATGTACTGGCGCACCTGTCGGGTGTACTTCTTCGCCGTTTCACGCTTGGTGAGGAATGCGGTATGCTCGACATTAAGCCTGTTCCACTTCGATTTCAGCTTGTTGGACTTCTCCAAAAGGTCAAGCATCGTCGGCGGTTTGCCGTCAACAGCATACTTCTTGATATGCTCCTTGATGTACTTGACCGTCTGCTCGTAGTCCTCGATAGTGGCGGCATTTTTCTTCTTGAAACGGCTCTGCGACCAGCCCGATTTGCCCTGATACTCCTTGTAAACAGGCTCCAGCTCGTCACGGTGCTTCATCTTTGCAATGAGCGTGTCGATAGCTGTAAACTTCTTTTTCAGATCGGCACGCTCAGTTGTGTGGTCATCGGAGTGAGGTGTATTGAAGAAGAATCCAGACAGCTCGCTGAATGACATAACGCCACCAGCTTCAAGGTCTGCGATGATTTCGTTTGCTCTGCCCATACCTCTGATAGCTTTCCACGGATCTTCTTTCTTTTCAGGTGCTTTACTCTCCGTAGGTGTGGGCTGTGGTGTCCGGGCAGACGGTTCAGGCTTCGGATTGATAGCAGTTGCGTTAAGCATATCAAGCTGTGCCTGCCGTCTTGCTCGTCGGGCTGCAAAGAACTTCTCCACCTGTTCCGCAGCAGCTTTTCTCTTTGCGGTTTCACTTGTTTCGGTGATAGTTTCAGGCTCGGCAGATTGTTTCGGCTTTGTCGGTGCGGTGACTGTCTGTGTCGGCTTCGGCTCGGTCTTTGGAACAACAGGCTTCGGCGCTTCGATAAGCATATCGGGAGTGACATTCGCCGCTGACAGCTTTTCCTGTATCTCCGCTATCTGCTCGGCTATGCGTTCGGGGGTGAAGTCTGCGCCCAGGGTGTCGGCTCTTGTAAACTTCTGTTGACCGTCACCTGATAAACGGAATTTCAGCTTGACCTTATTGCTTGGCTTGTAAACATATTCGATACTGCACTCCGAACATTTTTCAAGAAAATCCTTGAAGTCACGGCTGTAAAGCATGACCTCCGCAATCCTGACACGGAGCTTATCTTTCCACGACTTGCCCTCTTTCTGCATATTCCTCTCAAAGTGAGATACCCCATGTCCCTTTTCAGGCTCGGAGATAACAGATATACCGTGTTCAGCACATATCTCGTCCGAAATCTCACGCAACTCTGCCCACGCTCTTTCAGACTTTCTGCCTTGATTATGCTCGGTGGTAAAGCTCAGACCGTTATACAGATTTGTGTTGTTGAAAATGATGTGGCAATGCAGGTGCGACTTGTCATGATGAACAGCAATGACATACTGATAATCGCCTTTCAGATAACGGTCGCACAGCTCCTCTCCGATCTGCATAGCTTGTTCGGGCGTGACTTCACCGGGGGCAAAGCTCTGTATCATGTGGTAGGCAAGGATTTGGGTGCGTCCTGTTCCTGTGTTTCGGACGGCTCGGAAGTCCTCGCTTGCTCCTGCGCTATCGGCTCGGCAAGCATAAGAGTTGACATATAAACCGTCGATGGTCTTATCATCTCTTGTGATGTAAGCGATCGCTGCGCTGACTGTTGCCCTGATCGTATGGATAGAAGTGTATGCCAAATTTCGTTTACCCCTTTCTTTATCTCGGTAATATCCTCGGCATAGATGTGACCTGTGCTGTAAAGTCGGACAAGTATCTGGTTGATGTTTGCTCCGATGCGTTTCATCAGACGGTTACACTCGGCAATTTCGGAACGGTCGGGCGTGAGATCAACCCTCGCCCGAACACAATCACGGATATACTCGGTCTTGTTCTTGTAACCGTACTGCTCACACTTGGAAAGAATGTCCTGCATTTCCGATTCGGTGAAACGAACATTGAGGGTGTAGGACTTCTTCTCCTTCTTGCGTTTCAGGTACTTGCGTTCATCGTCGGTAAGCTGGCTCTCGTCCTTGTCGGCAAGGCACTTGTCAAGGTCGGCTCTGACCTCTTTGTCAAGTGCGTGATTGATTGCTCCCTCGTAGGTCATACCCTCAAACTCCATAGCCTTGTGTTTGGGCGGTCTTCCACGCTTCTTTTTCTCGGTTTTCATAGTGGTGTCTCCTTTGTTTGTATTTCGGCGTTAGCCGATTTTCTTGACCGCTGTGCGGTCGTTTCGGGGCTTGGGGTGTCCCTAACAAGCATTTGGTATTTTCGCTCGCTGTGCGGCGCAAAATACAATGCTTGTTATTTTTGTTGCGCTGTAGCGCTATTTTCCAGCCTGTGGGATTTTCATATCACTCAGGCTTTCGATGCTCCGTCAGCGAATTTGGAGCTATGCGACTTAAACTCTCCGCCGCTTAGGTCGGCGGTCATACTCGCTCACGCTCCTGCGTGATGCACTCAATATCATCACTCTTGAAATTGTAAACTGGCTCAGCGCAGTTATTGCGCAGTCTGGGCGGCAGTCCTATGAAATATGCTCCCATAAGTTAATACCAAATTATTGACCGCTTCGTTAAGTATACCGCAGAAAAATTTTATGATGAAAATGATATGCAGGGGTGCGTGTGATCGTCACAACGTCAAAGCCCTTCACTTTTCTACCGGTGTTTTTGAGAAAATGGCGTTGTTTTTCAGAAAAGTTTACACTTTGTTCATGACGGTTCTCCCTTGTGCCTAAATTCAACAGCATATTTCTATACAGAATGTGAATAGGTCACGGCGGCACTCGGATAAAACCCCCTCTATATATACAAGCACGTTCAATCAGGAAACGGGCATGATTTTTATAAAAATAGTTGCTCCGTGATAATAATTCTCCGTATTGAATAAATCAGAAATGGTGACCTATGCAGTATGCAGTCAATGTGATATGGCTCGGATTTGCAATGCTCGGTCTGCTTTCTGCAAAATTCCCCATAACAATTTCACGAATGAAGAAGTTTTATGGCGCACTCAACTTCTTGCGCAATGCGAATAGACTTTTGCTGTCCGAGAATGCTATAATATTAGCATAGGGTATTATCCCTAAATCCAATACATTGGGAGGTGATGAGAATGAGTAAGAAAGCTAAGACCGAGGTTGATGAGAAGTCCGCTGTTATCATTACGGATGCTGTTCTTGCGGAGAATCAGGCAAAGCTCGACAGCTACGAAAAGTCTATCAAAGCTGTGCAGGAGCGCAGGCGCAAGGTCATCATTGATAGCAAGCTCTACACCTACGATAAGCTCTCACAGCTTTACGGCGGTGCGGAGGGACAGGCACTTCTCGATGCTGTGACTGCGGAGCATACGCTGATCGGCAAGCTGACAGCAAGCGGTATGACCTATGAGCAGATTGGTGAGCTGGCTGACGATAGTTCTGCCGATGCTGACAACAGCTCGGACGAAAGCTATTCCGAAAAGTACGCTAAGCAGATGAGCTTTTCAGAAACAGATCATTCCTATTCGGAGTAACATATATTCCGACAACAAAACGATTGCTGTGTAAGGGACGGCTCTGCCGTTCCGTACAGCACCTGTGCAGGCGTAACGCCCCTGCAACAAAAAGCCATTGCGTGTAGAGATAGATAATCGCAGGCGGAAAGGAGACACTTGCCAAGAAAAGATACAGGATTTACTTTGGCTGAGCTGAATGAGAGATATAAAGATAAGCCGACCAGCAAAGCCGTGTACGAAGTGGACGGTCAGCGTTATGCTGTGACAAGTCATTTCGTGGGTGAAAAAGACCTTGATAAGGTGCTTTATGAACTTGCTTTCAAAAGAGCGTTTCAGAAAACCGAAAAGAACTAAAAAGTTTTGAAAAAAGACTTGCCATATTCGGTTTTCTGCGCTATAATAGTTGTATCATCGAATATGGTTTGCTTTGATTGGAAAGGAGTTATTATGGCAAAGCAAACTACTTACAATGTCGGGATCTATGTGCGTTTGTCGCAGGAGGACGAACGTGCGGGCGAATCCCTTTCGATTGAAAATCAGAAGAAGATGCTGACGGAATATGTCAGCAAGCAGGAGGGGTGGAATCTTATCGAGATATGCGAGGACGATGGCTATTCGGGAACAAGTTTCGATAGACCAGGTATCAAGCAGATTCTTGATGATGCAAAGTCGGGAAAGATAAATCTTATCCTCTGTAAAGACCTTTCACGTTTCGGAAGAAATTATATCGAGGTCGGTCAGTATATAGATTACATTTTTCCTTCATTCAATATCCGCTTCATCGCCCTGAGCGACAATGTAGACACGCTTGACAGAAACAGTTCGGCAATGGATCTTATGCCTGTGATGAATTTATTCAACGAATGGCACGCCGCCAACACGTCAAAGAAGGTACGCAGTGTCATGGCAGCAAATTCTCGGCAGGGCAAGTATCTGGCGGCTTCAGCTTCTTATGGTTACATCAAGGCAGATGATGAAAAGCATACGCCCTTGATTGATGAAGATGCCGCCGTTATCGTAAGACGTATATTTGAGCAGAGGGCAAGAGGGTTAAGTCCGAAGCAGATCGCTATACAGCTTAACAAGGACGGCATCGCAACTCCCTCGGATCATCGTTATCAGCTTAAAGGCAAAGATAATCCCCTTGTGACTTCACATCTGTGGAATGATTGTATGGTGCGTGGCATTCTTAACAATGAGATTTATATCGGAAATCTCGCACAGCAGAGAGTGACAACGGTATCCTACAAAAATCACAAGCAGATACGCAAGGACAGGTCGGAATGGATAGTGATTGAAAATAATCATGAACCTATCATTTCAAGAGAGCTGTGGGACAAGGTTAGAGAGGTTGACGCATCGGTGAGTATCGGCAAGACAACAAAAGAAGGCGTGATTCTTCCGCTGTCAGGATTTATGTACTGCCCAGACTGCGGTTACAAGATGAAAATGAACAGAACCATGCACACCTCTAAGAAGCGTGGAACATATGAGACTGTCAGCTATCGCTGTGGTACTTATGTTAGAAGCGGAATGGACGGCTGCACTCCTCATTCCATTTTGGAAAGAGTAATTTCACAGATTGTTGTTGACGATATTAGAGCAAAGGCACGACTTGCCGTTGAGGACGAGGACGCACTCCGTGAAGCCGTTAGAAAACGCAGACAGGCTACTGCCGATGCGGAGAGCCAGCATAACAGCAAGGAACTCCATGAGGGTGAGAAAAGGCTTGCACAGCTCGAAACGCTTATCAGTAAGACCTATGAAGAAAAGCTCCTCGGTACTGTACCCGAAGAACTCTGCGTGAAAATGCTGAATCAGTATCTTGATGAGCAGAAGATGCTGAGAGAGAAAGTCGCTGTACTGAAAGAAAAGTGCGAAACCGCTGAACAGGCTGAAAAGGATATTGACAGATACATTGAAAATATCAAGAAGTATGTCGATATTCAGGAGCTTACCCGTGAGACTTGTTTGGAGCTTATCGAGTACATCGTGATTGGTGATCGTCCCGAAAGCAAGGACGAGGACAGGCAGATTCACATCTTTTACAAGTTCCTTGACAAAGGGCTTACGGAGAAAAGAAACATTCTGCTTCCGCAGAATGTGGAGTAAATAATATTTGGGTGTACTTTTATGGGGTTCTCCTCACGGAAACCAAGCTCACCGAACGGAACATTACCGACAGCCACATCAAAGCTGCCATTTTGAAAATGGTTCTTTTCAAAGCCCTGAATCGAAATATCTGCATCGGGATAGAGTGCATGAGCGATTCTGCCCGACAACGAGTCGATCTCTACGCCGTAGAGCTGAGAATTAGCTTGCATAACTTCAGGCATACGTCCGAAAAAGTTTCCAATACCCATTGCTGGCTCTAATATGTTGCCGCCGTCAAAGCCGAAATTGCCAAGAGCTTCATAGATACCGTCAATAACCGTAGGAGAGGTATAGAAAGCGTCATTTACCGTTGAACGTGCCTGAGCATATTCCTGCGGAGTCAGCAACTCGGAAAGCTCCTTATACTCTGCGGCCCACTTCTCATCGTTCTTATCAAAAGCCTTAGCCAAAGCACCCCAGCCTACATATTTCGACAAGATTTCTTTTTCCTCAGCCGTTGCAGGACGCTTTTCCGCTTCAAGCGTTTTCAGCGTTCTGATCGCATCGACATTGGCTCTGAACTTCATCTTAGCACCGCCGTCACCGAGGTTATCATCGGTGATCGTGAAGTTATCGCCCTTATCGGGAGTTGGTGCAGGCGTGGTGCTTTCTTCTGCAACAGGTTCATCAGCACTGACAGCCTCTGCTGTAATAGTCTCACGCTCCGGCTCTTTGGTACGCTCCAAGCCGTCAATAAAATGGAATGACATGAGCATATCGCCGTTGTCGAGCCGAGAGGTCAGCTCGCCGCCGTCGAAAGTCCAGTTCTTTGCACGGTCAAATTCCATGTGAATATCCTTGCCCGCAGGCTCTCCGTTTTCATTGAGCTTTCGGGAAGTAAAATCAACGGTGCTTACACCCGTAACGATTCTGCGTTCTCCTACGCACTCAGGACGGAGATGATCACTGATCTCAAACATCATGCCCGGCTTGATAGCCCTTTTGAGCTGAGACAGGTTCTTTACATCGGGAATATCGGGCTTTTCTGTTTCGGATGTAACCTCAGCAACAGGTGAAGGCTGCTCTCTTTCGGGTTCAGTCCTGCCGATATACTCATACATTCCGCTGTTCAGTAGCTTATCATAGGAGATATTCTCCGTAATAACAAAGCCGCCGCTTTCTCTTGAGACAGTGCAATCGTCCGTATAGAACGGCAACGCACCTGTCAGCGATACAACCTCAGAAACCTCGCCAGTAATCTTGTGACGAAATTGGTCACCGACTTCCACAGTATCGTGTGAGGTACGTTCTTCAGCAGATTGCTCCGCTTTGAGTGTCGCCCTCTCTGCTTTCTGTTCAGCCGAAAGATAGGTATCGTCCTTGAGCCGTGCTTCGGTCATTGTCGCAACATTGTACCACGAATGACGGAACTTCTCACCATTCTCAAAGTTGAAAGTAATACCCTGAGAATTGTAGTCCACAAGCGAGATTTTCCCCTCACCGCTATGACCGCCCGTGCCGTACTCCTTTTTCAAAAAATCAGCCAACTGTTGTACAGTCGGGTGCTGTTTCTCATAGAAGTCCTGCACACGGAGCTTACCGTGAACGAATCCTGTACCACGGTCAATTTCTGCTGCGAGAGCTTCATAGACCTGAACACTGTCAACTACCGGACCTTTTGCAAATTCCGACTTCGGCTTTTGTGATACAGACTTTGAAGCAGTCAGCGGTTCGGCATCGCCAAATAAAGAAAGCTGTTCGCCCTCAATATCGTTCTTCTCCCAAAACGGCACATCATCTTGCTCATTTCGTTGAATTTCGTCAATGACTGTTTCATCGGTAAAAAGAGGCTTATCAATGTCCGCAGTATCCTGGGCAGGAGTCTCTACCGCAGAAGCATCGCTCATAAGCTCTACCGCCTGCTCGGCCTTGCTTGTATGCCTGTCTATAACCTCATCGGGAACAGAAACAAGGTCAGAAAAATCAAGTTCTGTCAGACCGTTTTCAATCATATCCTCAATGCTGTCAAACTGCTCCGTATCGAACACTTCACCGTCAAATTCGTGAGTGATCTTGAAGTCCACAAGGTCAGCCGTCACCTGAATGGGCAGCTCATCATCGGTCAGCGTGGTAAACGCAAGACCGACATTGTGCAGATCATCAAAATCAGCACCTTCACGGTATTCCGCTTCGCAAAAATCATTGATAAGCCATTTTGCCTTATCAAGCGGAGTTTCAAAAGTACGCTGGAAGTCCATGATCTCCACAGGCTTATCAGGATTATGTTCGAGCATCGCCGTTTGCAGGAGCTTCGGAAAAGTGGACAACTCACGATACGGCTCGATCTCCATTTTATCACCACGGTTATAGATACCGCAAACGGGGTCTCCGCCATAAAAAAGCTCTCCAACCTTATCACCCTCAGCGATAGCCAATTTCCAAGTGCCGTTCTCTGTCTCCGCCGATTCGCAGTCAGTGCCGAAAAATTTGTCTACGATCTGTTGCAGAGTTTGGAGCTTTTCCTCAGCGACAGTAATATCATCATAACCACGAATCGGGTGCTGTGCCTTGAAATCATCGAAAATACGCTGTTCCTCAGCCGTCAGCTCGGAATGAGCTTCGAGGAAAGGAACAAATACATCAAGTGTGTGCTTCGCTCTTTCCTGATACTCCGGCTGATTGAACGGGTGCTGCGTATAACCGAGAATACCCTCATTGTGGGCACGGATATGGTCGATCAGCGAACCGCCGCCCGTGCCTTTGCCGTCACCAATATCAAAGCGACCCTCACAGCTGAACTCCTCACCGCCTATGACAGCAGTGATCGTGAAGTCTGTTTTTTTATACCAGCCAGCTTTCAGATCGGGGATATTACGTTCCGAGTGCTGTTTTTCATCAAGGTATTCGAGGACAGCATTTCCAAGGGCAAAACTGCAATCAGGGTGTGCAAGAGCAAAATCGTGAACGATGTCGCTTTCGCTGACCCATTCATCACCGTCACCCTTTCCGAAATGGAATGTAAGGCTGTCAGGCTGCTTTTCGGGCTGTTCAGGCTCAAAGGTTACGTTATACTTGTGCTTTGCAATGCAAGCAAACGCCTTTTCTGTCTGCTCCTCATCACCGAGAACATCAAACAGGGCTTTCTTAATACGGTTGAGCTTAGGCTGATTGTCGCCGTTCTCCCAGCCGTGGAGTGCTGCACCGTCAAATGCAGTGATAAGTTCCTTTACGGTATCATCGGATATATCGGGAATATCATCTTTGATATAATCCAGAACAGCCCAATATGCCAAGTCATCAAATTCCTCGTGGATACGGTCAATGAAAGCCTGTCCGATCTCCTCAAAAGAAACAAAATGCTCCATACCGCTGAAACTGCAATGATATCCGTCCTCTGTCTTTTCTGTATGGAGAGAGTGACGGAGGTTTTCAGAATAATAATAAGTACGGTCTGAGATCTCACCCTGTTCAAAGATAAACTCAATATCTGCGGTTGTGCCGCCCCCTAACAGTCCGAGAGCAAGCTCACGGCGAATATCCTCACCGTCATGGAAATGCTGGGCAAGGTCATAGAGTGCAGGCTCACTCAGATTATATCCGAAAGTCGCCTTGTCACTAGGCTTGTGTTTATCAAGATAACCGCTGTCAAACAGTGGATACGCCATATCATCCCATTCGTCGCTTGACAGAGTACGCTCCGCAAGGAATTTTGCAAGGTCAGCCTTCTGAAACAGCACTTCTTCCTCAGTGGGAACTCTGCTTGCGTTCTCACGGTCAGTGACCGCCTGCTTATGGGCAGTCAGAAAGTCTGCAACATCGGACTCCTGCAAAGCATTGTGCAGGATCTCATCATATGCCTGAATATCCTCCGCCGTGAATGTTTCGTCAATGCTGTCGATCTGTCCTTTCGTCACATCACCAACAAACATAGCAGTAATAGCCGCCCTTTGTTCATCGGAGAAATCGTGCTGAGAAAAGAAGTCAGAAAGCTCAATACTGTGGTCAAAACTTGACTTGGCTTCAAGCATATCATTCAGTTTGGAGTGTTCGCCATAACGTTCAGCCGGAGCTTGTGACAGATACGCATCAACAAGAGAGAGCATTTCACCGAACTGTGCTTCATCGTATCGATTATCGAAAAAGTCAGCGAGATTGAGCTTTACATCTTCCACCGCAAGACGATGCACCACGGGAGAAAGTGCCACATTCTGCTCCATAGTCAGACCGAGGTCAGTCATATTTCGGAGCATACCGACCTCACGGACAGCGTTCTCCAATGCTCTATGAAAAGCAGGAGCGTTCTCCTTATCGACTGCAAATGCGACCTTGCCTTCACGGGAAAGTGCATGATAGCTCACACTTGTCTCCAAAAACGGCTTGACTTCCTTGAACTGCTCAGGTGTGAGCTTGCTCATATAATAGCGAGTGTCACGGTTTGCACGGTAATCACGGTTGCCGACTTCCTGTGCCTTATCAGGACTTGCAAACTGCTTACGCATACTGATCACTTCGTCCTTGATGTTGCGGACAGCAAAGAAGTCAGCGTGACTTACCGTCAGCGTTCCTTTACCGGACGGATAGATTCTGCCCGAAAACTGCATACCTCTCCGAGCCATAATATCAGCCATTTTCAGCACAAGATCACGGTCAGCCGTCACATATTCCTTTTGCGGAATGTAACGATATTCTGTATTGCCGATGATGTTTTTCTCAGGTGGAGAATACGGTCTGTTGGACTTTGTAACGTTCATATTGCCAAGGATTTTTCTCAGCCAATCGGTATCCTTATCATTCACCGCCATACGGACAGTACTATTCATTTCGTAGGCATAATAATTGATACCCGATTTTTCAAGCATTTCCTGCACACGCTGAAAATCCGCAAGCTGCATTGATATCAGCGACTTATCTCTGTTGTCTGTCGCATTATTCCACATTTTGTTGCCGTATGTAATAATATCAGCCACGCTGTTAACCTCCTTTGTCTTAGTCTCTTGTTCTACTTCTATCTGTTTTGGAATATCCCTGAGCATATCGTTCCAGTCTTTGTATGTATCGGGAGTAACAATACGCTTCATATCGGGATACTGCTCCTGCAAACGCCGAGCAAATTCGTTGCCTGCCGTATCGTTATCGGAGCATAAAAATACATTCTCAGGAGCGATATTATGACGAAGCATCGTATCAAGGACGATACTCGGCTTCACGCCCATCATGGAAACAAGCCTGCAATTATCAAGTTCTTTGCTGTGCATTTGCAGATAGGAAAGCATATCTATTGCCGATTCAAAGAAAAAGGCCTTTTCGCCAGTGCCGTGTACTACCTCAAATCCGTGACCGCCAGCCGAGCCTGTTGCAATGCCTTTGAATTTATGCTCCGTTGATGTACCGACCTTTTCCGCACCGATGACTTTGCCCTGATCGTCATAGTACTTGAAAAGCACATTGCCTGTCTTTTCTTCCTGAGAGATAGTGCCTTCCTTCACAAGTGCGGAAAGCATATCATAGTCAAGCCCTCTGGTCTTGCACAGATACGCAAACACACGCCTGCAATTATCAGCTTCGGCAAGGGAAAGCTCTCTTGCCGTTTGCTGAACAGGTTTCGATTCGTATGTGCGGGACGGAGTATAGGTGCGGTCAATGTGTTCTCCGGTCAGAGCTTCGACGGCATCAAGAAAGGACATATCCATATATTCTCGGAGTAAGCCGATATTGTCGCCGCCCTTGTTTTCGCTGAACCTGAACCATTGACCACGTTCGCCCGGACCGTTATCCTTGATATGCAGGCTGTCATGTTCCTTCCACACATACTCTTTGCCGACCTTTTTCAGGTCAAAGCCGTGAGACATGAGGAACTGAGGAAGATTGACGAAGTTCGCCCTTTCTTTCTGCTCATCAGTAATTCTCATCTGTTATTCCAGCCCCTGATCATTTCTCATTTTGGGTGTCTGCTGAGGTTTCTGCTGACCTCGGCCGCTGATACGCTGGGCATCTCTCTGCATTTTGCCACGGGAAAAGAAAGCTTTTTTTGAATCCTTTTTTGCGAGCGTGACCGCAGACTTCTCGCCACCGAACACAGCGGAATGTTCCACGCCCTTAGCTGTCAGCTCTGCCGACTTCTTCCGAGCCTGCCCCTCGCCCATACGCTGGGTGAAACGCTCCTGCTTCGGGAGTGTCTTAAAATAGTCGGGGTTGACATATTCCACGGCTCTTTCGCCCTTGACAGCGCTCTCGATCTGCTTGTAGGCTTCGGCATTCGCCTTAGAAACAGTGACCGCCACCGTATCATTCTTGCGGACAACCGCAGAATACGGAATGTTCGCCTTTTGCAGCTCTGCCACGATCTTTCGTGCCGTGTCGATCGATTCAACACGGGTGTGCTTATCGTCCTTGCCGAGTGAAGCGTAGTATTCAGGGTTGATGGTCTCATACTTGCCCTTTTCACCCTTACCGCCGTTCTCCTTTGCGGCATCAGTATGTGCGATCTTTCCGATAGAAGCATACATCACATCATTCAGAGTTGACACATCGTTCCTTGAAACGGTAATACCGACCTTATCCTCGCCCTTAGTAGCAGCGGAAAACTGTACGCCTGCATCTATAAGTGCTGACATGACCTCAACAGCCTGAATCTCCGTCATAGTCTCCACATGACGGTCATTTCGAGGCAATTCCTTGTAATAATCAGGGTTCACCTTGAAACCGCCGTCATCAGTCAAAACAGCATCACCCTTATCAAGCATATCCGACAGCCAGCTATCTACCTCGACTTCATCGTGCATATTGAGAAGCTCAAGCTGACTTTTCATTTTTGCAAGCTCCTCAACTGCATTATCTCTCATTTCCTGCGGAACAAATGGATTTTCTGCAAGGCTCTCCATAGACTTGATACCTTCCGCAAGCTCTGCCTTTGCCTTGTCAATGTCCTTCTTAGAGCCGTTGTTGATGATACCGTCGATCATGTTGTAATCATCTTCAAGCTGCATCTCCACATTGGCAAGGGGTTGAATATTCAATTGATCTGCAAGTTCAGCGACCTTAGTACGGTCAAGCGTTTCGACCTTCTGCGCCGCCTGAACAGCACTCTCAGCAAGTGTCGGCATATCAATATTGCCTTTCTGAACCATTTCACCGAGCTTATCTCCGGTCAGCTTCATAGAAGCATCGAGCTGATCATTGACCTGCTCCTCATAGTGTGTTTCAGGACGGGCAAGCTTCACGATCTTATCATCAAGTGCTGAAATACGCTCATTCACATCTTTGAGCTGTTCGGAGAGATTGTATTTGTCAACAACACTTGTTGCAGGATCATTGTAAGTATCAAGGATCTTCTGCTTTTTCGCTTCAAGTGTTGCTTTTTTATCGCTCAGGCAATCAACAGTTGCACCATTCAACCTTGTCATTGCATCGGCAAAAGCTTCACGGCGTTCCTTGTTAAAGCCGATAGAAAAGCTCTTGATCGTATCGTTCAGAGCGATAACACGGTTGAGCTTGTGTTCGATACGGTCACGCTTTACTGTAAATTTGTCGATCTTCTTCCACCCTTGGTCGATCTTCTGCTGTCGCTCAGGAATTTTCTCCTTACGGATAGCCTGAATACGCTTCTCGTTAAGGGCAATAACAGCACCGATACCCGGCAAATTGCCGATCGTAGCTTTCAGCATACGGTTGGTATCTTCGAGCTTATCAGCCTTTGCGGAAAGAGCTTCGATCTTCGCTTTGTTGCGGTCGATCTTATCTGTCTGATTGGCGATTTTTTCATCAAGAGAGTCGATACGGCTCTGATGATGTTCTGCCTTTGCGTTCAGCAGAGGAAGAAGTTTTCCCGACTTCTGAACGCTGGTTTCGTCCTGCTGCTGTTCCCGAGACTGAGCCTGTTTTCTTCTCAGTTCTTCCGCATCGACCACAGGCTGGTCGGCGGTTCTCTTATCGTCATTATCCTGTACTGGCATAGGCTATAATCCTGTATAATAAAACTTGACACATACAAAACAATCAAAGTATAATAAAAAC
>ERZ773209.1500-NODE-1500-length-13681-cov-111.084397_pt1 | contig 13681 bp, 8 predicted proteins | sample MGYA00511109_ERZ773209 | MGnify/ENA primary metagenome ERZ773209 (study PRJEB29015, sample SAMEA2737786) | human gut metagenome | biome: human gut; feature: human-associated habitat; material: faeces | place: China | collected 2012 ...
TATTTATGCTAAATTTCGTTAACCGTATTCATTTTTATTATTATAGTTCATATTCATGTAATTTTTTAATTTTATATTCTCGTATAATTTATATTCTCGTATTATATCCTGAAAAGCTTGTTACGCTTCATTATTACATATCAAAATCATTCCTACATATCAAATTCCCATTGCTTCTCCTCAAAATCCTTTACCACGGCATCGAAGCCGGAACCGCCAGGACGGTTGGGTATTGGAATCGTGTCCATATCGAGATCGATGGTGATGACTCCGCCACGGAACAGCTTTCTTACCTGGTCGGTTACGTCGAAGACAAACGTTGAGTCTTTGCCATTGTTGAACTGCATCGACAGATCGAAATAATGACGGTTGTTCAGATCGGCTGTGCCCACCTGCTTGAGCGACTCCTTGTAGGCTCGGGTGTCGAGGCGGCTCGGATTGACTTTCGGGATGCCGAAGGTAAGCACCTTGCCTCCGATGATATCTACCTGGGTGCCGTCCTGAAGGGCTAAATCCTTCTTCATTCGCATGCTGAAGTTCACGGTGATGGCATCGGAACCCGTCACGCCCGTGTTGAGCGTTACCGAACGAGCCATGCCGCTGAGGTTTGCGTTGCCGTCGATGGAGGTGATGATGCGACCATTGCGGTTGTTGTGGCGCAATATCACCTGCACCAGGTAGATGTATGTCATGGGTTGCAGCTTCATGTCGAGCTTCTTCACCCATACGTTACGGTCGGCATCGAAGTCAAATCCGTCGAGGTTCTTGTTGATCTCGATGGCACTCTCGTATCCGGCAAACAGTTCCTCTGGCTGATAGAAGGAGTGAGAGAAGCGGGTGCTGTAATGGGGAGCTGACATCATTGTCTCACCTGTGTTGGCAGTCACCTCGTCGTAGGAGGTGGATTCGTCGATGCGAATGCTCTGTATGCCGTCGGGTGGATCGATGTAGTTCCATGCCAGGATGTCCCAGTAGCCATAGTCGTAGTTGGCCGTGAGGTCTTTGCCTGTGATGGTATGCTTATAGGGAGCGTCGTGTGGACCGTTGGGCGTGAAGCCCGTGTAGTAGCGGCGAATCTCAAAGGCATCAGGCTCGGTATAGCCCAACTTGCCGAAGAGTTCCACGTCGGTGGCATCCCATTTGTATTTCCATTCTGCCTTCCAGTCGTACGTTACGTCGTACTCGAGCTGGTAGTTCCAGATGGCCTGCAGCTCCACGTCGATGTTGGGCAGGTCCATGGTGGCATCCTTGCCGTCCTCGTGCAGATAGAGCATCGGGTCGCGCTGGCAGCTGATCATTGCCACACAGCAGAGTACAAAGAACAATTGTAAGTATCGCATCGTCTTATTTCCTTTCCTTGTGTCGGTAAATCAGGTCGTAGCTCAGCGTGATTTCCACCCTGGTAGGACCTATCCACGAATAGCTATGCTGGCGTTTCTTGAAATCCTTGGCATTGCCATACCACTTGTAGTAGTAGCGGTTGGCGTCGGTGTCGGGATCCACGGGGCATCGCCACTGGTAGGGGTCGTAGAGTGTATTCAGATAGCCAAGCTGCAGCCCGAACTCCAGTCGCCAGTGCTCTTTCCGGTCTATCGGCATCACATATCCTACTCCCATTCCGGCTCCCCATCCTTCTCCTTCCCATCCCCTCTTTTCAGAGAAGCATATATTATATAGGTACGCGTGCGCGTAGGCACTGAAGAAGAATCCCTTGAAAGCTGCCCCTTTTCCCGGTTTCCGCTCTTCTATGTCGCCCCGGCGCAGATAGTAGCGGGTGTGAACCTGGTAGTTGCGCAGCTGGAAGTACTTGTGCTTGCTGTAGTGTTTCCACCAGGGACCGTCGAAACTGGCTCCGTAGGTGAAATGACCACGAAGCGGATAGAACTCTATCGCCACGTTGGGGATGGGGCAGAAGCGGTTGTATCCCGGCATGTAAGCCAGGTCGAAGAGCAGATTGGTCTTTACGCTCATCAGCTCGCGGCGATCATTGCCTTCCGTCTCTTCCTTTTCTTTCTTTTCTATCTTTTCTATCTCAATCTCTTCCTTTTCTGTATGAAGGAGTGAGTCCTTCTGCACGGTTTCCGCTTCCGAAGGCTGAGGCTTGATGCTTTCCTGGGAATTTGCGGCAGCGGTGAGATTCCGGTTGATAGCCATGATTCTTACGGATCGCAGGCTTGGGAAATAGTTGTGATAGAGGTGCTGCCACAACTTTCCCCTGTCTTGTCTTATCATCGCCTCCTTGAGCAGTATCACGTCGGCAGCATATTGGTTCATCAGCGAATCCACCACCGGGAGGTAATCATCCTTCCTGAGTTTCATCAGAGACCGCATCAGGGGGAAATCCATCGGCGCCACATCGTAGCGGATGAGATTCGTGTTGATGCCGTAGCTGCTGAGCAAAGCATTCATGGAAGCCTTGCGTGCGTTGGCGAGTTGAGTATTGATATGGAGGGAACCTTCTGGAGATGCTGAGGCGCGACCGATGATGATGCCGCTGTCGCCCAATGCCTTCAATTTGGGAATGAGATTGTTGGTAATCCATTTCCTGTCTTGCTGCTCAATGTCTTTTTTTCCGACAACAAACGGGATGATAGGGCGCGAGTCGTGAATGAATGCAGAATCGGTGGTAGCCACCTGCGCTGCCGCATTCATGCTGAAGCCGAATATCATGGAAAGTAATGTTCTCGTATATCGCATATCGCACGTTTAGACAATTTAAATGAATTTTATCTATAGCATTTGAATCAATACCAAACTTTAGTCGATGAATTCCAGGAAGGCGCTAGGTAGATAGGCTGTGGCGATGGTGGCGATGTCGTCGATGATGACGGCCACTCGCTGCTGGCCATGATATCGTGCCACTCTTCCTTCCACCCCCTTGAACTTGCCGTCTATCACCCTTACCCGCTGCCCGCTCTTGAACTTCTGCTCGTTTTCCGGTACCAGCAGCACATCGTTGGCTTCTGATTCGCAGATGATTCGGAGACTCTCTATCTGATAGTCGGGCACGATGAGCGGTGTCTTCTGGATTTTGGAACCCTGATGGAAGTGGCGGTAGTAGAAGCGGAGAAAGGGAAGATTCACGTTGTCGTAGACAAACTGTTTCAGTTCCTCCTCCGTGCCGTGGGCGAAGAAGATGTTGGGCAGTCGTGATTCCACGACCACTCTGCGTTCGCCTTTCACTTCCTTGGTTACGTGAAGGGTAGGGCAGAAAGCCTTTACGCCCTTGCTCACCAGATAGTCGTATGCCTTCTTCTCTCTTCCGTAGGTGGTTCTGAGTGCATACCAATGAGCCTCTGGATGCTTGTTTTCCGGTTTTCGGTTAGTTTCCGAAAGGGTATAATGGGTGGACACCCCTACTTGCTGATTCTCCTCTTTCTGAGGAGTCTCTGTTTCGGGGGTGGCACTGGAGGTAAGTCCAGCGCTGGGAGATTTTTTCTGATCTCCTGAAGAATGTGCATCATAAGATGTACATATTTCTACTTTCATATTCTATTTTAACTTATTCTAGTCAGAACCCAGTTAATTGAATTTGATTCTGCTCTTTTCTTTTCTACTTTCAGTAGACTGCAGAAATCATGCTGCAAAGATAGTGTTTTTTAGCTTAACTACTTTCTGTTTTTCTGAAATAATTTCAAAGGAAAGATATTTTAACTATTTTGTTATTTTATAGTTTTGCATACGGAAGTCTGAAATATGTGTTTTATGTTTGTTTGCTGAGTTTTATGTTTGTTTGCTGAGTTTTATGCTTGTTTGCTGAGTTTTATGTTTGTTTCTTGTGTTCTTCCGGTTGGCATTAAATGATTGTTGGTTTCATGGAAATTTCTATCCGCCATTGGCGGATGCACGTACGGCAGTGTCGGATGCTTGTACGGCAATGCCGGATGCCCATTCGCCAACGGCGGATAGACATCCGGCATAGATAATAGATATTAGAACTTATAGATAGCACCAAAAGAAATGTTGCTAGCATCTACATCAACTCCGAATGTAGAAGAGTTATCTCCGTGCTCAGGAGAATAGCCTTTGTATCCGAGGAAGCCAATCTTAGAGATGAAGTCAACATGCTTCGAAAGCTTAACTGCCAAACCTGGCTTGATGCCTACCTCGTAGAAGTCGCCACCGCCCTTGCTTACGCTACTATAACCGATAGTACCCTCGAAGAAGAGATCTACTACCTTGGTCTCTACTGCTGTATAGCGTACGTAAGGAGCAATAGTGAAGGTTGTAGCATCGCCTACACGAGAAAGCTTGCAAACTTCGCCCTTCTGGATACCTACCTCGATACCGGCATCCCACTTGTTGTTGAACTGGTAACCAATCTCAGGGATGAGCTTGTAAGCAGTCTTGCTGTCATCATCACCGATTTTGTTGCTAGAGATACCAGCAGTACCACCGATGTAAACCTGTGCGCTAGCGCAAACAGAAACGAGAGCCATAGCGAGGCTCAACATAATTTTCTTCATAATCAATCTTTTTTCTTAAAAATTATACGTTGTTTTCTATCTTCTTTTATTGGAATCCGTCTTCTTTATGCTTGGAATTCGGTGGCAAAGGTATAGGAAATATGCGAATACAGGAAATTTTTTCTTTGTTTTATTGTTAATAGTGTTGGATTGTTGACTTAAATCAAGATAATGGCAGGTGTCTGCGATTTTAGTTTTATCAGATAGGCAGGTGTCTACTATTTCAGTTTTATGAAATTGATAGTGTCTACCTTTTCTAGTTGATAAAGTAAAAAAGTGTCAACTGAAATCAGGAAAAGTCAGCTGATATCGTTAGAAGTTACTACTGATATCTCTTGGAAATCAGCCCATTAGTTGGTCTGTCTATGCTCATTAGTTGGTCTGCCGATGCCCATTAGGTGGGCACTCAGAGCCCACGTGATGGGCATCGATAGCCCATGTGTTGGGCATCTGTTGCCCGTACTGCGGGCATTGAGTGCCCAAAGTTTGGGACGGTTTCTGGGCAATATCGTGAGTAAGCTGTTTTTATGATATAATAATACTTTTTCTTGAATTATGCAAGAAAAAGTTCTCTTTTTTTTGTGTCTATGAATAATTTAGGCTAACCCTTGCAAAAGCTGAAAGTTGCTGACTTGATAGTCAAATCAGCAACTTTCTTTTTGTCATCTACCTTTTACCTTAATTCCTTTGAAGTCTTAATTCTTCTTGCCCCAATATGACTTGCGGTTCCTTGTACTGTTGTAGTTGCTGAGTCCGGAATATACAATAGTATATTTTCTAGGATTGGATTCCCAATCACATTCTCTCTGCAAATACATAGGTATGCCATCTATGTAGAGAATGGCATTTGCCTTGTCGTAGGACCACTTACCACCAGCATGGAAACCTGCTGTAATCTTATGACCACTACCCAGTGTCATACTTTCAGAACTGCACTGCTGACCAAAATTATACTCCAGGGTGATATTCTCCCAGGTTCCCTTCAATTCACTTTCGAGAATGGCAAGCTGTGGCACATCACCATATCTCTCAGGCATAATGACTGGCCAGCCATCCTGTGTCCATCTAATGGAACGTACTTGTCCCATCATAAGGGCGTTTGAATATGGATTGCCATTTACTCCTGCCGGCAAACGACCTTGTGACGAGAAATACCAGTTACCCTCTCCATCATCAAAGACAGCACAATGAGAGATTCCTACCCAACCTGGACTATTGTTGAACTTGTACGGATGTGTCAGAATTGGGTATGCCTCTCCACCCTTGTTGGTACAGTCTCTGCCATCCTTACCATAGTAAGGACCTTCTATATTCTTGGCTCTCAGCACACGAGTGTTGTAAGCCACAGAAAGTTCATCGTAGGCCATGAAAAGATAATAGTAGCCATTGTGATATATGATCTCCGGAGCTTCAGATGCCTGCCAGCGACTATTGATATTGCGAGTATAGATACGTTTGCCATACTTGCTGATGTCTCCCCATGGGTCGCCGATATTCTCATAAGGCTTACCTGTATCCGGGTTCAGGCGCATGGCAACAATACCAGAATGCCATGAACCATAGATGAGGTAATGCTTGCCATCAGGGCAGATGATATATGACGGATCGATGGCATTATACTTGAAATATGCATTCCAGTCACCTTGACCGTTTCTTCCCCAGTTGAACCCACGGTCAGTGGAAGAGCAAGCCACCATGCCCTTGTCTGTCCAATGGTTGCTTGCTGGATCGGAAGTTTCCATCATGCCGATGAAAGCTCTTTCTGTCCAGGTGTTGTCAAAATTGGCTGCATCGGCATATAAGCCATTGCCGATGTAGTTATCAACCACGATGCAATAGTACATTCGGTACAAGCCATTTCTCACCTTGCGAGCACATGGCGCCCAAAATCCATAATGAAAATGCTTGATAGCAGGAAGGCCCTCCTTTGCTCTATATTCATTCACCTTGGTTGCCACCCAGGAAGGCTGTCTTCTCATGGTGGAGCCTACCCAAGCCCAGTTGATCAAATCCTTGCTCTTACGGCAGAAGAAATGCCCATGTCCATCCAAACTGTTACCATAAGAGGCATCAGTCTGGTACATGTAGTAGTAGCCGTCATCAGCCTTCATGACTGTAGGGTCATGCACGTTGGCTAAATTCCAACTGCCACGCTGGTCCCAACCTGCCATTGATACATAATCATCAATATACGATGGAGGTGTGTAAGTACTAAGGCGACCTGAAGAAGCTCTTGTTGCCAACTCAGTTTCAACCTCTGCTGCAGGAGCTAGTTGCTGCTCCAAACTGTCAGTACAACCTGTCATGATACCAAGCAGCATGACAGCTGTCATTAAAACATTCTTTTTCATTGGTTACTTTCGGTTTATGTTAAAATTGTAGTTGTTTATTCTCTTGCTAATCCGTAATCAAGCATCGACTTTTCAATGCCTTTCTTTTTCAGAAAATACGTTTGGTGATGGCAAAATTACGCCAAAAGAGGCTAAGTATGGTGGATTATATGTAGAATTTTAGTGGATTATCTGATTCTTTTCGGAAAAAGGCTGTTTTGTACAACTAAAAATTACAGTTCATATTATCAGGGAGTTTTTGTTTTGATTAATAGATAGATGTCATGACAGTAGCGATAACCAAAAAAGCCTCCGGGACAATCATATCCCGAAGGCTATTATTCTATTTCTTCAATACTTTTTTCACATCTGTATGACCATCTGAGTAGGTGGTCTTCACAATGTTCAAACCTGGCTGAAGAGTCTGTACCTCATTACCTTTCAAGGTAAAAATACGAGTAGAGAGTACCGACTGTGCCGCTTCTGTAAAGTCGTAGATGCCTGTAGTCTGTCCATCTGTATCGCCCAAGGAAACAGATCTTGACTTGCTTACACCTGAGCCATAAGACACCTTGAGTGTTGCACCGGCAGCTGCTGATACATAGTTCTTCACTTCAGAAGCATCATTAGCCTTATAAGTATAGTATTTCGATGGAACGAAATACTCGTTGTTTCCACTCTTGCTCTGTGCATCTGCAGTGCCTTCACAGCCCTTCAACGTGATATTGTAGTCCTTGTAATTGCCACTAGTCTTGCAATCCCAAGGCTTCTTTTGGGTAGCAGCAGTAGCATAAACACTATTCTCCACATAGATGTTGCTCTTGTAACCTGCACCAATGCAATAACCTACATTGCTTGATGAGTAGAGACAGTTGAGAATATGTATCTTGCCATATCTCACTCGTGGCAAACGCTCCTTGCAGCCTTCATCCCACCAGCAGTTGGCAAAAGTAATCTTCAACTTGCCTTCATCGCCGGTAGCCTTGTCGCTGCCACCAATCAAATCGGAAAAACGATGATCGTTGGAACCGCCGGAACCACCAGCCCATGGTGTGATAAGATAACGGAAACGGCACCAGGTGATACTGATGTTATCGGAAGCCGTATTGATATCGAAGTTGCCATCACAACCATCCTGGAAATCACAATGATCTACCCACACATAAGTACTCTTCTGCATGGTGAGATTGTCCTTTCCATCGATATCATAAGCTCCTGGTCCCTTGAAGGTAAGGTTGCGCAGGATAATATTCTTGCAGTTTTTGATGCAGAGTACACCCGTATTGTTTGCATTGCCAGTATGTGTGGTATTCGCCAGGGCAGAACCCGGCAATCCGTAAACGGTCTTGTTGGCTGCATTCTGTACATATACCTGGGCATTGGTTGTCAGCGTGCCGCTTACATATATGGTTCTCTGCTCTGTGCCTTTCATGGCTTCCAGGAATTCGCTCATGGTAGAAACGAGCACAGGATTCTTATCTTCCGAACCCGTTACCTTTCCACCAACATTACTCCATCCGATAGGCTGGTTGAGATCATATTTGGTGAGTCCACTGACCTGTGAAGAAGAGCTGGTTGAACTCTGATTATCGGAAGATGTAGAACTGCCAGATGAGGAAACTGTTACCTTGATGTTCTGACCTTTGCCCAATCCTCCCATTGAGTTGGCCGCCTTGATGGTATAAGTACCGCTGCCACTAGCCTTGTAAGAAGTGGTGTTGGCATCAACCATGGTTACCAGACTTCCATCTTTGTAGATGGCATAAGCACTGGCATTGCCCTTCTTCCAACTGATGGTCTGACCATTGGCTACTACTCCACTTACGGAAATCTGAGCAGTCAGGTTGTTTGGCTGCCAATCAGTAAATACCTTACTGAGACTATACTGCTTGGCATCGGCAGAAGAGATGATGGTCTCCATCTTCTTCGACTCACTTCCCTTCGTGAAGGTAAGCACATTGGATGAAGGAGATATGCATTTGCCGTTGGCATCCATAGAGTTATATTCCACAAACTTGTCGGCCACTGTATTCATGCCGGCTGTAGAGAAACGGCTCTTGGCAATGCGTGTGTCGTTCATTTTGGTATTGATGAATGCCAGGCGAGGCTTTCCGCCCCAGGCACGCCCCAAGCTGTAGCTTTCTGCATAGTTCTTGATGGTGCAGCTGTTGAATACATAACCCTTGTTGGCTCCATCGGTATAAGGCGCAGTAATGATGCAGGAACCGGAACCGCCCTTGGTACGCTTCTCTACAGTGATGGTTGTCTTGTTGAAGAAGACATCACCGCCACCGCAGATAAAGTCAACGGTTCCATGTATGTCGCCTCCCTCAAAATAATACTGTCCCTTGCCATTGCTGTAATAAGTGTCCTGATAAGAAAGCATGCGTACATTTTTAGCTATGGTACGGTTACCCTTATCCTGCAATGCCACGGCTCTACCTGCAGAACCGGCATTATAATAGTCGAGCGCATTCTGCAAGGTGAGGTCCTGCAGATAGGTGTTCTGACCACGGTTCAGTAAGGTGGCTGTTGTAGAAATACCCTCCTGGCTTACTGCTGGAGAATTTTTGATGATGGTCTTGTCCATACCGTCACCGATGATGGAGATATTATGACCGGTAATGGCAGTAAGGGTGCGGCTGCCAAGATTGTATGTACCGGTAGGGACATAAATATAATATCTGCCAGCACTCACGCTGGCATTGGCAGAGTTGGCCTTGCTGATGGCTGAGAGCAGCGAATTAACATCGCCAGGCTTGACGATGACAAAGTTCTTGATATTGGAAACAGGAACATTTGTGGCTGTGGTATTATCCTCATAGGAGCCATTGCCTTGTGTGTTGGTAGAAGAGCTGCCAGTGTTGGTTGCTGGCTTCACATAAGCCTGCAGATTCACACTGATACTTTTCAGGTATGTCTGTTCATAGCTGTAGAGAACAACATATCCCTGCTTGGCATCTGCATCCGTAGCCTGGTAGGTCATCACATCCTTGTCGGCATGAATGCCACCAATGGCGTAATTATGATAGTTGGCAGCACTGGTCACAGTAACTACATCTCCCTTTTTTGTCACAGGCACACGCACAGTAGTCTTCTCATTGAACTGCACATCGTTGGTTCTAGCGGCAAACTTGCCATACTGTCCGAGGACAAAGAGTTGTATACCATCAAGATTGGAAGCCACTTTACCCTTGGCTCCTTCAATCTGTACCGTCTTCAAGGAAGAAGGATTCATCTGACCGAAATCCCATGTAGCGGTAGCCTTCACAGCAACACTGGCAGAAGAAGATGAAGAATCATCAGAATTCAGCTGGATTGAGAGAAGATAGATAGTCGCCTTGGCTTCCATCTGCACCCATCCATTCTTGACATCATCAGCAGTGGCTGTATAAGTGAACTTGTCGGCATTGGCGGTCTTGGAACCAATCACATAGTTGTGATATCCCGCATGTGTAGTGATAATCACCTGATCACCTACATTGTAAACAGGAATTCTCAGATAGGTGTTGGCATTCATCTGTGCATCAGCTGTACGCACGTCAAACTTGCCATTTTGGGCAATGGCAAAAATCTGCACTCCAGACTTGGAAGAACTGATATGTCCTTCGCTTCCTTGGAAATAAACATTGCTGAGCGATGTAGGGTTCATCTTGGCAAAATCCCACATGGCAGTGAAATTTGCTGCCCACAGAGAGGCAGTAGTGCCGAACAAGGCCAACGAGGCCATCAGGCTTTTGGAATTGTAAAATTTCATTTTGTTTAATGAGTTTGTTTAAAATTGTTATTGTTCTAGTTTCAATTGCGTTTATATTTCCACCTTTTACTTATACAGAGAAAGGTATCAAGTTGCCTTGATTTGTGTAGCAAAATTATAGGAAATATTGATACGCTGGTCAATTTATACGTGTATTTTAAACAATTATAACTAAAAGATAGTACATTTTATACTTTGTTATCAGAAAAGTGATATAATATCATAAAATACGCCCAATTTTAGGAAAATGTGCGAACATCCCATAAAGATATTAAAATATTATAGCAAAGTGAAGAAAAAGGTTTCAAAGCACTTTTCCTTATGTGTAGCATGATAGATCTTAGCCTGCTTTATTCATAGACGCTGTTTTTTTTGTCTTCTCTGCATTTTTTAGCCCTCCAAAATGTAGTCTGATTGGTGTGAAATGTTGTTATGATCAAGAATGTATAAACTCTGTTTGAAAACTAGCATTATCCATACGAGCCTTCTTTTATTCAGTTACATGCCAGTTACATGCGCCAAGCACTGTTTTAAAGGGCTTTTGCTCTGTTTTAGGGCTGTTTCGAGTCGCCCAGTTACATGCCAGTTACATGAGCTATGCCCAAGTGACGACCTCAAATAGCCGAGAACGACCTCAAATAGCCAAATAACGACTTAAAACGACTTAAAACGACTTAAAACGACCGAATATGCCCATATTATGACTTGACAATCGCAATTATGTAACAAATTAATAATTCAATTCTTGTTCACCTTTTTCTGTAATAATCCATTGTTTTCCACTAATGGTTTTTATAATAAATCCTTCTTTCGCTATTTTTCGAAGAAGATTTCCTATTTTTCTCAGTTTCTCGTCCTGAGTTAAACTTGATGGAAAAACATGTTGTAGTCCCTCATAAACGTCTTGACGTTTGAATCCCATACTTCCTGCATTATGAGCCAATTGCAACAATAACTTTTGGATACTATTTTCTGCAAGACCATTACTATAGATTAGCATTGAAATATGTTGCCAAAAATAGAAAAGAAAAAATCCTAACTGCTTATTATCAAGTAGTTAGGATTTTTTTTTTCAGTGCGCCTGATAGGACTCGAACCTACACGGCCTGAACCACTAGATCCTAAGTCTAGCGCGTCTTGTAGATGATGCTTCTGGAAGAGTCTCATATCCTGCAAACATAGCCATGGCGTATATGTTGTTGATGAATTATTCCATCCTACTCTTGATAATTGTGGTAATCGTTAATATCACGATGATACATTCTGGAGTATTATGGATTGTTCTTGGTGGAGGATTAGGGATGGAGATTCTTATGCTATTATTTATTTGGTATTTGCATCGTAAAGGATGGGTATAAATTAAAGTCTGTATATTCCTTTGTCAGGAATGTGCAGACTATTTTGCTAGTAGGTACTAACCTTTTTGACCGCAATTACGACCGCTACGATCGCAATTACGACCGCTACGACCGCAATTACGACCGCTACGATCGCAATTACGACCGCTACGACCGCAATTACGACCGCTACGACCGCAATTACGACCGCTACGACCGCAATTACAACCGTTTAAAGATTAAGTTCTTGTTCTCCTTTTGGGGTAATTATCCATTTCCTACCATTAGGAGACTTTTGAATAAGGTCATCCTGAGCCATACGTATGAGAATACGACCTATTTTTCTCAATTTCTCATCGTGGGTGTTACTAGAAGGGAACACATGTTCTAGTCCTTCATATACATCTTTACGCCAAAAGCCCATATCTCCAGCGTTATGAGCTAGTTGGAGTAATAACTTTTGAATGCTATTTTCTTGAAGGCCTTTCTCCTTAGTATAATGCCCTATCTGATTTGTCATTTTTGCTACAGACAGAGAAATTGTATAGTGAGGAGCACGCCCCTCAATCAAGCCCTTGTCGTGAAGGTGCTTTGCGGCAGCTTGGGTGATTGGATGATGTTTTTGTACGGCATCCAACCATAGGCACTCTTTCAGTGACAATGAGTTGTTGGTCTTCAACAGGTTGGTATATTTCTCATCTATCATCTTGCCATAGATTGTTACCCCGACCGTGCGATGTTCGTTATCTATCTCATAATCAGGCATAGGGAAGAAGCGGTTACGCTGCTCTGTGTAAATCTTCTTGATGCCACGTCCCACAGTGTCAATCATATTGAAATTGACCATTCCACGGCAAAGGCACTCATTGCGATAATGGAGTTGTGGGCCTTTGTGCTCCAACGCATTCTCGATGGTGCCAGGAATGAAACTACCACCATTTCCGTAGTATAATGTACTTGGACCTTCCACGAAGACAATACGTTGTTGTAAGGTATAGTCTTGATGTGCAATGGCATTATGCATCGCCTCACGAATGGTGTATTCATCATATTGCTTCATCGTATCAGGAAACAAAGTTCCACCAGGCAATTCTCGCATGGTCTTGTTGCGTATTTTACTCAATACCTTATCCACGGTCAAGATAAATGGTATGGTGAAGTGCTCGTAATCTTGTACGATGCCCTCCTCGTCTTGCCAAGTCCATGTGATTTGAGCTACTGCGGGATATATCTTTTGGATAGATAGTGGCTTGCCCAATAGCAAGATGGCTGCACGTGTCAGTTGTCCATCCCTCATCATCATGCTGTTTGAGAGGAATTCTTCTTTGCTCCAAGCGTCCACTTCATCTCCTGGAATGTTGGATGAATGTACTTTTTTGAACATGACTCTTGCTGTAGCTAATGCTAGTTCGTCCAAATCATTGATGGTAGCATTGGGTACGAGTTGAGCAGTCCAATCTGGAAGAGGTGGCTGACGGCGAATGGCATCTTGTTTGGCTTGGTTTAGAGGCTTCAAACTTTCTCCGTCACGACCGTATGCCACACCCTTCCAATGCATCACGATATTACGTGGAGATGCTGGTACTTGAAATAGTAGGATACGTTTTCCCTCTACTTCTATTGGCACAATATCTCTAAAGATAAGATTGTCAGTCGTATGCTGAGACATATCTTGCTTCAGTCGGTTAAGTGCTACTTCACCATCCTTGAAGGATGTGCCAATAATCTGATGCTTCTTGTCCCAAACGCCAAATACAATCCAAGCAAACTCATGGTCACGTAAGTTTGCTT
>ERZ773209.1513-NODE-1513-length-13594-cov-4.629958_pt1 | contig 13594 bp, 12 predicted proteins | sample MGYA00511109_ERZ773209 | MGnify/ENA primary metagenome ERZ773209 (study PRJEB29015, sample SAMEA2737786) | human gut metagenome | biome: human gut; feature: human-associated habitat; material: faeces | place: China | collected 2012 ...
CCTGCGCCGGAATGATATGCTACCCCCAGAGTAGACAGAGTAAAAAACAAAACTCTGAAAACTCTGAGGGTATTTTTCATGTCAAGAAAAAGGCTATACAGTCCGAGACCTCTGCCCACTGGTACATATTGCGCGTTCATCTTATTACAAATGGCTGAACCATCCAAAAAGCAGCCATGAACTTGCAAACGAGAAGATTTCAGCGGCAATTCAAGAGATCTATAAGGAGCATCCGGATAAAGGACATCGCCGCATCCGTGATGATCTGGAGAAGGACTACGATATTCAGGTCTCTCCCAAATTAGGTACTGAGGTTGGCCCAGTTTTCCCGCCACGACTTTGCGATTTTGGGATAAAATCAAAATTGCGCTAAGTAAGCTGTCAGAAAAAACTTTTCTCGTAAATGACCTTCTCTCTGAGCAAAACCCATTGACACACTTGAAAATTGGGTGGTAAAATTGCCTTGTAGGCGGAGCATGATTCCTGGAAGCAGGATGCAGCTGTGAACCTTTTTGGTGGATAGAACGTATCAACGCGATATTAAGCCTGTCCCCGCACTTTCGTGTGGGGGTGTGTTTCGATACCGTTCGGGAGAGCGCTTGCATGGCATGCAAGAGGTCACCGGTTCGATCCCGGTATTCTCCACCAGAACGACCCGACAGAGATTTCTGTCGGGTCGTTTTTGTTTATTTCGCGCGGCAGGCAAAAAATCCATCGCCCTTGTCACAGGCAGCATAGAACACCTCGCTGCGCTGTCCGATGCCTTCTGCGTGAAGGCGGGCGTCGAGCCATCGCTCATCGCGTCCGGCTGCCCGCAGATTGTCCTGCATAAGCTGCCCATCAATGATAAGGTCATACCAGGCACTGGCGGCAGCAGGATGAAGCTGCATATCCTCCGGTGTCAGGGGACGGACGCGGCTTTTGGGCAAAAAGCTGATCTGTCCGTTGGTTTCCAGAATCGCGGTCTCGATTTCGTTGGGGTCAAAGTATCCGGCTACACGGGCCTGGCCGAGAAATTCATTCAGGTCGATGGCGCACCGCTGCAGGCTGGCTTTTAAAATTGTGCCGCCGTCCATCAGAATCAGGCTGCGCCCGCTCCAGAAGCTGCGCATCCGGTTGCTTTTGCAGGCACTGTAGTGGACGAACCATGTCACAACACCGTATACGATCAGCGCGGAGAAGGGGCGCAGCCATTGCTCGAGATTTGTAGCAAGCTCTGCACCGATGGACCCCACCGTGACGGCATTCAGATAGTCGAACGGACTCATCTGGGCAATCTGCCGCTTGCCGCCCGCGCGGGTAAAAATGAACATGGCGGCCAAAGAGAGCAGGCTCGTCAGCACGACCTGCCCGATCTCTGTAAAAATGTCAGACATAAAAACACACCCTCCTGCGGGTAGCTTTTGCGCAGTTGCGCTTTTTTATACGGAAAACCGTTGACAAGACGGGCAAAACGGCATATAATAAGCCTGTAAAAGGAAAAATAGCGATGAAAGGGCCAATGCCGCCTCTCCGCTTCTTAGAGAGAAAACCGCACGGTGCAAGGTTTTCAGCGTGAGTACGGCAGAGCCACCCCGGAGCTTTCGGCGTAGAGCTGAGCGTACCTGCGGCGTTAACGCAGACACAAAGCGGCGGTGCGCAGTGCGTATCGCAAACTGGGTGGTACCACGGAAGCATAACAGCCTTCGTCCCTGCAGTGGGGCGTGGGCTGTATTTTTTTGTGGCGGCGCGATCGCAATTTTATGGATGGGAGAACAATACCTATGCAATGGACCGGATTGAACGAACTGCGTGAGAAGTACTTGCACTATTTTGAGACGAAGGATCATCTGCGCCTGGGCAGCTTCCCGCTGGTGCCGAAGGATGACCCCAGCCTGCTGCTGATCAACAGCGGCATGGCCCCCATGAAAAAGTGGTTCCTTGGTCAGGAAGAGCCGCCGCGCCATCGCGTGACTACCTGCCAGAAGTGCATCCGCACCCCGGATATTGAGCGTGTCGGCATCACGGCCCGCCATGGCTGCTTCTTTGAGATGCTGGGCAACTTCAGCTTTCAGGACTACTTCAAGAAGGAAGTCATCCCCTGGGCATGGGAGTTCCTGACCAAGGAGCTGGAGATCCCCGCTGACCGCCTGTATATTTCCGTGTATCAGGAGGATGACGAGGCTTACGACATCTGGACGAAGCAGGTCGGCATCCCCGAGGATCACATGGTCCGTCTGGGTAAGGAGGATAACTTCTGGGAGCATGGCTCCGGCCCCTGCGGCCCTTGCTCGGAGATTTACTATGACCGCGGCCTGAAGTACGGCTGCGGCAAGCCCACCTGTGGTGTCGGCTGTGACTGCGACCGCTTCATGGAGATCTGGAACCTTGTGTTCAGCCAGTACGATGCTGACGGCAAGGGCAACTATGAGCTGCTGGCCAGACCCAACATTGATACCGGCATGGGTCTGGAGCGTCTGGCTGTTGTCATGCAGGATGTCAACAACCTGTTTGAGGTCGATACCGTTGCCGCTGTTCTGCACCATGTGGAGCGCATTGCAGGCAAGAAGTACGGCGAGGACGAGAAGGATGACATTTCCATCCGAGTCATCACCGACCACATCCGCGCCACGGTCTTTATGGCATCCGATGGCATCCTGCCCTCCAACGAGGGCCGCGGCTATGTTATGCGCCGTCTGCTGCGCCGCGCTGCGCGCCATGGCCGTATGCTGGGCATCGACCGCCCGTTCCTGACCGAGCTGGTAGACACGGTTATCGAATCCAGCGAGGCAGGCTACCCCGAGCTGCGCGAGCATGAGTCCTATATCAAGAAGGTCATCGGTACCGAGGAGCAGCGTTTCGGCCGTACCATTGATGCAGGTCTGAGCATTCTGAACGGCATGATGGGCCGCCTGAAGGAGGCGCATGAGAAGGTTTTGTCCGGCGTTGAGGCATTCAAGCTGAATGACACCTTCGGCTTCCCCCTCGATCTGACCCGTGAGATTGCTGCGGAGGCCGGCTTTGCAGTCGATGAGGCAGCCTTCCATATTGAGATGACCAAGCAGCGTGAGCGCGCCCGCGCCGAGCGCCTGGCAAAGGATATTTCCGGTTGGAGCGCCGACCTGTTCGGCGAGCTGACGGCGGAGCCTACCCGCTTTGACGGCTACGAGACGCTGAGCGAGAAGGCCAAGGTGCTGGCACTGTCCGACGGTGAGGAGCTTGTGGACGCCATTGCCACCGATGAAGCCGGCGAGGTCAAGGAGGGCGTGCTTGTCGTACTGGACAAGACCCCGTTCTATGCCGAGATGGGCGGTCAGGTCGCAGACCACGGCTACCTTGTCAGCGGTGATGCCAAGCTGAAGGTCACGCAGGTCAAAAAGACCCCGAAGGGCTACTTTGTCCATACCTGTGAGTTGCTGGACGGCACCATCCATGTTGAGGATGAGGTCACTGCCTCTGTGGACGAGAAGCGCCGCGCCGCTATCTGCCGCAACCACACGGCTACCCACCTGCTGCAGAAGGCTCTGCGCGAGGTTCTGGGCGAGCATGTCCATCAGGCCGGCAGCTATCAGGATGACCGCCTGACCCACTTTGACTTTACCCATTTCAGCGCTGTGACCCCCGCCGAACTGGCTGAGGTCGAGCGCCGCGTGAATGAGAAGATCTACGAGGCCCTGCCCGTCACCGTGAAGAACCTGCCCATTGAGGAAGCTAAGAAGATGGGCGCTATGGCACTGTTCGGAGAAAAGTACGGCAATGTCGTCCGCGTTGTCGATGCAGGCGGCTGGAGCACGGAGTTCTGCGGCGGCACCCATGTAACCAACACCGCACAGATCGGCTGCTTCAAGATCCTGAGCGAATCCAGCGTGGCCGCCGGTATCCGCCGTGTCGAGGCCACCACCGCCTTCGGTGTGCTTGACCTGCTGGATGACCGCACCGAGACGCTGGCCAAGACGGCGGTTGCCCTGAAGGCCAACAACCTTAAGGACGCTCCGGCCCGCGCCGAGGCTCTGGCCGCCGAGCTGAAGGAAACTGCCAAGCAGTTGGATATCCTCAAGGCACAGGTTGCTGCCTCCAAGATCGACGGTCTGTTTGAGGATGCCGCCGATGTTGACGGCGTGCGCATCGTTTCTGCCTATCTGACCGGTACCGGTGCCGATACCCTGCGCGATATGGTCGATAAGGTCCGCGACAAGGCACCCAACGCTGTGACGGTTCTGATCGGCAGCGATGGTGCCAAGACGATGATGGCTGTCGGTGTTTCCAAAAATGCCATGGCCCGCGGCCTGAAGGCCGGCGCCCTCGTTAAGAAGATCGCTGCCATCGCAGGCGGCAACGGCGGCGGCAAGCCGGACTTTGCAATGGCCGGTATCCGCGATGCCTCCAAGATCGATGAGGCGCTGAACGCTGTGCCGGAGATCGTCAAGACCGAGATGAACCATTGATCTGGTTCTCATAAAATCCAATGCAAAGGAGGGATTCCGGATGGAGGATTGTCTGTTTTGTAAAATCGCCGCAGGCGAGATCCCCTCAAACAAATTGTATGAGGATGACACCCTGCTGGCCTTCTACGACATCGACCCGCAGGCCCCTGTGCATTTCCTTGTCATCCCGAAGCGCCACATTGCGTCTGCTGCGGCGCTGACGGAGGATGATGCTGCCCTGCTGGGCCATATCTATGCCGTGATTGCGCAGCTTTGCCGCAAGCTGGGTGTGGATGAGAGCGGCTACCGCGTTGTCACCAATGTGGGTGAGGACGGCGGCCAGAGCGTGAAGCACCTGCACTTTCATGTGTTGGCCAAGCGCAGCCTCGCTTGGCCTCCGGGCTGATGGCGAAGGCTGCAGCGCATTTGTAAAAGTAAGGAGAGGTAAAACCATCATGGCAGATACCTATACATTGCATATCGCGGGCCTGACCCGTGAACTGCCCATCTGCAAGGTCAATGATCACTTGGACATTGCTGCTTTTATCATGTTCAGCGATGTGGAGCTGACCGAGGCCTGCGCCGCTGCTCTGCTGAAAAAGGCGCCGGAGTTTGATGTGATCCTGACCGCCGAGGCCAAGGGTATCCCTCTGGCCTATGAAATGGCACGCCAGAGCGGCAAATACTGGATCCCGGCACGCAAAGGCCCGAAGCTGTATATGCGTGAGCCGGTCATCATTGAGGACGAGTCCATCACCACCGCAGGCAAGCAGAAGCTTGTCATCGACAAGAAGGACATCGAGTATATGGATGGCAAGCGCATCCTGATCGTGGATGATGTCATCTCCACCGGCGGCTCTCTGCACGCGCTGGAGACGCTGGCGGCCAAGAGCACCGGCACCGTTGTGGGCTGCTGTGCCGCTTTGGCGGAGGGTGATGCCGCCAAGCGCACCGACATCTTCTTCCTGGAGCCGCTGCCGCTCTTCCTGCACTAAGCAATGAAACGAAAGCTCGGTTGGTTTGGTCTCGGTTTTGCCGGGGCTGAGCTTGCTGCGGCCAATCTGCCGCCGCTGGTCTGTGTGCCCGCGGCGGCATTTTTGGCATTGCTGGCATTTTGGAATAGGCGCAGGGATGCAAGGACTCCTCTGCTGGGGGCGCTGTGCGGGCTGGCATGGTTTGCGCTGTTTACGCTTATCTTTGTACAGCCCTGCCGGGCGCTGGCGGGGCAGACGGTCACCTGTACGGCTGTGGTGGAGACAGACGCAGAGGCTTCCTACAGTGATAGCCGCCTGCGCGGCACATTGCGGCTGACTGAAATCGACGGTAAGCCCGCCCGGCTGCGGGTGCAATGCTCGTCATTCCCCGGGGAAAGCGCGGGAGAGCGGTTTGAGGCAAGCTTTGCGCTGAGCAGTCTTCCGGACAACCGCTACCGCCTGAGCCGCAACAGCAAGGGCGTCTACCTGCAGGCGGAATATCTCGGCAGCTACCGCGGCCTTGCAGCCAGCAAGGCGCCGCGATTTGCACTTTTTCGTCTGCGGCAGCGCTGGAGCGCCGTGCTGCGGCGCTGGCTGCCGAAGCAGCTGGACGGCATGGAGGCGGCGATGCTGCTGGCTGATAAAAGTCACCTTGAGGATGCCGTACAGCAGGCGTTCCGCGCCGCAGGGGTGTCGCACCTGCTGGCGGTGTCCGGGCTGCATCTGGCGCTGCTCTGCGGGCTGCTGGGCTTCGGTCGGCGGTGGCGGTTCTATAAGCCGCTTATCCTGCTGCGCGGTGCGGCGGCGCTGTTTTATCTACTGCTGACCGGGGTGCCTGTCTCGGTGCTGCGAGCAGGGCTGGTGTTTGCGGTGGCGCTGGCGGGGGACTTCCTGCTGCTGCCGTTCGACCTGCTGACAGCAACCGGCTTTGCGGCTATCTTGATGGGCCTGCAAAACGCCTACGCACCCTGTGATATAGGCTTTCAGCTGTCATTCTGTGCCGTGCTGGGCGTGCAGGCTGCGGCAGCTCTGACCGAGGCTGAGAGGCGTGCGGCGGCGCAAGGCAAGTCGGCCGCTTTGCGTCTGGTTTGCCGCCTTGCGGAGCCTGTACAGGTGGCAGCACTCGCAAGCCTTGCCACCCTGCCGGTGCTGGTAGCCCATGGCATGTCCACCAGTCTTGTGGGCATTGTCTGCAATGTGCTGGTCGTGTGGATGCTGCAGCCCGCCCTGCAGATGGGCATCCTGCTGCTGATTTTCAGTGCTGTGCCGTTTTTACTGCCGCTTGTAAACCTTACGGGGCTGGCACTCAGCCTTTGGCTTAAGGCAATGCTCGGAATTGTTGTGCGCTGTGCGGCACTGCCGTTTGCGTCTGTCTATTTACCGCAGCGGTACACGCTGTTTGTGCTGGCGGTGCTGGGCGCGCTGGCTCTATACTACTGGCATGGAAAAGGGATGCGGGTGTATCCGATTGCTGCGCTGATCTGCACAGCCGCCGCCGTTGTCATGGGGATATGGATGCAGCGGGATGTGGTGGAGATAAATCTTGTCGGCGCGTCCAACAATCCCTGCGTGGTCTGTGTGCAGAACGGGCGGGCAGTGGTGCTTTTCCGCGGCGGCGAAAGCAACCTGAGCGCTGTTGAGCGGTATCTTGCCGGGCGCAGCAGACAAAAAACTGCCCTGCTGGTGGATCTGCGCGCCAGACCTACGGCACTGGACTTTACGGCGGCGGAGGTCGTGACGATGCAGGCACAGCCGGGATTTGATACCCGCACGGTGCTTGACGGATTGACGCTCGACCTGTATCATAATAAAAGCGCGAGTCTGGCGGTGCTGGGCATCGGCGACCGCCATATTGCGGTGGGGGCGGGCAGCATACAGTTGGCCGAACCGATCCGTGTGGATGTACTCTGTGCGCCGGGGGCGTTGTCCGATGCCGTGCAGGCGGACACGATCCTGACTGCGGTACGCCACCCAAAATGGCTGGATGAAATCGAAAGCTGCGAGCTGCGCTATGGCGATGCGGCGCCGGGCCTGACCCTGCGACCCGGTCGCAGCATGATCTGGGAGGAGGCACAGACGATTGCTATACAGTGAAAAAGAACTTGAAAAACGCCTGCAGTCCGGCTGCGCACTGTACTATTTTTATGCATCGGATGAGGCCCTTGTCCACGCCGCTGCACAGAAGGCCTTAAAATATCTGAACCGCGATGACCCGGAGACGACCGTGCTGGACGGCCCGACCCCCTCGGTGGAGGAGATCGTGCTGGCAGCGGGTACGATCTCCTTCTTTGGCGGCAAGCGGCTGGTGCTTATGCCGCTGATACGCCCATCGACTTACTCCGACAAGGACCTGCAGGAGCTCTGTGATACCTTGGCGGACACGGAAAATGCGATCTTCGTCATGACGGGGGTCGTGGAGGAGGCGTACGGCAAGCTGCGCCCCGGCAAGCGGGAGCAAAAGCTTATCGGCTGCTGCGAAAAGCTGGGGTACTGCGTGCAGATCAACCGCCCCACAGGGGCAGCGCTGCAGGCGATGGCCCGCGATTGGGCAAAGCAGGCCGGTGCTGCCTTTGCACCGGGGGCGGAGGCCGCCCTGCTGGTGCGCTGCGGTGAGGATCAGTTCCTTTTAAAAAACGAGATCGAAAAGCTGGCGGCTCTGTCCGGCTACGGCACGATCACACAGCAGATGGTTGGCCAGCTGGGCACTGTGACGCTGGATGCGGATACCTTTGACATGGTAAAGCTGCTTACCGGCGGCCAGACCGATAAGGCGCAGCAAAAGCTCAAGACGCTGCTGGCGCTGCAGAATGACCCGATCATGATCACGGGCGCGCTGATCAGCAACTATCTGGATCTCTACCGCGTGCTGCTGGGCCGCCGCAGCCGCCGCAGTCTGGGGGATGTAGCCAAGGATTTCGGCTATAAGGGCAACTGGAACTACCGGCTCAATGCAACGGAAAAAACGGCGGCGCGGTTCAACCGCAGCCAGCTGGAAAGCTGCCTGCGCATCCTGCAGCAGCTGGACACTGATCTGAAAAGCAGCAAGCTGGACGCCGACCTGCTGATGCAGAAGGCGCTGTGTGAGCTGGCACTGGCCGGGAGGAAAGCATGATAAAAGTAGAGCAGGCCCTGCTGGTGGAGGGAAAATACGATGCCGCCCGGCTGGCCAATATCGTGGACGGCACGATCCTGACAACGGACGGATTCCGTGTATTCCGGGACGCTGCGCTGCAAAAGCTGCTCAAGCGCATAGCCGCTGCGCAGGGCCTCATCATTTTGACAGATTCCGATGCAGCAGGCTTTAAGATACGCCACTTTGTGACAGGTCTGGTTGGGGCAGAGCATGTCCTGCAGGCCTATGTGCCGGCGCTGCCGGGCAAGGAGGCACGCAAGGCAGAGCCCGGCAAAGAGGGCCTGCTGGGCGTTGAGGGCGTACCCGATGCATTGATCCTGCAGGGGCTGACGACGGCGCTGGAGAGTGCTGTTCCCCGCGTAGACGCTGCAAAAAGCCGCGCCATCACCTACACTGACCTGTATGACTGGGGCATCTCCGGCACGGCCAACAGTGCGGAAAACCGCCGTGCGCTGCTGCATCGGCTGGGCCTTCCGCCACGGCTGAGCAAAAAGGAGCTGCTGCAGGTGCTGAACACGCTGTACACCTATGATGCCCTCTGCGCAGAAATCAAAAACCTATAAAAATATCCCGGAGTCAAAATGACTCCGGGATGCTTTTTGTTGCAGTCAGATCAAACCTCGAGCTTTTCCAACTCGGCCATCCACAGGGTGTTGCAGGCATCGCTGGGCATACGCCAGTCACCGCGGGGGGACAGCGTGACCGAGCCGACCTTAGGCCCATCGGGCAGGCAGCTGCGCTTGAACTGCTGGGCAAAGAAGCGGCGATAGAAGTTCTTTAACCAAGCCAGCAGAACCTCCGGCTCATACTTGCCGTCAAAGGCGGTGCGGGCCAGATGATAGATTTTTGCCGGGCTGAAGCCGAAGCGCAGCACATAGTAGAGATAGAAGTCGTGCAGCTCATACGGACCGACCAGCTTTTCCGTCTGCTGGGCAATGGTGCCGTCCTCGGCGGTGGGCAGCAGCTCGGGGCTGACTGGGGTATCCAGAATGTCAAGCAGCACCCCGCGCAGCGTGTCGTTGCCGCAGGTGTCTGCTACATACTGCACGATATGCCGCACAAGTGTCTTGGGCACGCCGGCATTGACGCCGTACATGCTCATGTGGTCGCCGTTGTAGGTGGCCCAGCCCAGTGCAAGCTCGCTCAGATCGCCGGTGCCGATGACAAAGCCACCATTCTTGTTGGCGTAATCCATCAGCTCCAGTGTGCGCACGCGGGCCTGACAGTTTTCAAAGGTGACATCATATTTGTCGGCAGGCTGACCGATGTCTGCAAAGTGACTTTTGACAGTCTCCGTGATGTTGATCTCGGCGAAGGTCACGCCCAGCGCCTCACACAAAATCTCGGCGTTGGAGCGGGTGCGCTTTGTGGTGCCGAAGCAGGGCATTGTCAGTGCTACAATGTCTTTGGCATCGCGGCCCAGAACCTTGCAGGCGCGCACGGCCACCAGCAGGGCCAGACAACTGTCCAGCCCGCCGGAGATGCCGATCACCCCGCATTTGGCGTGGGTATGCTCCATCCGCTTGGCAAGGCCCTCGGCCTGAATGCGCAGGATCAGCTCACAGCGCTCGGCGCGGGTGGCAGCGTCCTGCGGCACGAAGGGCGTGCAGGAGACAGGGCGCGTCAGGGCAAGGCTGATCGGCGGCAGATCAAATTCTACCGTGGTATAGCCAGCTGTTTCCGGCATAAAGGTCGTGTTGCGCTGACGCTCCTGCACCATGCGGCCAAGATCCAGCTCGGTCACGGCAACCTCACCTGCAAAGGGGGCGGTGTCGGCCAGCAGACTGCCGTTTTCGGCAATCAGATTGTGCCCGGCAAAGGTCATGTCGGTGGTGCTTTCCCCATGGCCGGCATCGGCGTAGAGATAGGCGCAGAGCAGCCGCGCACTCTGGCCGCAGACGAGCGCCCGGCGGTAGGCGGACTTGCCGATGGTCTCATCACTGGCGGAGAGATTTGCCACCACCGTGGCCCCGGCCAGCGCGTGGGCGCAGCTTGGCGGGATAGGTGCCCACAGATCCTCACAGACCTCGGCGGCCAGCACAAAGGCAGGCATCTGCTTGCAGGCAAACAGCAGGTTGGTGCCAATCAGCGTTTCCTGCCCGGCCAGCGTGATGCACTCCGGCTCGCGCATACCGGGGATGAAGTGGCGCTTTTCATAGAACTCACCGTAGTTGGGCAGATGCAGCTTTGGTACAAGGCCCAGCAACTCGCCGTTGCACACAATGGCGGCGCAGTTGTACAGTTTGCCGGTGCAGCGCACCGGCAGGCCGACCAGAACCACGATGTTGAGGCCCTGACTGGCCTTTAAGATGGCAGCGAGGCCGTCCTCCGCCCCGCGCAGCAGGGTGTCCTGCAAGAATAGATCGCTGCAGGTGTAGCCTGTCAGGGCAAACTCCGGCAGGCAGAGCAGCTGAACATTTTTCTCGGCATATTCGCGCATGACGCCGATGATCTGCCCGGCATTATACACACAATCGGCCACGCGCAGGGCGGGGCTGGCTGCGGCGGCGCGGATAAAACCGTTTTCAAAAGCGGGAAAGCTGTACTTCATAGCCAAACTTCCTTTATCATAGTATATAAAATTATCATAGCACAGTGCGCGCCGGGCCGCAAGTGCTGCTTTTGCAAGCAAAAAATATCATTCAAAAAGTAATATATACTTGACATAATGTAAAGCGCGCGATATAATAAAGCCACCATAAGAAGAAAGGATAAGCGACATGGCAAAAAACTTAAAGCTGAAAGCCGCCCGCGCCGTGCGCGATATGACGCAGGCGGATCTGGCGGCGGCGGTAGGCGTGTCCCGCCAGACCATCAACGCCATTGAAAAAGGAGAGTATAACCCTACGATCAATCTTTGCCGCAGCATCTGCAAGGTGCTGGGCAAGACATTGGACGAGCTGTTCTGGGAGGAATGAGCGATGAACATAAAAGAATTTTTTAAGCGCGACAATCTTGATGAAATGCAAAAGCAGACCCTTTTAAAAATTGAGTCCTGCGGCTTCTGGGCGCTGTGGGTGCTGCTGCTGGCGGCGCTTATCATCGAAAGTCTGCTGGGCTTTACCCCGCGGGAGATGGCGGCAGAATGGTTTATCTTTATGCTGGGGAGTGCCTATTCGGTCATAAGTGATCTGCGTGCCGGTATCTGGGACCGCCGCTTCAAGCCGAATACGAAAACCAATGCCGTTGTGTCCGTTGCGGGCGGTGTTGCCGTGTTTGTGTGGGGGCTTATCAAATTTGCAGCGCTTGGCGCGGGCATTGCGGTGCTGCAGGCGGTCATCATGGGGGTCTGTACCTGGGTGCTGTGCTTTGCATTGCTGCAGCTCATCATGCAGGCTTACAAAAAACGCCACGCAGAACTGGAAAACCCCAAGGAGGACGACGATGAAAACGAATAAACGCGAGCTGACCGTCTTTGCCGTTTGTGCCTATGCGGTGCCGTTTCTGATGATGCCGCTCTTATACATCTGCCTGCAGAACGGGCAGGATACAAGCATTTTTGCCAACGCCCAGATGTTCTACCCGGCGGCGGGTGTCATGCTGGCCTTCCTGCTGGCGCGGCGGCCGGATACGCCCAAGCGGTTTTACATATTGCACCTGCTGGTTACAGCTATTATGCTGATCATGAGTGTGCTTTCCGCCGCTGCGCCGCAGGGAGAGTGGTTATATATCGCCAACCTTGTTATTGTTATCGCATCGGTGCTGGGCTGGATTTTGCTGCTGACCGAGAAAAAAACAAAGCGCGAGGCCTGCGGCCTGCGCCTGCACGGCAAGCTGCTGACGGCTCTTGTCATCTGCGTCTATTTCCTTGCGGTCAAGACCGCTATGGTCTTTCTTTCGATGGCGATGCAGGGCGGTGATAGCTGGGCTGAATATCTGGCCTACTGGCGCACATCTGCACCGTGGGTTATGGCAGTGGTTCTTGTGCCGAACTTCTTTCTGAGCTTTCTGCCGTTTTTTGGCGAGGAATACGGTTGGCGCTATTACCTGACGCCCGCCCTGCAAGGCCGCTTGGGCGCACGGCGCGGCGCACTGGCGGTAGGCGTGCTGTGGGGGCTGTGGCATCTGCCGCTGAATCTTTTCTTCTACAGCCCCGACACCTCACTGCAGAGCATTGCCGCACAGCTTGTTGTCTGCGTGACGCTCGGTGTATTTTTCACCTTTGCGTATGAGAAGTGCGGCAAAAATATCTGGCTCCCCGTGGTGCTGCACTACCTAAACAACAGCATGGTCTTGGTCTGGACCGGTACGGCGGATATTTCAAATCAGATCATCAGCTGGACCGATGTGGCAATCAGCGCCATCATGTATGGGGTTGTATTCCTGCCGTTTCTGGCAGCAAAGTGCTACCGCAAGAATAAATAAAAAACAGGTGCAGCCCTTTAAATGGGGCTGCACCTGTTTTTTGATTGCCGTCAGACTGCAAACGCCTTGTGCAGGGCTTCGAGGGCGGCGTCCTCGTCCTGCTGGCGGATCAACAGCGAAATGTCGAGGTCGCTGGTCGTGATAAGCACGATCTCGATGCTTGCCCCGGCCAAGGCGGCCAGCGCACGGGCGCCGACACCGCAGCTGGTGACCATCTCTTCGCCAAACAAGTTCAGCTTAGAATAGCCCACGCTGATGAGAGGAGCCGCTTTGGCGTCCTTATCCAGATTGGCTGCCGAAATGGCTTTCATCACCAACGGCAGGTCACTGCTGGATGCCGTAAAGCTGAAATCCATCGTGGTGCCATGGGGAGCACTCTGACTGATCATATCCACCACAACGCCTGTGTCGGCAAAGATCTGCAAATAGCGTGCCAGGCTGTTGCCTTTGAACTCGACATCCTGCACGCTGATCATCATGAGGCTTGGCTCAATGCTGATTTTGGAAACACCGTACATAAGAAAACCCTCCATTCTGCCCTTGCGGGCCTCAGCGGAGAAACATGTGACATCTGGCTCACATTTCCGCGATCATATCACTCATATTGTACAGCCCCGGCTCCTTTTTCGCAAGATAAACAGCCGCGTTGATGGCTCCATTTGCAAAAATATTGCGGGAATAGGCGGTGTGCTTGAGGGTGATGACCTCGTCCGGGCCGC
>ERZ773209.1526-NODE-1526-length-13481-cov-5.194697_pt1 | contig 13481 bp, 16 predicted proteins | sample MGYA00511109_ERZ773209 | MGnify/ENA primary metagenome ERZ773209 (study PRJEB29015, sample SAMEA2737786) | human gut metagenome | biome: human gut; feature: human-associated habitat; material: faeces | place: China | collected 2012 ...
TTTTGTAACATCTTTTTTGGGATAATTTGGAAATTTAGCGATATATTTTTTAAATATATTTAAGTTTATATTATGCGCTGATCCATATAAACGTAATACCCCAGATTCACTTTCTGGGATCACCTGGTTTTTATTATATGGATTAATACATTTTCTTTTAATGAATTCTTTGAAATTTAATACATCTTCTTCGGTAACATTAGGTATTCTCCGCAATTCTTTCGTAAGGTTACTGTTGTATCTGTTTAATTCATATGTGATATCTGTATTACAAATTATTTCTCCGTCAATTACATTGCAGGCATAATAAACAGCATTTTCTATAATTAATTTCTGTAAGAGTATTTCCGGTTTTTTTAATAGTTCTTCTGCATTAATATCATATTTATATGCGATGCCCCTGATTGCTGCTTTTTTAATTTTATTTAAAGTAAAATTGCTTTCAATTTTGTATTTTATGATAGAATTAATATTAAATAAAAGAGAACCATTAAAATGTTTAAATGTTGCATTTGATACTTTGTTGTTACTAAACGTGTATATCTGTTTCTTTTTGTAATTAAAAATTCCTGTAGTATATCTTTTCTGGCACACAGCTTTACATCCGGATTTGCCTGCGTATTTTATTTCCTGTACCCTTATGCTTAATACATCTGTATCTGGATAATAACTGACAATTACACAATCTGCTTCCCAGTCAGTATAAAATGTCCCTGTAGTACGGTTTTGATGTAAAAAAATATGTTGTTTTTCATTTGTCAGCTGCTTTCCACAACAGATGCATTTATTCTTTCTATTATTTTTTTCTAAGGATGTCTCAAGATTATCAATTGTATTTATCGTATTACATTTTCTGCAGATATAATGGTTACTGCCTGATATTGTGTAAGAATGATTATTCGAACCTTTTTTATTTAAATATATAATTTCTCTAAATTTTTCTTTTTCTCTCATAAACCTCACAACCTACCTTCATATATTTTGCTATAAGGAATATGACAGAAGAAAAGATATTTCTTATAGAAATCAGCATCTGTACATCTAAAACAAAAAAATCGGCCTGACCCACGAAACTAAAGCTTCTGGGTTTTGTCGATAATGTTAGAAACTATAAAATTGCAAGTATTTATTATTGTGCTGTTGAAAGATTTCCTGCATTCTGTATAATTTCCACCGAGATATTCCGACAGCACCAAATGATTAATATCACAGTCACAGTAATCATTATTATATGTATCACAAACCAGAATCCTTTAATACTTCCGATATAGGCTCTTGGAATCCAGAGTCCTGTATTTGCACTCTTTTTTGAATTGCATCTTCTACATGCTGCAACAAGGTTCTGATATGAATTCACACTTTCTGCGCCTTTCTTTTTCAGCTTCTCTTGGTAATAAGTACTTTCGTTCACTTTCTTTACCGGGTATATATGGTCTATGGTTATATTTTTTCTTGTATGGAGCGTTCCACAATATACGCATCTGTAAAATTTCCCATATATTGGTTTATTATGTGTAAAGTATTCTTTTCTATATGTCGCTGAACGCTTACCAAATGAATTGTCTATTGAATATGTAAGTCTGCATGTTTTACGGACTTTATATATAAACCGCTTTATGCTGTTGATTTTGAATTTCGAGAGCTTCCCTGTATATACAATGTAATCCTGATATTCTAATTCATGCAATTTGTACTTTCTTCTAAGTTTCCTCCGGATATATTTCGGAGTCCAGTCTGGAGTTGTTATCTTAACTTTAGTCATACATTCACCGTCCTTTATTTATGGTATTTATATGACAGATGAAAAGATGAATTGGGGCAGTTTGGTAGTTTTAAAAGAATATTTCAGAATAATATAATGAGATTGATGAATGATATATTAAAAATAATACGGTAAAATATATAGATGCCGAAATACAAAAAAATAGACATCTGCAAATGCAGATGTCTATGATTGAATAATATTAAGTTATTTAAGTTGTTTACAGGATTAAAATACCAGAATGTCAACCTATCTGAATGGTTAACTTTATCTGTCTACCATCAGCACAGTCAATGATAATCCCATTATCTGATGTCGGCAGATTATCTTTAAATGTTCTAATTCCTTTAACATCAGGAATATCTTCAGTGATCATCTTATCATTAAGAAAATCATACAGCTCCTGTTCTATTGATTCTGTTGTGTTTTCCTTAACAATTTCAAATCCATTATGACAGAATCCAGTTTCATTAGAGAGCCAGTCAGAAATTTCCTCCGTTGCGTATTTATTATTTTTATCAAAACAATAATATTCTTCCAAATAATCTGGAATAACCATCTCTTTAGGCAGATTATTTAATACTTCGGTATCTCCATCTGTGTCCCACTTAATATTTATCGCTTTTAACATATTTAATACCCCTTCCTTATGTAGTCTTTGTGATTTTCATATAGCAGCCATCCATAGCTTTATCATACTGTCTGATGTCATAGAGCCAGCTGAAAGGAATTCTTACAGTTCCTTCCTTTTTCAGCTTCTCTAATACATCATCAATATCAAAATAGCCTTGCATACAGCCATAACCGGATAAATATTGCTGTCTGTCCAGATTACATAGATTATCATGATATTTGATTGAATTTTTCTTTAAAAACTTAACGTATCTGTCAGATAATCCATGATTTTCTTTCGGGTTATTATTATTATATTCTGATGAAAGAAAATAATTTCCACGGAACAACTCAATCTGCCACATGACTTCTCTCATACTGTGAAGAGTCCTTGTTATTCCATTTATTGCAATCATATAATCATTCCGTGTACCAGATTCCCAATTCCTCGTACTGCATCTTCCACATTTGTAGTTATCTGTGTTTATTAGCACTATATATTTAGCCATAATAATGTATTATCCTTTCGTGTTGATTTTTTAAAATTTGTTTTACTTTTTCGATTAAAACAGCATCATCACAAGTGGAGCTACAATCAAAATATATATAGTATAAAATACTGTTAATGTTATTCCGATTTTGATATTAGCTTTTTTGCGTTTCTTTATTAAGTCTACAGGGTCAATATTTATATTACACTTTTCTTTCATATAATTAACAAATCCCTTAGTTAAATATTTGCTTTCAATAAATTCATTATAGCCATAATAGGCGTTCTTAAAACTTAAAGTTTCGTTATATTCTACTCCATACTTTTTTAATGCTGTTTTAAAGTTATTAACAATAATTCTTGCATTCTTAGCATCAGAAATGCTAGATATATTGTTAATTTTTTCTAATATTACATTAAATTGATCTAAGTTAATAATGTCAGAACTAGGTGCAGGCATTTTTAATAAAGCTGCATTATTTAGCAAATCACGAATTTCTTCTATTGTGCTGTTAAAATCAATTTTTTGGAAATAATTTTTAGCATCATTATCTTTTTCAAAAATCTTGTCATACAAAGGACTGTTAATTGTATAATAAATACTTCCCAACTTTTCGTAAGCTGATTGAATATACTGGGAGTATTTTTTTAGATGTTCACATGGAAGATTTAATTTTCTCATGAAATATCTTTTTATTTTTATTGTTCCTTTATAAGGTCCGAATAATATAATAAAAATTCCAGCTATTGAAATGACTGTTATTAATAAAAGTAAAAATTCAAAACCTACAGTATGGAAGTAGTCAATCCAGCTATTTCCTCGTCCAAGGTGCTTAAAGCTGTCTATTGCCTGAGTTAATAAATTTAAATATTTTTTTATCATAGTCTTGTCTCCTTTATAGTTTTCTTAAGAATTTATCCATTTTTCCAAAGGATTATTTTTTATCCATTGTTCCCGTTCTTCATATGGAACATTCCTAAGTGCTTCGTTTCTAGCCAGTATTGCTTTTTCTTTTTCAGGTGTCATTAACCTGCCTTCTTCCTGAAGCCATCTTAAGTTCAAAATTCCATTATCATGTGTAACAGGATATGGATTTCCTTTGGTATAGAATGGTTTATTGCTTTTCTTTTCTTTCATAAGCATAGCTTTCCTTCCTTATATAATTTCTGTTTGTATGCTCTATGTTTTTTCTGGATCTCATTCCATTCTTCACCAGTTCTCTGCCATCGTCTCCAGTTATCTTTTCTATACTGCTTCGCCTTAGCTGCTGATTCTGGATTTACAATCAGAAGAATTGTCTTTTTACTTACTCCGAACTGCTCTGCTAATGATTTCAGTGAGTACTGGCCAGTTGCGTATAGTTCAGCAATTTTTTCCTTCTGCTCTTTTGTGAGCTTTATACGCCTATCCTGTTTTTCAGACAGAGGTATATGTTCTGATTTTCTTGGCATATATTTCCTCCTTCAGCAAATGCTTAGAATATAGTGTCATCAGCCGGGTCATACTTAATGTCGTTCTTAATATTATACAAAGTTATTTCGTAGATATCTTTATCAAACTCAGATGCATTCGTTAATCTGTATTCCAGAGCATACATATCCAGATATGGATTTCCATACATCTCAGGATATTTCATCTTACTGACTATAAAGCTGTTGCTGTCAACTCCTGATGTTCTGAAACCAAAACATATGACATTTTCTGTCTTTTTTTCAAAAGTTAGCTCATAAAGCAGCTTGTTATATGTAATAAAGAAATCATTCTGGTTTGTTGATACATTATCAAGTGTTTTGATAAGTGGTTTAAGGATTTCTCCTGGCATACTTGCGGAAATTAATCTTTCAAATTCGCTTCTGTTGTTCCACGGCATGTCAACCTGGATTGATACGGTAGCAACCTTGTTCTTCTCCGTAAGAGTATTTAAAATTGTCTTTGCGATATTCATAATTTGCCTCCTTTTTAATTTTGATATAAAAGATATGACAGAAAAATAAACATAAAAAACAGCAGGATAATTATCCCGCTGTTAATTGTTAGTATCAGATACTTAAAACAACTAATTTAAAACTGTTATTCTCTTACATCTAATTTTATTGCTGCCATGAACTATTGCTGTAACATCAGCATAATTTATTTTTAATTTTACAACCATACCATTACCACTATAGTCGTAAGCCTTTGTCTCTGTCCATGCGGAGAATCCAAAAGAATTTTCATTATCTGAATAATCTGAGAAACAATTGTAACTCTCTCCTGGTAAATACTGGTACTGGAAATTAAAATGACTATACCTATCATCTCTTATACTCTTGTAAGCATAGAAATAATCTTCGTGACATTTATACAAATTAGTTTCTTCAATTATCTTCTTCCATTCAGCTGCAGTTCTCTGGGAATTATTATTGATTTTTATATTATGTTCGTCAGCAAATTCAGGTGTAATGACCTGATATCTGGATATAGAATTCCAGTCAACCTTATCAGTATGTTTGTCAATGAAATTTTCAGATAAACACTGGTATTTGGATATAGAATACCAGCCAACCTTATCAGTATGTTTATCAATGAAATCTTCTGACAACTTTTGATACTCAGATATATTACCCCAGATAACTTTATCTGCATGTTTTTCAACGAAGCTTTCTGACAGCTTCTGGTACATGGATATAGCATTCCAGTCAATCTTATCAGTATGTTTGTCAATGAAATCTTCTGACAGCTTCTGGTATATAGATATATAATTCCAGTCAATCTTATCAATATGTTCCTCAATAAAATCTTCTGACAGCTTCTGGTATATAGATATGAAGTACCAATTAGCCTTATCAGTATGTTTGTCAATAAAGTCTTCTGACAGATTCTGGTATATGGATATTTGATTCCAGTCAACCTTATCAGTATGCTTATCAATAAAGTTTTCAGATAAATGCTGGTCCATGGATATATAATACCAATCAACTTTATCTGCATATTTTTCGATAAAATCCTCGCATAAGTATTTATATTTGGATATTTGTATCCAGTTCATTTGTATTGAAAAATCGTATCCAAATTCCTTCTTTATTTCTTTTGCTGTTTCCTGACTAAGCATATGCAATCCTCCTTTATAATTTTGATATAAAAGATATGACAGAAAAAACTAACATAAGAAAAACAGCAGGATGATTATCCTGCTGTCAATTGTTAATATTAGTTGCTTAAAAACAACTAATTTAAAATCGTTATTCTCTTACATCTGATTTTATTACTGTCATGGACTATTGCTGTAACATCAGCGTAATTCACTTTTAATTTTACAACTATACCATGATCATTATAGTTATGAGCTTCTTTCTCTGTCCATGCAGATAATCCAAAAGAATTTTCATTATCTGAATAATCTGAGAAACAATCATAACTCTCTCCTGGTAAATACTGGTACTGGAAATTAAAATGACTATACCTGTCACTTCTTATACTCTTATAAGCATAGAAATAATCTTCGTGACATTCATACAAACCAGTCTTTTCGATCATTTCCTTCCATTCAGCTGCAGTTCTCTGGGAATTATTATTGATGTTGATATTATATTTGTCAGCAAATTCAGGTGTAATAACCTGATATCTGGATATACAATTCCAGTTAACTTTATCTGCATATTTCTTAATGAAGTCTTTAGACAACTTCTGATACTTGGATATATAAATCCAGTCAACTTCATCTGCATGTTTCCCAATGAAATCTTCAGACAGCTTCTGATGCACGGATATATAATTCCAGTCAACTTCATCTGCATGTTTCCCAATGAAATCTTCAGATAAATGCTGGCGCATGGATATATAATGCCAGTCAACTTTATCTGCATGTTTCCCAATGAAATCTTCAGATAAATGCTGGCACATGGATATATAATTCCAGCCAACTTTATCTGCATACTTTTCAATAAAATCTTCAGACAACTTCTGGTATGTGGATATAAAATTCCAGTTAACTTTACCTGCATACTTTTCAATAAAATTCTCGCATAAGTATTTATATCTGGATATTTGTTCCCAGTTCATTTTCGTAAAATCATACCCGAATTCTTCCTTTATCTCTTTTATTCTTTTTTGACTAAGCATATGCAGTCCTCCTTTATAATTTTGATATAAAAGATATGACAGAAAAAACCAACATAAGAAAAACAGCAGGATGATTATCCCGCTGTTAATTGTTAGTATCAGATACTTAAAACAACTAATTTAAAACTGTTATTCTCTTACATCTAATTTTATTGCTGCCATGAACTATTGCTGTAACATCAGCATAATTTATTTTTAATTTTACAACCATACCATTATTGCTATAGTCATAAGATTCTGTCTCTGTCCATGCAGATAATCCGAAAGAGTTTCTTTCATTTGAATAATCTGAAAAACAATTATAAGTCTCTCCTGGCAAATACTGGTACTGAAAATTGAAATGGCTATATCTGTCGCTTCTTATATTCTTGTAAGCATAGAAATAATCTTCGTGACATTCATACAAATCAGTCTTTTCAATCATCTTTTTCCATTCATCTGCAGTTCTCTGGGAATTGTTATTGATTTTTATATTATGTTTGTCAGCAAATTTAGAAGTAATAACCTGATGTTTGGATATATTGTTCCAGTTAATTTTATCGGTATGTTTATCAATAAAGTCTTCTGATAGCTTCTGGTATATGGATATATTATTCCAGTTAACCTTGTTAGTATGCTTATCAATAAAATCTTCTGATAGCTTCTGATATTTGGATATTAAGTACCAATTAACCTTGTTAGTATGCTTATCAATAAAATCTTCTGATAGCTTCTGATACATGGATATGAAGTACCAATCAACTTTGTCTATATACTTTTTAATAAAAGTTTCGCTTAATCCTTTATATTTGGATATTTCTTTCCAATTCATTGATAAAAAATCATATCCGAATTCTTCCTTGATTTTTTTTGCTGTTCTTTGGCTAATCATATACAGTCCTCCTTTATAATTTTGATAAAAAAGATATGACAGAAAAAACAGCAGATTGAACTTCAACCTACTGTTTTGTAATTAATGTATTATTTATTTTTGCTTGTATTAACGAATATCTTGATTGGGTGATACACGCAATTTAATCATCATTCTTGAACCTTCATAATGTCTAAGTGTTTCAGGAGAGCTGTAACAATTGCATATACCATTTGTGATACTATAATACTTCCAAGGAGCATTATATTCGTGATCTGTATTTATAATCCCCGCTTTTTTCAGTTTGTTCATTAAAATCTGCTGCTGAAACTCATTTTCCACAATAAAAAAGATTTTTCCATTAATAAAAGCATTAAAATCTATTATTTTATATTCTGAAATATCCCTTTCGCTTTTATCTTTTTCGCTGAGAATTTTGATTTTGCTATTAGGAAATCTGTATCTTAAATTCTGTTCTATGAGAAGTGCTGACTCATGTAACGGAATGCAATCCTCTTTACTTTCTGCTGAGATTTTAATAACAATTTCCCGCTTTGTAAAAAAGTGTTTCTTAAGATACGCTTCGCCTTCTTCAATTGACATGAAAACAGGTACTGTACCATATTCGTCTACATAATAATTACCATCTTCATCAGCCAGGTAATACGGCTCTTCAAAAGCGTCTGATGTTTCCTGAACGGTATATACTGTGCCAGTAGTTTCTTTTTTTATAGCATCACAAATTCTTAAAATCTGTGAATATCCATCCGACTGATTTCCTGTGCATTTAGCTGCAATTTCTTCAATCTCTTTAATATAATTTTCCATAAGTCATTTTTCCTTTCTATACATCTATGCATTTAACTGTTTTTCTTTTTAGTGATATTGTAAATTGCTTCAAGAACAGTTTTACCGGCCTTATTAGGATATATATAAGCGTCTCCGTATTCATAGCCGACATAATCGTTTATACTTACAAAGCCAACCTCTTCCAAAACTTTGTTTTCTCTCTGAATTACCTCCCTGTCATTAATAACAGACTTACCTGCATTTTCCGGATTATTCTTCTGGTAATCCAGACAAAACTTCTCAGGTGGAAATTCTGTTTTTGAAATTAAGCTGCGTGTGAGAAGCACTACATCCTCATTGCCCTTAATGTAAGTATTGATAAACTGCTTATATTCAACCTTTTTATCTTCCTTATTAGGATTAAGGTTAAATATTTCAGCTATCCTGCTTTTAGCAAATGGCGTACCTTTTAATAATCCTCTTACATCCTGCATAGCAAAAGTGTTTCCTGATATTATCTGAATCATATTAGATCCTCCTTTAAATTTTTGATATTTTTTATATGACAGAAAAATACCCGCTAAGAAAAACTTAACGGGTACATAATGTTTATTATTTAGTTGTTAAACCTTACAGATATTCTGCAAAAATCTGAAGGTTAAATTTGTTGCTTAACTTTTCAATGGTCATATCTTTGAGTTCCTTTGCAAGTGATAGTTCATTTGCATTGTAAGCCCATTCCATTTCACACCCATTTGGTGTTGCAGGGAATTTTACTTCTACACAAATTTCATTTCCATAGTCCGTAACTTCTGTTACTGTACCAAAGAAACTTTTATGAAATCGTACGCCATATTCTTCTTCGTACTTTGTATCTGGATTAGATACATATACTAAATCGCCAACTTTAAGCATTTGCCTTCACTCCTTGTCTTGAATTCTTAGTTTCAAGTCTTATTGGTTACACCAAAAATCCCAAGCTACTTCAGACATAAAACCTATTACAACTTGGTCGTCTGTAAATACAGTTCCTTTTGGATTTTTCCATGTAATATAACAGCCGTCTTTTTCTATCAAGCGACAATTGTGATTTTCAAGAATTTTCTCATAATAATCCATATAATGTCTCTCCTTCTAAATCAAATGAAACACGTATTTACATGTTTTAAAAACCAAAAGCTTCCTTATGTTCGTGATAATCTTCATTTGTGAAATCATCTGGAAGGAATTGTATGCAGGATGGTATAACCATTTCTATATTGCCTTGTGCGTCTTCAACAATCGCCTCTGTCCATTGAATTCCATATCCTTCAGCGTCACTTGCGCAGTTTATTCCAAATTGATGAAAATAACCAAACTTCTGTATCCCTCTAACTGTCCAATTGCATTTTCTCATTTTTCTTTTTCTCCTTTATAATTTTGATATAAAAGATATGACAGAAAAAAAGCGAGACTAACGTCCCGCTTTTATAAGATTATCCAGCATTAGTATTAATATCTTTAAAATCTATAACTTTATTAGCTTTGCAACCACAATCCATCTGGAGTCCAAACTTTATGCCATATTCGCTTATGCTTTCAATATGATCGCGAACCATAAAGATATATGGAAACTGAGCTCTATACTTCCATTCAATTTCTTCTAATGCTGAAGGTAAAACAGGTGAAAAATTACTTATGTATCTTATTAATTCTTGTTTAAAAATATTGAGCTGATACTGATTGTGTATTTTAATAATGACATTTCCTACAAAAAAATCCATTATAATATTATCAGGAATAACATTCTCATTATCCTTATTTTTATTTTTATTCTTATCATCAGAATGTTCATCATCAGTCTGTCCTGCATTATTAACTACAGATTCAGTTTTTTCTGCTTTATGTTCATAAGAGAATATTGGTGCTGTATCAATAAGTTCCTTACTGAGGCTTTCGAACTTTTCATATCTGCTAATAAGAAGTTTAAGTTCTTCAATAGTTGCCTTTCTCTTATCGCTGCCTTCATATACCCAGAATATGTGATTAGCACGTTTTATATTCTTTCCTAAATATTGAGAACTATATCTGACAACAAGCTGATTAAGTCTATCATGAAGTTCATTATATCCATTATGTTTCTCGTCATATATCCTTTCCTGTCTTTCCAGATTTGCAAGAAGTTGATGAAATGCTTCAGTGACATAATTCTTATGAGTGTATCCACATCCTGGGATAGGAATATTCAGTGCATCTATGAACCTATATGGTGGGAACTTGGTTCTTCCTAGAATTTTTCTTCCGTCTAAATTTCTGTGATAGACAATACCTGCAGGATCATTTTCATCAAGCCATGCAGCAAACGCCGACTCCATATCACAAATAAAATGTTTACCATTTAAAAACTGAGCTTTAAAATCCTCGCACTTACTTGCAAAAGCAAGAACGCTGGCTATAGGTTTTTTGCCATATTCACAAAGAAAATCAAGTTTTTCCTCTACAGTCGTTGCTAGTTCAGCAGTGTAAACAAGTTTTTTTTCTTTTGTAAACCTCTTATGATCATTCATCAGTTTTCCCTCTTCAATATTCCATGTAAATTTCATATGAAATTCCTCCTTTATAATTTTGATAAAGAATATATGACAGAAAAAAACTGGTCAGTTAACACAATCTTTCTTGTTTAAGTATTATTAAGCTATTCCTTCAAGCACAATATCGGCTTCCGGATTATGAAAATCACGATTTCCGTATGCGTATTTTTTATCTTCACTGGCAAGATTCATATTTTTATAATCTGTCGTCTTGATACTCAGATTGTGCTTTTCTGTCCAGATCACCATAGCTTTAGCCGTATCTCCACTAAGATAACTGTTATGATATCCCTTAACCTGTCTGAGTGATTTGCAATCGGGACTTAATTCTATACAGCCCAGATATTTGTTCTCTGAATCTGTAATTTCAGCAATAATACTTATTTTATGAATAGCATTATCCCTATAAGCCGTTCCGACACAAATTCCAAGTGCCTGTCCTATCTGTATCATTTCATTGGTATTTTTAACTAAATTGAAATGATAAATTTTATCAGAAACTTGAATATCATCATTAACAGTCAGATTTTCTTCTGTATATAAATTTTCTAGTTCAACATTTTTATATCTCAATGACTGTGATACAAATGATACCTCATCATGCAGTTCTTTTATAGTTAGTTTGTAAAGACTTCTACCATTCCTTGCTATTGCCACATCTTCCGGAAAATGTTTATCCATAGCATCAAGCATTTCTATAGCGTCTACAAATTTATGTAATTCTGATGAGGCTGTATTAAGCATTTTTTCAAAATCTGCTGCAAAAACAACTTCTCCACGATACTCAATAATTTTCTTAATTATTTTTAAACTATATTCATTAAATATCTGTACAATAGGTGTATCAAACGAATTTAATGATCTTTGTGACATCATAGTTATATTAACATTAACCATCCTCCTTAAGCAATCTGGATTAATAAATCCAGCATCCTGATACATGTTATATAAAAAAATATATATAGGATCCTGCATAAACAATTTTTTATTAGTTTTTGTCATTGGGCATCTGCATGCTTTGAAAAGTTTTTCCAGGTAATTTTTGCTGTTTTTGTCTGGCAGTTTATAATATTCCATATACTTTTTTAAAATGTCATTACATTGAACCAGATATTCGTTTATGGAATATTGTTCCTTATTGTTTTCAAATTTTAAATCTTTTGGGTCATTCCATTTGTCTATGAAATAAAAAGCTAATTCTTCTGGAAAAATATTTTTTCCATTTTGCAATACTATTACATATTTTTTTCTTCCTGTTATAAAAATATACCCATCTTTATCTATTTTTGCCAAATCACCTGTATGGAACCAACCTTGTTCATCAATAGCTTCCTTTGTAGCTTCTTCATTATTGTAATAACCTAACATTACAGATGGTGCCTTTGCTATTAATTCCCCTATACCATCTTCATTTGGTTCAAATATTTTCACATCAACACTTGGAAATGCCTTTCCTATTGATCCTAATCTTCTATATTTATCATCTTCTGCTGCTATAACTGGTGATGTTTCTGTTAGCCCATATCCTTGAACAACTTCAATTCCTAATTCATTAAATCCTTGTGCAACTTTCTTGTCTAATGGTGCTCCTCCTGAAATTATAAATCTCATTCTTCCACCAAGTGCATCTATTACATCTTTAAATAGTTTTCTCCTAACATCAATATGAAGTTTTAATAAGCAATTACTTAATTTTTTTGCATTATTTATAAGTTTTGTTTTTCCTTTTTTCTCTATTTCTTTTTCTATATTTTTATAAATTGCTTCAACTAATAATGGAACTCCTACAAATAAGGATATTTGATATTCTTTTAAATTTTGTGCTACATATCTTAATCCATCTGGAAATGCTGTTTTAGCTCCAATTGCAATCATTACTATCATACATGTTGATCCAAATATATGATGAAATGGTAAAAATGCTAAATTGTTATCTGTTGATCTCATATCTTCAACCAATAACATTGCATAAACATTTGATGCTATATTTGTGTTTGACAACATTACAGCTTTTGATTTTGATGTTGTTCCAGATGTAAATAACATTATACTCATTTTTTCATTATCAATTTTTGCATTTGTAAAACTTGTATTTCCAGATTTTACTAGCTGTATTCCTTCTGATATAAGTCTTTTTTGTGATATGATTCCATCATTATCATTTTCTAAATCCATTGAAATGATATATTTTAATTTTGTCTTTTTTAATATTTCGACATATTTTTTACAAACAATTATTAATTTAATTAACTTTATCAATCCGCTTATTAATTTAATAAATCTTTTTCTTCTTTTTTCCTTCTTTT
>ERZ773209.1527-NODE-1527-length-13477-cov-3.233646_pt1 | contig 13477 bp, 10 predicted proteins | sample MGYA00511109_ERZ773209 | MGnify/ENA primary metagenome ERZ773209 (study PRJEB29015, sample SAMEA2737786) | human gut metagenome | biome: human gut; feature: human-associated habitat; material: faeces | place: China | collected 2012 ...
AATATTTTTTATAGTGACTATATAATTCTAATGAGTGATTAAAAATAATTTATTTTGCAGTAGAATTATTTTGAAATACCTTTGGCATATATTTATGTCAGACCGATACTTATTACGAAGCGAAAAGGGGATCGCAATGAAGAGGGTAACGGCAGTTTTATTAGTCCTGTTGACGGCGCTCGCGGTTTTTGCCGCCTGCTCCAAAAATTCAGTCCACACGGTGACATTTGACAGCTCGGGCGGAACGCAGATAAAGACCCAGCATATTCTCGACGGCGAGAGCGCCAAAAAGCCGTGGGATCCGCACAAAGAGGGCTTCACTTTCATCGAGTGGCAGTATAACGGCGCGGCGTTCGATTTCAACACCGCGATAACGGGGGATATCACCCTTGTCGCATCCTATAGCATTGACGAGGGCACGGATATAGTCCTGCTCGTGCTCTGCTACGGCGACGGCAGAGAGAATGAAATAATCGAGATAAAGCGCGGCGAAGCGGCGTTTGCGCCGCCGACTCCCGAGCGCGAGGGATATAAATTCGAGGGCTGGTTCAACGGCGACACCGAGTTCGATTTCTCAACGCCCATAAACGATGATTTGAATCTCACCGCAAAATGGAAAGCGACGGGAAAGACCGAGAGCGGATCTGAAAATCAGCCCGCGGCGGACGCGTCCGCTCAGGTGTATTCGCAGACCGCGGCGAAATATTCCGGCAGATGGTATCTCGACGGCTATTCCGATATATTCGTCGATGTGTCGAACTCTGCGAGCGGGATGAATCTGCGCTCGTATAACTTCTCGCTGCCCTCGTCTTCGGGGAACGTTGCGGCGTATACTCTCTATCCCTCGAAGTCGCTTTCATCCTCGGGCGGCAGCTGGGGCAACTCAATTTCCGTGCCGTTTGCCTCGTGGGAAAGCTCGCTGAGCGCGAATAAAATAATCCTCGGCAGCAGCTGCTTTTATATCAATAACAAGAAATTCGTGAAATCTCCCGGTACTAAGGACAGATACACCGGCACCTGCTACAGAGAGGCGCGCGGAGTGTGGTATTTGTTCAACAATCCCGACTCCACGATTGAAATATACACCGCGCAGAAGGGCGGCGACGAGACGGGCGATCGCTTCGGCATAAAGGCGACGAATTTCGACATCGCAACTCTCAGCACCTATACGAAGTCATCGACCGGCGGCGGATATGCCGACAGAAAGAGCGACTGGGACAGCTACGGAATATCCGTCAGCAACGGCGTTCTGACGATAAAGAACAAGAACGGCACAAGGACATTTTACAGCAAGAAAAAATACCAGAGCGTGACGGGCGTCAGGCTCAGCGCAACGGAAGCCAAACTCAGAGTCGGTCAGACGAAAGTGCTCACAGCTACTGTTATCCCCGCCGACGCATATGACAAGGACTACACCTGGTCGAGCGACGATCCGTCGATAGCGGAGGTCGCGGGCGGCATAGTAGTGGCGAAAAAAGAGGGCACGACAAATATCAGAGTTACCACAAAGGACGGCAACCGCGTAGCGGTCTGCAAGGTGACGGTATATATCGACCATGTCACGGGCGTTACCCTGAACTCGTCCTCGCTCAGCCTGACGGTCGGCGATTCGAGGCAGCTCCGGGCGACAGTCGCTCCGCGCAATGCGGCGAATCAGAAGGTCACATGGTCGAGCAGCAATGCTAATGTAGCATCTGTCTCAAGCTCCGGGCGCGTCACGGCAAAGGCGAAGGGCACCGCCGTGATAACCGTAAAGACCGAGGACGGAAACAAGACCGCTTCATGCACAGTAACCGTCAAGAATCCGACCCTCGCGGCCGTTGCGGCGGCGCAGGTGTCGAACAACGGCACTGCCGCGCCGCAGATACACGCGTCGGCGCTCGTCTCCGGCGGAACGGGGAAATATACTTCTTATAAAATAAAGATATTTTTAAACGGCGCGCTCGTGGCGGAAAAATCGGAAAAGAGTATGTCATATACCCCGAAGGTCAGCGGAATGTACACCGTGGAAGTCACTGTTACAGACTCCGACGGGGAAACGGCGAGCGGAAAGATGCTCATAAATGTATCTGTAGTCGAGCCGACAGAGAGGCAGACGGAGAAGCCTACGGAAAAGCCCACGGAGAAACCGACAGAGAAACCGTCCGACGAACCGATAAATCCGATCCCGTCGGAGCCGGCAGATCCCGTGATCGAGCCGACGACGGAAGCACCGGTTACCCCCGAGCCCGCACTGGACTGAATATAAAATGCAAATAAAAAAGACTGTCGCAGATTTATTCTGCGGCAGTCTTTTGCTCATTTTATGCCTGGTAAGTCCCCATAAAGCTGTTGACATCGCTCTCGCATGAGCGCATGGCGAGTATCGTCTGCTCGAAGAGCTTTTCAAGCTCCCAGCCGAGCCTCTCCGCACCCGTGCGGATAACGTCGCGCGAGCAGCCCGCGGCGAATTTTTTGTCTTTGAACTTCTTTTTGAGGCTCGAGACCTCCATGTCCATCACGCTCTTTGACGGGCGCATCAGCGCCGCCGACCAGATAAGCCCTGTCAGCTCGTCCGCCGCGAAGAGCACTTTTTCCATCTCGTGAACAGGCTCGACCTCGACGCAGATGCCGTAGCCGTGGGAGCAGATTGAATATATCATGTCGTCGCCGACTCCGCCCGCCTTGAGCAGCTCGGGAGCCTTCTTGCAGTGCTCCTCCGGATAGAGCTCGAAGTCGATGTCGTGCAGCAGACCGACTATGCCCCAATATTCCTCCTCGTCCGCATAGCCGAGCTCCTTTGCGTACCAGCGCATAACGCCCTCGACGGTCAGCGCGTGGCGAATGTGAAACGGGTCTTTGTTGTATTTTTTCAGAAGCTCAAACGCTTCGTCCCTCGTGATTTTGCTCTCTCTCATTTTTGTCGTCTCCTTGCATTTTGCGCATTATTGCGCGAGTTTTCACAATTATACCACTTGCTTGGTAGGCTTTCAACTATATGCGCGGTTTTATGTCGAGATTGACAAGCGCGCTCTGATTTATCGAAAACAGCAGATCAACAAGCTCATTTTCGTCAATGCAGTAGTCCGAGCGTATCCATTGGATAATAACGCCCGTGCTGCCGTTGAGAATATATGAGTAGATATATTGCTCCTGCTCCTTCGGAAAAACGATGTTCAGGTTCTCAATAAACTGAATTATCGACTGCTGCATGAATTTTGAACGGAACGCGGGGTCAACCGAGTCGACAAGCAGCGTGCGGAACGGCTTGTCGTTTTCTTTGATATACATTAGAAATGAAAGCAGATATCTGTGCGCGCCGAGGTCGTTTTCCGCGCCTATTTTCTTTAAGTGATCCTGAGTCGCGTCGAGCAGCTCGTTTTCGACCTCTTCGAGCAGCTCTTTCGGCTCGGAGTAGTGCGCATAAAAGGTCGAGCGGTTGAGTTCGGCGCGCTCGCATAATTCTCTTACAGATATTTTTGCTACCGAGCCTTTCTCGCCCAGGAGATCCATCAGCGCGTTTTTGAGCAATATTTTTGAAAGTCTCGTGCGCTGGTTATTTTTGATGTTCATATTATCCCACCATTTTCAGATGATTTTGTCGGTTTCATAACAGCGATTAACAAAACTGATGATTGTTAATCCGACACGATGTAGATATAATAGTAGTGTAATATGAAATCTTTCAATTGTCAAGGAGACCTTAACCTTTCTGTCTCCAATGATTTTATCGCCTGCGGAAAACGGCGCGTTACGGAAAGCTTCAGACGGAATCCGAGGACGCGCCGAAACCGCAGCGACAACTATATAAGAAATTCATTCAGCCTTTTAACATTTTAGCCGCGCCGACCCTACGGGGTCGGTTTACGGCTCAAATCATATAAAAAGCACCGCAAGCGCATAAAGCTGTGGCAAAGGCAGCTGCAAATATATTTTTATATCCATAAGATAAAATAAATGAAGGAGTTCTCGTGATGGCAAAAGCAAAATTTTTTGAAAAGCGGGCGCTTGATTCGCGCCTGACCTCGCCCGATGTTACGGCGAAGGAGAAGTGGCTGGGCTATCTGCTCGGCCCGTCCGGCGCGCTGCTTTTAAACGCCGTGCTCGCGACCTACCTCAATGTCTATTATACCGATGTCCTAAACCTCACCACCGTGTGGGGCGGCGCGTTCCTGGCGGTGTTCCCGATAGTGTCGAAGATAATCGACGCTATAACAAATATAGTCATGGGCTATATCATCGACCGCACGCGCACAAAACAGGGCAAGGCGCGCCCTTGGCTGCTGCTCTCCGCGCCGCTTGTCGCCGTGACAGGCATATTGCTCTTCACAGTCCCCTCGGGTAACCGGACGGTGCAGGTGATATGGGTCATGCTCTCGTATAATCTGTTTTATTCGTTCGCTTATACAATTTATAACATGAGCCACAATCTTATGGTTCCGCTCTCGACGAGAAACACGGAACAGCGCGGTTCGCTCTCGGTTTTCAATCAGATATCGACTATCATGATGAGCGGCATAATCGTCGCGCTCATCTTCCCCATGCTCATCATGCCGCAGCTCGGCGTTGACAAATCAAAGTGGATAGTTACGATGAGTATTCTCTCGTGCATCGCGCTGCCGCTGACGCTTATGGAGTATTATTTCACCAAGGAGCGCATCACCCTCGAAGGCGGCGAGCAGAAAAAAGAGAGCGTCGCAATGGTAACTCAGCTCAAGGCGATTTTCAGCGACAAATATATGATAATAATTTTCATATATTTTCTCATTTTCACCGTCGGCTCGACCATCAAAAACATCTCGCTCGTTTATTTCTCGAACTATGTCCTCGGTACATATAACGACGGCAAGACCCAGACCATGCTATCAGTTATCGGCGGAATCCCGATGGGCATCGGTATTTTTGCCGTCTGGCCGCTCGCGAAGAAGTTTGGTAAACGCAATTTAACGGCAATCGGCTTTATCTTCTATGCTGTCGGCTCGGCTATATGCTGGCTCGCGCCGACGAATATGGTTATAGTGCTTATCGGCCAGTTTATCAAGAATATCGGCGGTCTGCCGTGCTCCTATGTGTTCATGGCGCTGTTCGCGGATGTGCTCGACCATGTTGAGTGGAAGCACAACTTCAGGTGCGACGGCATCGCGATGTCGATATATAACACCATTGCCGTCGCGAGCGTCGGAATTTGTACGGGCGTATTCAATCTTATTCTCTCGAAATCCGGCTATGTCGCGCCCTATCTCGATGCGGCGGGTCAGCTCATCGCCGTGCAGTCGGAGAGCGTCAAGAGCGCGATAACATTTACTTTCGTAGGGCTTGAGACGATAACCGGCATAGTCCTTGCGATACTTCTGCTGTTTTTGAATGTCGAAAAGAATATCGCCAAGGAGCAGGAGGAGATAAAGCAGAGAAACGGGGAGACGACAGAATGAAAGCCGTAAAGCTTAAAACAGAGTATCTCAAAAATCCGCTGGGGATAGATATAAAGAACCCGCGCTTCATGTGGAACTGCGAGGGCGGGAAGGCGCAGAGCGCATATAGACTAATCGCTTCCGACACGCGCGGCAATATTCTATGGGACAGCGGCAAGGTCGAATCTTCACAGATGAGTTTTATTCCGTATCCGCTCGACACTCCGTCGCGCCTGAGAGTGAACTGGAAAGTGAAGCTCTGGGACGAAAACGGGCTTGAGGGCGAGTGGAGCGAGCCGGCATTCTTTGAGATCGGGCTCAGAAACGCCTCGGATTGGAGCGCGAAGTGGATAACAGGAAACTATAATGTAAACAGAAAACAGCGTTATCCGGTCGACTGCTTCAAAAAAGAGTTCGAGTGCAAAAAGCCGATTCTCTCGGCGCGGCTCTATATGACCGCCTGCGGAATATATTCGGCCGGGCTAAACGGTACGGACTTCACCATGCCCTTAGCCCCCGGAATCACGGAATACAGAAAGCGCATACAGTATCAGACATATGATGTGACTCATCTTCTGCATGAGGGCGAAAATACAATCTGCGCCGAGCTTGCCGACGGCTGGTACAGGGGCAGCGTAGGCGCATGGGGACTCAAAAATCAGTATGGCACCGAGACAAAACTGCTCGCTCAGCTCGAGATAAAATATACCGACGGCACGGTGCAGACCGTTGTGTCGGACGGCTCGTGGCTCTGGAGCAACGACGGCGCGATACGCTTTGCCGACAACAAGGACGGCGAGCGGGTCAACGCAAATATGACGCCGTCATACAGCGGTCACGCGAAAGAGACGAAGTTCAAAGTTGTGCCGAGCGCGTCGAATAATTTCCTGATAGCCGAAAAGGAACGCTTCAAGCCCACTCTGTCCGTCACCCCTAGCGGGAAAAAGCTGCTCGACTTCGGGCAGAATATAGCGGGCTATGCCGAGTTTGAGGTAACCGCCCGCAATGGACAGAAAATTATTCTCGAGTTCGGCGAGCTGCTGCGTGACGGCGAACTGACGCTCGAAAACATACAGTGCAGGAATAAACACAAGACAACGCCTCTGCAGAGAGTCGAATACATCTGCAAAGAGGGAGTTAACCGCTACAAGACCAAGTTTGCGATATTCGGCTTTCAGTATATAAGCGTCGAGACGGATGTGACCGTCCGCCCGGAGGACTTCACCGCCATAGCCGTCTATTCCGATATGGATGAGACGGGGTATTTCAACAGCTCCAACGAATTGCTCAATAAATTCGTCGAAGCGACAAAGTGGTCGGCAAAAGGCAACTCGACCGATCTGCCGACAGACTGCCCGACCCGCGAACGCCACGGCTGGACGGGCGACGCGCAGATATTCTGCAAAACCGCGAGCTATCTTTTTGACTATGCGCCATTTGCCGAAAAATTCGTGCGCGATATGTGCGACGAACAGCTCAAAAACGGCGATTTCCGCCAGATAGCCCCACGCGGCGGTGTGGATTTCTATATGACTTTTATGGACGGCTCGGCGGGCTGGTCCGACGCAGGCGTGTTTATCCCGTACAGACTCTATAAGCAGTACGGCGACAGAAAGATTCTCGAACGCTTCTATCCCAACATGCGCGCCTTTGCCGAATATAAAATAAAGACCCTTGGCAAGTGGTATCCGACAGCCCTGCCGACGGGAGTGGGGCTCAAAAATTTCCGCAATATTTCAAACTACCGCCAGTCCTACGGCGAATGGGCGGAACCTGCCGATGTCAAGGCGCTTAAATTTACGGATTTCGTCAATCCGAATCCCGAGGAAACCACGGCGTACATAGTCTATATGCTCGAAACGATGGCTGATATAGCCCGCGTCCTCGGTAAGGATAGCGACAGAAAGCTCTATGAGAAAAATGCCGCAAGGGCGAGAAAGGGCTACAGCGCGCTCGTCTCAACGAAGAAGTTTTCAATAGACACCGACCGCCAGGCAAAGCTTGTTCGCCCGCTTTATATCGGTCTGCTGAACGAAAAGCAGACGGAATATGCGAAAAAGCGGCTCATAAAAGCTCTTGATAACTACTCATGGCGGCTCGGCACGGGATTCCTATCAACTCCGCTGATACTGAGCGTTCTGGCGGATATTGATATTGAATATGCCTACCGCCTGCTCGAAAACGAGCAGATGCCCGGCTGGCTGTTCATGCCCAAGAACGGCGCGAACACCGTCTGGGAGTCGTGGGAGGGCACCGCGGCGCAGGGCGGCATAGCCTCGCTCAATCACTATTCCAAGGGCGCGGTGTGCGAGTGGCTGTTCTGCACGATGTGCGGAATAAATGTCGAGGGCGAGAATAAATTCAAAATATCCCCGCGCCCGGGCGGGCATTTCGAGTTCGCCGAAGCGAGCTACGACAGCGTATACGGAAAAATCTCCGTGCGCTGGGACAAAACTGACGGGGGATACAGATATAAAATATCCGTCCCGTCGAACTGCCAAGCGGATATAATTCTGCCCGACGGAAGAAAACAGACCGTCGGAGCGGGTGAATATGAATTCTGAGGAGGAAAATCCATGAAAAGATCGATAGCTGCCGTTATGGCGATTCTTGTTCTGCTTGTGTCGCTGCTGTGCGCGTGCAAAAAGGACGACACAAAAACAAATGCGGACACCACGGGCGACGCTCAGACGAGCGCGGCGGGCGATGTTGTCGATGACACGACCGCCCTTCCCGAGGACAGCACCGTGCAGGAGGGCGAGACGGACGAGACTCAGTCAGCCGACCCCGCAAAGCCCGGCGAGACAAGCGCACAGGTCACTGCCGCACCCTCGAAGAATGCAAAAGACTGGACTAAGGCCGAGATAATCGCCTATTTCAACGCCGGCGCGAACAGAGTAAAATATCAGGCGAAGTCCGTCACCCGCAACTACACCGAGACGAAGAACAACGCCGACAAGACCAAGTTGCCCAAGGCGATAGACGCAATAGGCAAGAGCGCGATGAAAACTTTCATGAAGCGCGACGACAAGACGATAGCCCTGACCTCAAAAGAGGATATCAGAAACGTATTCCCCGTCGGCGGCAAGGACTGGGTCAGCAAGCTTACAGTATCCGATGTCAAGAGCGCAAAGATAGAGGACAAGGGCGGCGAATATCAGATAACCCTGACCTTCGGCACTGAGGTCAATCCCTCCGGCGAAAAAGGCTATGCCGCAGCGTTCGGCGTGCTCACCGCCGATGTGGTGAACTTCGATTATCCCGGTCTCTCGCTCAGCGACCAGAGATTCACCTATTACAACGGCACTATCTCGGCAAAGTTTGATAAGTCCACCGGCAACATGGTCTATGCCCACTATGACTATCCCGTTATTATTGAACTGACGGCGCACCTGCTCGGCTCAAACACGAGAGTAAAAGTCGGCATGACAACAATAAACGATTTCACGATAAAATATTAAAAGTTACATCCGAAAAACAAAATGTCCCGCACGGAAACGTGCGGGGCGTTTTGCGTATATTCTTATTTGAGTGAATTGCCGGCACTGAATGCCTTTGCAACAGTCTCGCCGAGGACAACATAGGTGTTGTTGAACGGGTCGAAGGTTATCGGCTGCGCCTTTGAAACATCGACGTTTCCGTTTTCGTCGAGCACGCGCTCGTCAACGCAGACGTTGACTATTTCGCCGACCATGCGCCCGGTGTTTGCATCATAGCTCTTGAGCCTGCACTCTGCGGCGATGGGCAGCTCTTCAATCAGCGGCGCGTCAACAAATTTCGATTTGACGGCGTGGAATCCCGCCTTTTCAAATTTATCGGGCGTATTCCCTGCGGAAACAAGACCAACATAGTCGCACGCCGCCGTGTGTTCGAGGTCAGCCATGCTCACGGTGAATGCCTTTCTCTCGAGGATATTCTTCGTGGACTTGTGGCCCGCGCTTATGCACATGGATATTTCATTGCCGCCGCTGATGCCGCCCCATGCGGCGTTCATAGCGTCGGGGTTGCCATCCTTGTCGTAGGAACCGAGGATAAGCACCGGCTGCGGATAGGTGAATGGCTTTGCGCCGAAATCTTTTCTCATGATAATTCCTCCTTTGATTTGACTTTATTATAGAACCTGAAGTCGGCTTTAAGTCAAGGAAAAACGAAAAAAGTTTACAAATAAAAACAGCCCCGGACTCAACATCCGGGACTGAATAAAATCTGTTAGTCTCTCTCTTTTTCGAACGAGATAACTTTTCCGCTCTTTGCGTTTATCTTGTACTCATACTCGAATCCGCCGCATTTGAATTCAACATCGTAGTGCGCGGTGAGCGAGTCGGTGTCAAACTCGGTTTTGAGCTCCGTGACCTGAGCCTCGGTGAGACCCGCATGGTCGAGTGCGGCTTTCTTCGCGGCATCCGCAGAGATATATTTCGAGGGGTCGGCGGGCTTGGAATCGTCAAGCTCGCGGTCGAAGTCGATTATTCTGCCGTTCTTCGCGTTGACCTCGACTTCATACTCATATCCGCCGGAAACGAACTCTATATCATAGTGCGGGGTACGGTCGTCAATATCAAGCTCAGCTTTGGTGAATGTGACCTTCGATGCGTCGAGGGAAGCTCTCTTGAGCGCGGCGGCCTTTGCCTCCTCAACGGAGATAAACTTTGATGTGTCAACTGTGGGCTTCTTATCCTCGCGCTCGCGGTCGAACTCGAGAATCTTTCCGCTCTTTGCGTCTATCTCGAACTCATATTCATATCCGCCCGAGACAAATTCTATATCATAGTGCGGGGTGCGGTCGTCCACGTCAAGCTCCGCTTTCTTGAAAGTGACCTTTGAAGCGTCAAGGGAAACTTTCTTGAGGGCTATCGCCTTCGCCTCGTCGATGCTGATATAGCCGGAGACATCGGGCTGGGGCTTTGAGGGCTTCGAGGGGTCGGCGGGCTCGACTTCTTTTTTGAGAATGCTGCCGTCCGCTACCGCTATCTCGTAGTCGTATTCGTTAGCCCCGGCGATAAACTCGATATCGTAGTGGGCGACAAGAGCGTCGCTGTCGAGCTTTGCTTCGGTGAACTTCGCGTCGGCTCTTGCAACGCCCGCATCGGCGACTGCAATGTCTATCGCGGCGTCAAGGCTTATCTTCACTTCCTGCTGGATCTGTCCGGAGTTGCCCGAGCCCGTGTCGGGCTTATCCTGCGGCGGAGCGAACGCAGAGAAGATAGCCATAATGACTGACATGAGCGCGACTCCGATGGATTTGAAAATACTTGCAAACATAGTATCTGTCCTTTCTTATCGGGATCGTGTCCCTTAGTACACCCATATAATAACCCGCGAAAATTAAAGAAAGATTAGAGCGCAAAAATTTTTCGGAAAGTTTTTTACTTGTAAAAGCGGTAAGCTGTGTGAGTGATAAATTGGGATTTGTCCATCCCCGATGTCAAACAATATAAAATAACAAAACCGATTGCAGCAGAAAATCTACTGCAACCGGTTCATTTATTTATGCTGTTATACCGCCGTCAAAAGGTTACGGTGAACTCGCTTCCCTCGCCGTAAACGGAGGATGCGGAGACTTTTCCGCCGTGGAGCGCCGCTATCTGGCTGACGAGCGAGAGCCCCAAGCCGAATCCGCTTTCGCGGCTGCGGGATTCGTCCGCGCGGTAAAATCTGCCCCATATCTTCGGCAGATCCTCTTCTTTTATCCCTATTCCGTCATCCTTCACCGAGAGCACGATGCCGCTGTCCTTTTTGAGCCTGACTTCGATGTGCCCGCCGTCTCTGCCGTATTTGACGGCGTTCGAAAGCAGATTTTCGAGCATCAGCGATATCAGCTGCGCCTGCGCGGGGATTATAATATTGTCTTCGATGTCCGCAGTGAGCGTGATGTTCTTCGCGGGGACAAAATCGGCGCATGTTTTTTTGACGAGCTCGCTTAAGTCGGTGTCCTCGAGCTTGTAGCGCTTGTCGCCCTGCTCGGTGCGCGAGAGCGTCAGCAGAGCCGTGACGAGCTTTGTCATCTTGTCCGTCTGCTCGTCTATCGACGAGAGCGCCTCGAGCATATCTTCTTCGCTCGCGTTGTCGGACAGCGCGTATTCGCATTCCGCCTTTATCACGGCGAGCGGTGTGCGCAGCTCGTGCGAGGCGTCGGAGGTGAACTGCTTTTCGTTTTCGAACGAGGTCTGGAGCCTTGCGAGCATGTCGTTGAAGGTCTCGGCAAGCGTGTATATTTCGCCAGCGCTTTTCTCCATCTCTATGCGCTTCGAGAGGTCGGTTCCGTCGGTTATCTCGTGCGCCGAGCGGCAGATATTCTCGACCGGCTTCATCGTTTTGCGCGATATTAAATACGCCCCGACGGCGGCGATAATAATAAACGCCGGGAGAATGTATATGACCGTCATGGTTATTGCGTCGAACGCGCTCTTGGCGGCGTCGGCGTTGATGAATCCGCGTACCCAGACCGGGGGATAGGTCGAGTTACTGCATATGAATTCAACTTTGAAAACCGTCCTGTCCGCGTTTGCGGGCAGTTCAACGCTCAGCGAGCTGACTTCGTCGCGGGTCAGACCCGCGTGCTCGAGCGCGATATCAATCGCCTTTTCGCTGTTTATTCCGTCCTTGAACTCGGTGCTTTTGTAGACCGGGTCGCTGAGCCCGGACATCGCGGTGTCCGCCTCATATTTGATTATCTTCCCAGAAAAGGCGTCGATTTCGTATTCGTATTTGTTGAAATCGAGACGGGTGTCGTAATAATAATATTTGTTTCCGTCTGTCTCGAATGTTCCGACCACGCCGTTCTTGCGATTCTCGCTGTTTATCAGCGCGGCGGGGGACTCGCCGTCGATATATCTGCCGCTTGAGTCAAAGACATTGCAGTAGACCTCGTCGACGAAGAAGGCAAAATCGTTCTCGATTTCGAGAATGCCGTTCTTGTATTCTATCTCGTCAACATTGCGCTCGACCGTGCTTATCAGCTCATTCTGCAGGCGCGAATCGGCAATCTGCGAGCCTGTTATCAGTATTCCTCCGATGCCGAGGGAGCTGACAACGGCGATGAGCAGCGTTATCCACACCGTTATCCGCAGCTTGAACGAAGAGCGGCGGCGCGCGGGTCTTGTTTTTTTATTTGATGACATAGCCTGCACCCCTCACGGTGTGAATGAGTTTGATATCCTCGCCTTCGTCTATCTTCTTGCGGAGATATCGGATATATACGTCGACAACATTCGTGCCACCCTCGTAGTCGTAGTTCCAGATGTGATCCTCAATTTTCTCGCGGCTGAGTACAACGCCCTTGTTCATCACAAGATATTGCAGCAGCTCATATTCCTTTGCCGAGAGCGATATCTCCCTGCCCGCGCGTTCAACGCGCCTCGCTGCCGTGTCGACTGTCAGGTCGCCGACGGAAATTATACCCGTCTTTTCTCCGTATTTTTTGCGCGTCATGACGCGCAGTCTCGCCGAGAGCTCGTCGAACGAAAACGGCTTTATCAGATAGTCGTCGGCACCGATGTCGAGCCCCGTGACCCTGTCTTCGATGCTGTCGCGCGCCGTCAGGAACAGCACCGGCGTGTCGATGCCGTGCGCCCGTATCTTTTTGACAAGTTCGAACCCGTTCATTATCGGCATCATGACATCGAACACCGCCGCGTCATAGTCGGTCGATGTTATCAGATCATATGCCTCGCCGCCGTCAAGACAGCTGTCCACGCTGTAGCCGGCAGCCTTGAGCTGCTTTGTGATTATCCTGTTGAGACTCTTCTCGTCCTCGGCAAGCAGAATACGCATTGGATCACCCTCCGGTATAATTATACAGATTTTATCATAGCGTGTAAAGATTAAACGAAGATTAGGAAATCGGGCGTGGGTATAAAAATAACACGAACACCGCAAAAGCAGTATTCGTGTCATTGGTGGAGACGAAGAGGATCGCTCGGCGCACTGCCGTGCGCCGACACGCACGCGGACTTTCCGACCGTCCACCGGACGCTCGAAATTCTGCTTCGCAGAACCGTCCTGTTCGATCCTCTTCTAAAAAAATAACACGAACACTGCAAAAGCAGTATTCGTGTCATTGGTGGAGACGAAGAGGATCGCTCGGC
>ERZ773209.1537-NODE-1537-length-13408-cov-9.075863_pt1 | contig 13408 bp, 10 predicted proteins | sample MGYA00511109_ERZ773209 | MGnify/ENA primary metagenome ERZ773209 (study PRJEB29015, sample SAMEA2737786) | human gut metagenome | biome: human gut; feature: human-associated habitat; material: faeces | place: China | collected 2012 ...
AGACCCTGCTGCCCCGGGTGTTCCGCAGCCAGAACCACATCGACGAGATCAAGGGTGTGTATGTGCCCTTCTGGCTCTTCGACAGCGATGCCGACGCTCAGCTGCGCTTTACCGCTACCCGGACCCGCTGCTGGTCGGACAGCAAATACGACTATACCGAGACCAACTACTACTCCGTCCGGCGGGATGGTACGCTGGGATTTGACGCAGTGCCGGTGGACGGCTCGTCCAAGATCGAGGACGACCTGATGGAGTCCATCGAGCCTTTTGCCATGCAGGATGCCATCCCCTTCCAGACCGCCTATCTGGCCGGCTATGTGGCGGACAAATACGATGTGAACGCCGAGGACAGCATCGAGCGGGCCAATAAGCGCATCCGCCGCTCTACTGAGGAGACGTTCCAGCAGACCGTTACCGGCTACGATTCGGTCAAGGTGGAAAACAGCAGCATCCAGCTGCACGGCGGCAAGGCAAAGTACGCCCTGTTCCCGGTCTGGCTGCTGAGCACCAGCTGGCGGGGTGAAAACTACCTGTTTGCCATGAATGGTCAGAGCGGCAAATTCGTGGGTGACCTGCCCGTGGACAAGGGCGCTGCCCGCAAGTGGATGCTGGGCCTTACGGCTGCCCTTTCCGCCGCGTCCTACGGCGTGATGTGGCTGCTGTGGCTGGCACGGATCCTGTAAAGGAGGGACGAACGATGAAAAAGACTTCCAACCGACTGCACTCCCTCTTTGCGGCGCTGGTAGCACTGATTCTTGCGGCGGCGCTGGCTGTTCCGGCCTTTGCGGTAGAGGGCGGCTTTGCCGACCTGTACTACCGCATGTTCGACGACGCTGAGGTGCTGACCGAGGACGAGGACAACGAGCTGGAGGACGCACTGGAAGAGCTGAGCCTGCGCCAGAGCTTCGATGTGACCATTGCCACCATCGAGTCGATGGAAAGCGTTGGTGCCGACAGCATGGAGCAGTTTGCCGATGATCTATATGACTACTGCCAGTACGGCTACGGCCCCGATATGGACGGCGTGCTGCTGCTGGTGAGCGTAGGCGACCGCAAATGGCACATCTCCACCTGCGGTTACGGCATCACCGCCTTTACGGATGCTGGCATCCAGTACCTTGGCGAGCAGATGACCCCCTTCATGGCCGATGGAGACTACGCCGGTGCCTTCCGCACCTTTGTCCAATGGTCGGATACTTACATCGATGCTGCCCGGGCGGGCCACCCCTACGATGTGAATAACCTGCCCCGGGAGCCGCTGTCTCTCATGTACCTGTTCCTTGCGCTGGGCATCGGCCTTGTGCTGGCATGGGTCGTCGTCAGCGTAATGAAAAGCCAGCTGCGCAGCGTGGCGTTCCAGGAGAATGCCGCCAGCTATGTGCGGGAGGGCAGCATGAAGCTGACCAACCAGCGGGATCTGTTCCTGTACCGTGATGTGCAACGCACGAAGCATGTAGAGGAAAAGGACTCCGACAGCTCCGGCGGCAGCTCCACCCACACCTCTTCCAGCGGCACCACCCACGGCGGTGGAGGCGGCTCGTTCTGAAAGGAGTATGTTTATGAACCCTTATCTCTCGGAAAAAGCCCGCGGCGAGATCCCCCGTGTCCTCAAATGGCTGCGGAACGCGGGGCTTGCCTTCTGCGTGTTCTGCTCCTTTGGCGGGCTGTATACCCTCTGCCTGAGTTTGCAGGATAAGGACTATTCCCACATCGGAGGCTATGTGTTCTGGATCGTGGTGGGCACAGTGCCCCTTGTTCTGTTCGCACGCAACGAAAAACGCCGCTACCATGCAAGAACCATCGCCCGCAGGGTGGAGAGCTACTCCGGGGCAGAAGTACCCCTGCGGTGGCTGTGCAACAGCGTTGGCATGGACACCAAAGACCTTGCATGGTATTTTGAAAACGGTTATTTTGTAAACCTCAGTCTGGATATGAACCAGAAGATCGTCCGCAGGCGGACTGTGCCCCGCCATGACCCGAACCGGAGCTGAACCCTTTACAGCTGAAACAGAAAGGAGTATTTTCATGGGACTTTTTGATAAGATGAAGCAGGCCGCCGCAAATGTTTCCGGCAACCAGACCGTCACCTTTACCTTTCAGGCTCTGCCGGAAAGCCTTGCCCAGATGCAGGCACTGCCGGAGGCCAGTCTGGACACCCCCTTTAAGACCGCAGCCCTCACCGTCTGCGCACTGTGCGCCTACGGTGCAGATAAAAACATCGGGCTGGAGATGCTCAACTGGCTGCGGGGCCCCCGCCCGCTGAACGGGCAGGAGATTTCCTTCCTGAACGACCGCTTCCGGGACGGCAAGAGCTATATCCCGTTCTCCTACTTTGTGGGTGCATCGCCGGAAAACGGCTATACTCCCCGCCAGCCCTTCACCCTGCTGGTGGGCAGCAACCACACCTCCAACACCGAGGAGGGCTACTGCAAGCTGTTCATCCCCTGCGGCGGCGCCGACAGCCCCCGCCCCATCAAGCTGCGCCGCAAGGGCGACGGGCAGTGGTTCTTGTGGGAGCAATACCTGATGACCGGCATCCGCATCCCGGCGTCTGCCGACCCGTGGGCATAAAACAAAGGGGCTGACATGAAAGCCATGAAAACTTTTGCAGCACTGCTTGCACTGGCTTTCAGTCTTGCGGGCTGCGGGCCGGTGGACGGCGACCCCGTCCGCCCCGCTCCCGGCAGCGCCGGGCAGGGCAGCAGCACAGCGGCTTCCGGTGCCGATTCCACTGAGCCGGAGCAGCTTGCCGCGCTGCGGCAGCTGGCCGGGGAAAACGGAGACCTTGCCGGGGTGCTCTATCTGGGCAGCGTTCCGGAGCGCACCACCGATGTGCACGCCGTGCTGGACAGCTTACCGGAACAGCCGTGGCAGTTTGTTGCGGACATCCCGGCAGACCGCTGGGTCGCAGCGCCGGGCGGCGGGCGGGAGCTGTACTGCATCTTTGCCGTGCGCAGGGAGGATACACTTTTTGTCTATGAAAAGCAGAATCCTCAGTACCCGAACGAGACGGGCAAGGAGCTTTACGGCAGGCAGGGTGGCCAGCCCATTCTGCTGCTGTGCAACGGCAGCAGGGAGGACACCGACACCATGGTAACGGTCTATTGCAGCACCGGACGCCCGCTGGACTGGAACCCGCAGCTTTCCGCCGAGACCAGCCGCCCTGTGCCGGTGGAGGGCGTAGACGATTTTTCCCAACACCCAACGCCCGGCGCTGCCCCCTGAGGCGCGCCCCGGCAGGGCATGAGAAAGGAGAACTTATGAAAAACCTGAAACTTTTGGCAGCCCTGCTGGCGCTGACCATCGGCCTTGCAGGCTGCGGCGGGTCGTCCAAGGGCGGCAGCCCGGCCAGTTCTGCGTCCAAAAATAAGCTGGACGGTGACGGCATGACCGCACCCAGCACCCAAGAGCAGGAATACGAAGAGCCGGAGGACGTGACCTACATGCGCCTTCTGGCAGGGGAGGACGAATACCGCGCCTGTGTGCTGTATCTGGGCGGCTCCTATGAGGTGACCACCGATGTGCAGAAGGTGCTGGACAGCCAGCTGGACTTACGCCAGCTGTGGGGCTTCGTCTATGACATCCCGCAGGATCACTGGGTCGTGGCACCGGATGGCGGGTGCGATTTGTACTGCATCTTCCCGCAGGACCCGGATGCCACCCTGTTCGTCTACGAGACGAGCCTGACAGACGATGCCGAAAACCCGCTCCAGCGCGGCAAACAGCTCTATTACAGTGAGGATGGCCAGCCCATCCTGCTGCTGTGCAACATCAGCGATATCGTCCCCAACACCGAGGTGGAACTGTACCCCAGCACCGGCGAAGAGCTGGTATTCAGTCCCTTCCTTTCCGGCGAGAACGGTCATGTGGTGGAAGCCGAGGGCGTGTGCGATTTTACCATCTACCCGGAAGGGGACGACTGGGAGACCACTACCAGCCCTTGGTCGCTGGAAGGCAACTGGCTGGAGACCGGCCGCGACACCGACGAGGGCTATTTTGACACCGACCCTGCAGACGCCGACCGGATGTGCTTTTTGCCCACCGATGCCGACACCGAGGGCAGCCAGCTGCCCCTGACCGCCAGCTACATCACTCCCTACCCGGAGCTGAACGTGGAGGAAGCCGACCTGTTCTATCAGGAGGGCACCCCGGAGGTACCCTTCCGCTCCAATCAGGAGTGGTACGCCACCTTTACCGGGGAGGACGGCTCCCGCTACGCCGTCACGCTGGAGGACGAGGACACCCTTGCCCTGAAGTTCTATCTGGACGGTCAGGAGAGCTACCTGAGCCTTGTCAACACGGTCTACTTTGCACGGCAGGAGGCCATGGGGTGACCACCGCCGCCGACCCACACCGGGAGGAATGCACCATGAAACACACCAAAAAAATCACCATCCTCCACTCCAACGACCTGCACGGAGATTTTCTGGCAGAGCAGGTGGACGAAAAACTGGTGGGCGGCGTTTCCATGCTGTCCGGCTACATCGAAAAGGTGCGGGCAGAACAGCCCAACACCATCTACGCCATTGCAGGTGATATGTTCCGGGGCTCGGTCATTGATTCCGAATACAAGGGGCTTTCCACCATCGAGATCATGAACGCCCTTGCCCCGGACGTGGTTACCATAGGCAACCACGAGGTGGACTACGGCATCGCGCATCTGCTGTTCATCGAAAAATGCGCGCGCTTTCCCATCATCAACGCAAACCTCTACATCAAAAACACCCCCACACGGCTGTTCACCCCCTACAAGATCCTGCGGATGGACGGCATGAACATCCTGTTCATCGGCATCATCACGCAGGACGTCATCAACCAGACCAAGTCCGAATCTCTGGTAGGCTCCTTTGTGGACACCGCCGCAGCTGCCGCCGAGGTGGGCAAGATCTGCAACGCCCACAACAGCATCGATATTGATTTTACCGTGCTGCTGACCCACATCGGCTTTGAGGAGGACTGCCATCTGGCGCGCCAGCTGGACCCGGCGTGGGGAGTGGATCTGATCATCGGCGGGCACAGCCACACCCTGCCGGAGCACGCGGTGGAGGAAAACGGCGTGGTCATTGCGCAGGCGGGCACCGGCACCGACCAAATCGGGCGCTTTGACATCATCGTGGACACGGACAACAACTGCATCGATTCCTACACATGGCGCACCGTGCCAATCTGCGCCGAGACCTGCCCCCGCAACCCCGCCATGGAGCAGGTGCTGCACCGTTTCACCAGTCAGGTGGACGAAAAGTACAGCCACATCGTAGGGCGCTTCCGCCGGGAGCTTACCCACCCCCAGCGCACGCAGGAGACCGAGCTTGGCAACCTGTTTGCGGATATCTTCACCCGCAGCCTTGGCATCGACGTGATGCTCATCGGCTCCGGCAGCATCCGGGCCGAAAAGCTGGGCCCCATCGTTACCTACGGCGACCTTATCGAGGGCTTCCCCTACGATGACGGCGTATTCATGTTCAAGGTGACCGGCCAGCAGCTGCGCCAGATGCTCCATTACATGCTGCGGGAGGAAGCCTACACCGGCCATACGGAGTTCTACCAGCTGCCCTCCACCCTGCGCCTGCGGTACGACCGCCGCAAGGGCGATTTTGATTACTTTACCTACTGCGGCAGGGAGGTGGGCAAGGAGATCGGCGACGATGCCCTGTTCACCGTGGGCCTGCAGAACTACCACTTCAAAAACATCGAGAGCTTTTTCAACATCTCCTACGACACCCTTTGCAAGCTCCAGAAGCCCCGCAGCGTGGCCACCTCCTGTCAGGATATTCTGATGGAATACTTCCGGGAGCACGAGATGCTGGACGCGGTGGTGGACGGACGAATGACCATTCTGCCCCCCACGGCAAGGGAAGGAGACTGACCCATGCGCACAGAAAGGAGGAGACGACCCATGCGCACTTTCTCGCTGGTGCTGCTGGGGCTGGCGGTGGGGGCGGCACTGCTCAGCCGCAGCCCCAGCCGCCCCGCCCCAACACCCCCGGAGCCTGCGGCTTCCGCCCCGGCGCTGGCCGAGCTGGAAACGCTGGAGTTCTGGGAGCGGGGCAGTTATATCCAGCCCATCTCCCGCACCTGTCTCACCCGCACCTCCGAGGGCACCCGGGTGGAGTTGGAACTGTATCACGAAGAAGTGTATCAGGAGCAGGCCGGGCCGGAGCTTCTGGAGCAGGCCAGGGCCATTCTGGAGGAGTACGGCGTGGGCGGCTGGGCAGGCTTCTCCGGCCACGACCCCAATGTGCTGGACGGCAGCAGCTTCCGGCTGGAAGCCACTCTTGCCGACGGCACCCGCATTGAAGCCCACGGGGAAAACAAGTTTCCCCCAAACTACCGGGACGTGATGAGCGCTCTGGATGCCCTCACCGCCGCCGCTCAGAAAAACGCCCTGCAGCAATACACCCCATAACAGAAAGGAGCACCCCATGAAACAACGATTCACAAAACGAACGCGCCTTGTCAGTGCCCTTTTGACGCTGGCCATGGTGTTCACCTTTTTGCCCTTCAGTGCCTTTGCGGCAAACACGGCGAGCACAGGAATTGCTTTTGATTCGCCGGATTTTGCACTTAAGTTCCCGGACGCGGAATTTCGGCGCTTTCTCAGAGATTGTTGTGACACAAACAACGATGGCAAGCTCGATGTGGATATCCAGAATATGACGATTCCAACCAGCTACGCAATCAAAAATCTTAAGGGAATCGAGTCCTTTGAAGATCTCGAAAAGCTGGATTGCCACGATATTGGCTTGACAACACTTAATGTTGGCAAAAATTTCAAACTGAAGGAGCTGGATTGTTCCGGGAATCAACTGAAAGAGTATTATCCTATTCTTTCAAGCGGACTGAAAAAACTGAATTGCTCCAATAATAAACTGACCTACATGAATCTGGGCATTCTCTATGGGCTGAATCTTGAAGAGGTGAATTGCTCCAATAACAATATAACGAAGATCGTAATGGATAGCGTGGGGGAACTGGTCAAATTTGATTGTTCCAACAACGACCTGATGACGTTGGATGTCAGCCAATGCCTCAAGCTGAAAGAACTGAATTGCTCTGGAAATCAATTGATGGAGTTGGATGTCGGGCACCAGACGCAGCTGACACAGCTGGATTGTAGCAATAATAAATTGACAGAACTGAACGTGAAACAGAATGGCGGCTTGATATCTTTGATATGCAATGATAATCAGCTGACAACGCTGGACCTGAGCCAAAATCACAGTTTGAGTCATCTGAATTGTGCAAAGAATCGGTTGGCTTGTGTAGACGTTACTGGAATCAGCGGTACGATAATGGCTGATGGCAACAGGCGTCCCATTGCTGTCCGTACAGACGGAACGTTTAACTTGACCACACTGCCCGGCTTTGACGTGAGCAAGGCAACCTTCTGGAACGGCGGCATTGTTTCCGGCACAACTCTAAGTGTGAATGCGGGCGCAGACGAGGTGAGCTACCAATACAATTGCGGCAATGGAGTAAACCCCACATTCATCTTTGAAACCAGTCTGCCCATCAATGAGGATAATTTCCCCGACGATAACTTTAGAAATTACATCAAAACCTACAAAGCAGGTGGCAGAGATGTCCTCACGGTGGAAGAACAAAGAAAAGTTGAAACAATCGAAGTCGAAGGAAAGAACATCAGCAGCTTAAAAGGCATTGAGGCGTTCCCTAACCTGAAAGAGTTGAATTGCGGAAACAATTCTATCCAGAAATTAGACCTGAGACAGAATCCAGAGTTGGAAAAATTGATATGCAATAAGAATCAACTGACCCAGCTGGACCTGAGCAAGAATCCCCAAATTTACCATCTGAATTGTTCCGAGAACCAATTGAAACAGCTGGATGTATCGAATCTGAAAGAATTGCTGACTCTCGATTGCTCGCACAATGATCTGGAGCAACTGGATGTCAAAAACAGTAAAATTCTGGTAGCACTCAACTGTTCTGCAAATCAGTTGACAGAGCTGGACGCAGATGTGACTCATAAACCCAATCTGGAAAGGGTAGAATGCCAAAACAACCAGCTGACATCGCTGATTCTGGGCCAAAATAAACTGCTGAAGAAACTGAATTGTGCCCACAACCAGCTGCCCCAGCTAAACCTGAACAACATGAGTGCCTTAAAGGAACTGAACTGCGCCCACAACCAGCTGACCGTGCTGGATGTCAGCGATAGTCCAGAATTGACTACATTGTGGCTTAAGAATAACCATCTTACCAGCCTGAATTTGGACAACAACCCGAACCTCAATTTCACTTATACGGATTTTTACAATTCCGATTTTAATAATGTTTACACCGTTACCCTGAACCCTGACCGCACGTTTAACCTGAGCACTCTGCCCGGGAACTTTGATATAAAACGGGTTACAGGATGGGTCAATGGCACAGTCAAAGGGAACATGCTGACAGTCGATGAAGGCAAAAACGCAGTGTACTACGGTTATACGTGCAGAAGCGGTATGTTGGAAGTGAGTTTCAAACTGGATGTGACTGGCACCGGCGGCGGCACGGTAACGCCTCCGGAACCCCCGGTAACGCCTCCGGAACCCCCGGTAACGCCTCCGGAACCCCCGGTGACGCCTCCCTCCGGCGGCGGTGACGGCGGCGGTGCGGTCGTCATCGTGGCGGCGGCTGGCGCAGCGGTGGCTGGCGTTGTAGGCTACGGCGTGTACAATTATGTTTCCGGCCGCAAGCTGCAAGCCCTGCTGCCGGAAGGCGTGGCTGCACCCGAGAACCGCGCCCAGACCGCGCTGCTGCTGTGGAACACCGCAGGCCGTCCCGAGCCTGCCGAGACCCCGGCCTTTGCAGACGTGGCAGACCCGGATACCGCTAAGGCAGCCCAGTGGTGCGTGGAGCAGGGGCTGATGAAGCGCCGCCTGAACGGCAAATTTGCCCCGGGCAGCAGCATCCCGGCCTATCAGGTGCTGAACGCCTACCGCAAGCTGGCAGGAGGCTGACAACCGAAGGCTCATTCTGCCCCCTGCCGGACAATGACTGCTTTTTGAAAAAGGATGCCCTTTTTTCGGGGGAAGCTGACGCTTCTCCCGAATGGGGCCCTGAAAAAAATTTACCACAGAAAGGAGCACCCCATGAAACAGCGATTCTCAAAACGAACGCGTCTTGTCAGCGCCTTGTTGACGCTGGCAATGGTGTTCACCTTTTTGCCCATCAGTGCCTTTGCGGCTACGGATAGTTACGGCCCCGTCTATTTGGATGATCGTATTGTCCCGGACGACACGTTCCGGGAATATCTCCTCAAACGGTTTGACAAAGACCATAACGGTACTCTGTATCCGGCAGAGCGGTACGCAGTCACTGAGATCGATGTCAACGACAAAAATATTACCAGCCTGAAGGGCATTGAGTTCTTTCCCAACCTGAAGAAGCTGGATTGCGGCCACAACCGGCTGACCAGTCTGGATGTGAGCAAGAATACGGTGTTGCAGGAACTGGTTTGTTGGGAAAACCAGCTGACCAGTCTGGATGTAAGTCAAAATACGGCATTGCAGGAGCTGGAGTGTTTTGAAAACAAACTGACCAGTCTGGATGTAAGTCAGAATCCAGCATTGCAGAAGCTGTCTTGTTGGGACAACCGGCTGACGGAGCTGGATGTGAGCAAGAATACGGAATTGACGTATCTGAATTGCAGCTATAACCGGCTGAAGGAGCTGGATGTGAGCAAGAATACGGAATTGACGTATCTGGAGTGCGGTAGAAACCAGCTGACGGAACTGGATGTGAGCCAGAACACCAAACTGACCGAGCTGTATTTCGTCTCCAATCAGATCACATCGCTGCAGGCAGACAACTGCACAAATCTTACGGTAATCTTCACCGGCAGCAACAAATATAAGGTTGAGGTCTACAAAAAGACCCGTATCTTAGACCCCAGCATCCTGCCCGGAAACTTTGATATAAGCCGGGTCAGAAACCTGAAGGGTGCCACCCAAAACGCTGACGGCACCCTGACGGTGCAAGAAGGCGGCGGAAAGGTGACCTACGAGTACCGCTGCGTTGGAGAAATCTACAGACCCTTTATCCTGAACGTTACCAAGGTCGATGACCCCAATGCCGGTATCGTGCCCCCGGTAACGCCTCCCTCCGGCGGCGATACCCCGGGCGGCTCTACTGGTGGTGAAACTGGCGGCGGCTCTACTGGCGGCAGCACCCCCGGCGGCTCCACGGGTGGTGAAACGGGTGGCGGCTCCCCGGGTGGCGGCTCTACTGGCGGCGGTGACGGCGGCGGTGCGGTCGTCATCGTGGCGGCAGTAGGCGCAGTGGCGGCTGGCGTTGTAGGCTACGGCGTGTACAACTATGTTTCCGGCCGCAAGCTGCAAGCCCTGCTGCCGGAAGGCGTGGCTGCACCCGAGAACCGCGCCCAGACCGCGCTGCTGCTGTGGAACACCGCAGGCCGTCCCGAGCCTGCCGAGACCCCGGCCTTTGCAGACGTGGCAGACCCGGATACCGCTAAGGCAGCCCAGTGGTGCGTGGAGCAGGGGCTGATGAAGCGCCGCCTGAACGGCAAATTTGCCCCGGGCAGCAGCATCCCGGCCTATCAGGTGCTGAACGCCTACCGCAAGCTGGCAGGAGGCTGACAACCGAAGGCTCATTCTGCCCCTGCCGGGCAATGACCACTTTTTGAAAAAGGGGACCTTTTTTTCGGGAGAAGCGTCAGCTTCTCCCGAATGGGGCCCTGAAAAAAATATTTTTACAACAGAAAGGAGCACCCAATGAAACAGCGATTCTCAACCCGAACGCGCCTTGTCAGTGCCCTTTTGACGCTGGCTATGGTATTCACCTTTTTGCCCGTCAGTGCCTTTGCGGACGATGACGTCGATTACTGGGTTCCCCTGCACAGCGAAAACTTTCCGGACGAAACGTTCCTGGAATATATCAGAACGACGTTTGACAAAGGAGGAGGAGGATGGGATGATGGAGAACCGAATGGAATTCTGGAGCCAGACGAACATAAAACTGTCTATACGATCGATGTCAGCGGTATGAACATTACCAGCCTGAGTGGCATTTCGGTTTTTCACAACTTGAAGAAGCTGTATTGCTCCAATAACCAGCTGACATCTTTGAACCTAAGCAGAAACACCAAGCTAACGCAAGAAAACCTCAACTGCACTGGAAACAAGTACCCCATTATCATTGATAAGACCGAACGTACGTTTGACTTGAGTACCCTCCCTGCTGAGTTTGACGTAAATAAGACCAGTGAATGGGTTGGCGGCACTGTGGAGGGCAACACCCTGAAGGTGAAGCCAGGTGCAACGCAGGTAACTTACACCTACGATTGCGGCAATGGACTCACCGCAGAGTTTGCGCTGACTGTGAACGAAGACACTACGGTCGGCGGCAACATCAGTCTGAACAAGCTTCGCTTCCCGGACGACACGTTCCGGGACTATCTCAGACGGTTTGACACAAACAACACTAATCTTCTGTCGCGGGATGAGTGGGAAGCTGTCACTGAGATCGATGTCAGTGACGGATACTACGGACAGAAAATCACGAGTCTGAAGGGCATTGAGTTCTTCCCCAACTTGAAGACACTGCTTTGCTACAACAACCAGCTGACAGAACTGGACGTGAGCCAGAATAAAAAATTGGAGAGGCTGTATTGCTTCAAAAACCAGCTGACAGAACTGGACGTGAGCCAGAATACAGCATTGATAGAGCTGCGTTGCGAACACAACCCGCTGACGAAACTGGATGTGAGCAAGAATACAGCATTGAAGATGCTGGCTTGCGAAAAAAACCAGCTGACCAGTCTGGATGTAAGCTGGAATACAGCATTGGAGAAGCTGTATTGCTCCCAAAACCAGCTGACGAAACTGGATGTGAGCAAGAATTTGGCATTGTGGCATCTGTCTTGCTACGAAAACCAGCTGACGGAACTGGATGTGAGCCAGAATCCGGCATTGAAGAATCTGTATTGCCACGAAAACCAGCTGACGGAACTGGATGTGAGCCAGAATCAGGCATTGGAGGAGCTGTATTGCCACACAAACCAGCTGACCAGTCTGGATGTGAGCAAGAATACAGCATTAAAGGAGCTGTATTGTTACTCAAACCAGCTGACATCTTTGAACCTAAGCAGAAACACCAAGCTAACGCAAGAAAACCTCAACTGCACTGGAAACAAGTACCCCATTATCATTGATAAGACCGAACGTACGTTTGACTTGAGTACCCTCCCTGCTGAGTTTGACGTAAATAAGACCAGTGAATGGGTTGGCGGCACTGTGGAGGGCAACACCCTGAAGGTGAAGCCAGGTGCAACGCAGGTAACTTACACCTACGATTGCGGCAATGGACTCACCGCAGAGTTTGCGCTGACTGTGAAAGAAGCCACTACGGGCTGCACCTACATTCCCCTGAACGCGTACAACTTCCCGGACCCAGCGTTCCGGGAATGTCTCAAAAAACCACGGTTTGACAACGACCAGGACGAATGGCTGTCGTCGCCAGAGCTGAACGACATCCGTGATATCAGGGTCCCCCAAAAGGGAATTGCTAGCCTGAAGGGCATTGAGAAATTTCCCAACTTGACCACGCTGATATGTTCCGAAAACCAGCTGACAGAGCTGGACGTGAGCCAGAATAAAAAATTGGTGTATCTGGAATGCTCCAAAAACCAGCTGACATCTTTGGACCTGAGCGACACCGAGCTAACGCCAGCAAGGTTCAAGTGCTCTGGAAACAAGTACCCCATTACCATTGATGCGACCAAACGCACGTTTGACTTGAATGACCTCCCTACTGGGTTTGACGTAAATAAGACCAGTGGATGGGTTGGCGGCGATGTGGACGGCAACACCCTGAAGGTGGACGAGGACGCGACCGAAGTGACCTACACCTACGACTGCGGCAAGGGCTGCAATGCGACCTTTACCCTGAACGTGAAGGTCGTCCCGGACGGCACGGTAACACCTCCCTCCGGCGGCGATAACCCGGGCGGCGGTTCTACCCCCGGCGGCGATACCCCGGGCGGCGGCTCTACCGGCGGCGGTGACGGCGGCGGTGCGGTCGTCATCGTGGCAGCGGCTGGCGCAGCGGTGGCTGGCGTTGTAGGCTACGGCGTGTACAATTATGTTTCCGGCCGCAAGCTGCAAGCCCTGCTGCCGGAAGGCGTGGCTGCACCCGAGAACCGCGCCCAGACCGCGCTGCTGCTGTGGAACACCGCAGGCCGTCCCGAGCCTGCCGAGACCCCGGCCTTTGCAGACGTGGCAGACCCGGATACCGCTAAGGCAGCCCAGTGGTGCGTGGAGCAGGGGCTGATGAAGCGCCGCCTGAACGGCAAATTTGCCCCGGGCAGCAGCATCCCGGCCTATCAGGTGCTGAACGCCTACCGCAAGCTGGCAGGAGGCTGACAACCGAAGGCTCATTCTGCCCC
>ERZ773209.1545-NODE-1545-length-13377-cov-19.372016_pt1 | contig 13377 bp, 9 predicted proteins | sample MGYA00511109_ERZ773209 | MGnify/ENA primary metagenome ERZ773209 (study PRJEB29015, sample SAMEA2737786) | human gut metagenome | biome: human gut; feature: human-associated habitat; material: faeces | place: China | collected 2012 ...
CGATTACCGGTTTCTGCGCCTTCACACACTTAGAGATGATGCGGCGCTGGATGCCAGGAATTCTCTCGATTGGCACCTCGATACCCAAATCACCACGAGCAACCATGATACCATATGAAGCTTCGATAATCTCATCGATGTTATCTACACCCTCCTGGTTTTCTATCTTGGAAATAATCTTGATATCACTGTGATGTTCATCCAAGATATCCTGAACAGCCTTTACATCTGCTGCATTACGTACGAAAGAGTGAGCGATAAAATCAATATCCAATTCTATAGCAAGGAGGATATTCTTACGGTCCTTTTCTGTCAACGCAGGCAAATCAATATGTTCGCCAGGTACATTCACGCTCTTATGCGAACCTAAGAACCCCTCGTTCTGAACTTCAGCTACGAGCATCGGGCCCTGATTATCAATGACCTTCATATCAAGTTCACCATCATCAAAGAGCAAATCATCACCCACTTTCACATCAGCAGCGATATCAGGATAGCTCAGATTGATAATATCATGAGAAGTTTCCATCTCAGGACGACCAAAAATCTTGACTACATCACCCACATTATAATGAATAGGCTCTGCTACACCTGTGGTACGCACCTCTGGTCCTTTGGTATCAATCATAATACCAATGTGAGGAGACACGGCTCTTACATTCTTGACAATTGTGCGAATACCTTCTTCTGTAGCATGTGCAGTATTCATACGAACGACGTTCATGCCTGCAAAAAACAATTTGCGGATGAAATCCTGATCACAACGACGATCACTGATTGAAGCGACGATTTTTGTTTGTTTCATATCCTTTATTACCTTATTCTTTTTCTCAAATTTTCCTATAGAAAGACACGCTCTCTGCTATTTGACTGCAAAGATACTGCAAAAGCAAGACAATACAAAATTAAAAAGATTTTTTTTTGTTTTTTTATTGAGAAACTTCCAATATCATTCCAGAAGTATTGCTTTGAGCGGGTCTAAACAAAATTTTAACCTGATTCTGATAACTGAAATTACGAATTGCAATTTATCTCGTTTTTAAATATCCAAGTCGGGAGCCTTTTCTGCACCAGCAGCAGCCTCAAACTTAGGCATAGTCTGAAAACCGAATAGATTTGCGATGATGGCAGTAGGCATCTTACGTACTTTCATATTATACTGTTGCACAGCATCATTATACTTGCGACGCGCCTCGCTGATTCGGTTTTCTGTACCTTCCTCCTGTATCTGAAGAGACCTAAAATTATCAACCGCCTTCAGATCCGGATACTTTTCCGCTACCACCATCAATTTGGAGAAAGCATTCGCCAATTCACCCTGAGCATCAGAATAAGCCTTCAACTTTTCAGGAGTCAGGTTGTTTGCATCAAGTTTCACCTGGCCAACTGCTGCACGTGCCTTGGTCACGGCTTCAAACGTTTCCTTCTCATGTTTAGCATAAGCCTTCACGATTTTAACCAACTGAGGCATCATGTCTGCACGGCGCTGATATTGTGTCTGCACATTAGCCAGTTCAGTAGTAGCCTGCTCCTGTACACCAATGATGCCATTATAAGAACTTAAACCCCATAGTACCAGAAGTACTACGACACCCAAGATAATCCATCCTGTTTTTTTCATAACTTTCGAAATTTTATATTATAATTAATACTATATTTATTTCACGTGAAAATATTTTCTTTCCCTACAACCTTGATTTACCATCCACCGCCGGAGCCACCTCCGCCAAATGAACCGCCACCGAAAGAACCTCCAGAGAAGCCGCCACCAGAAGAACTGCCTCCCGGGAAGCCACCTCCGCCACCCAGAAAGAACGGAGGGAACCAATCATCATCATGTCTTTTATGCTGACGAGAGGATTTACCGGAAAATGGCTTTTTCTTGATAACGCCGCATTCCTCCAATATATACCTTATTAATAAATATAGGGGAATGCCGAAACAGATGATAAGAAAAAAGATAACAAATCCCCATTCATCCTCACCTATAGGGCCATCATCCACATCCGGAATACCTGTTCTACCACTCTTCACCTTATTATATATAGAGTGGCTAACGGTAACAACTGCCATCCCCGGCTGATTCAGCCGCATATACTTCACGATACATGCTCTGGCAATATCATCACAATCCACATCAGTCAATTCTCCTTCCAGTCCCATACCGGGAGCAATAAAGTACTTATGATCCTCCACGGCAATCACCACAACAAGTCCCCTTCGAGTTTTCTTGTAACCAATACCATACTTTTCACCGACATCCTGTGACATACGGAATGCATCCTGATCCTTTACATGCCCTACAATGACCAAGACATTCTGAACGCCACATTCCAGATTTAATTTCTGAAGATAAAAATTAGCAGAATCCTTCTGTTCCTTAGATAGATAACCATCTGGATCAGAAACATATTGTGTAGAATCCTTGAGATATGGAATCGGTACATTCTCTGCACTCCACTCGCGATGAGCAAATGAAGAAGATACCACCGAAACAATAACCAAGAGCAATATAAAAAAACGCTTAAATCTCATTATTTTTCCAATTTTGGTACAAAAATACACAATAAAAACCTTATATGCAAATACTTAGGGCATTATTTTTGCAAAAATATCGCTAACTTTTTTGTTATGTCGCAAAAAACTTGTATCTTTGCACACCGATTTAGATTAATAAATAAATAATTATAGTAAGAATAACATGACTAAAGCAGATATCATCAACGAGGTGTCTATAGCAACAGGCGTACCAAAGAAAGATGTTGGCGTAGTAATAGAAGCATTTATGGATCAGGTTAAGACCAGCCTTGTCGAGAGAAAAGAGAATGTTTACCTTCGCGGATTTGGAAGCTTTAATATCAAGCATAGAGCAGCAAAGACAGCACGTAACATTTCCAAGAACATCACTCTCACCATTCCTGCTCACGACTATCCAAATTTCAAGCCAGCAAAGAGTTTTGTAGATTTGATGCTGGGTCAAGCTGTAGAAAATGAGGATTAATTAAGTCTTTGGACATAACATTTATAAATAACAATATTTTAAAATTTTAAAATCATGCCAAACGGAAAGAAAAAGAAGGGCCACAAGATGGCTACTCACAAGCGTAAAAAGAGATTACGTAAGAACAGACATAAGAGCAAGTAAGCTTTTATAGCCTATTTTGCTCCCAGTCAGTTCGTGACTGAGGGGGTATGTCAGCTCTTAAGTGTTGACATGCCCCTTTTCTGTAAGTACTAATTTAAAAGATTTTTTGAAGAAAATGACAAGCGAAGTTGTAATTGACGTCCAACAGAAAGACATCTCCATCGCGCTCATGGAGGATAAACAATTAGTAGAATATCAAAATGAGCCACGCGAGGCTTCCTTTTCTGTGGGCAACATCTACATCGCCAAGGTTAAGAAACTCATGCCGGGACTTAATGCTTGTTTTGTGGATGTAGGTTATGAACGCGACGCCTTTCTTCATTATCTTGATCTAGGAAGTCAATTTAATTCCTACCAAAAGTATCTTAAACAAGTACAGAGCGATAGAAAGAAACTTTTCCCATTCTCTAAAGCCACCAAATTACCTGACCTCGAAAAGGAAGGTAGTATACAGAATGTCTTGAAGACTGGACAGGAAGTGTTGGTGCAAATCGTAAAAGAACCCATCTCAACCAAGGGACCTCGACTGACAGGTGAAATCTCATTTGCTGGTCGATACTTGGTGCTCATGCCATTTGGAGAAAAAGTTTCTGTTTCGTCGAAAATCAAAAGCGGTGAAGAACGTTCACGACTCAAACAACTCATCCACAGTATCAAACCAAAAAATTGTGGCGTAATCGTACGTACTGTAGCTGAGGGAAAACGTGTCGCAGAACTCGATGCTGAGCTTAAAGTCCTGGTGAAGCGATGGGAGGATGCTATCGCCAAGGTACAGAAAACACAACAACGCCCGCAACTGGCATTCGAGGAAACCGGAAGAGCCGTCGCTCTCCTGCGTGACTTGTTTAACCCATCTTACGAGAACATCTACGTTAACAACGAAGATGTGATGAACGAGGTGAAAAACTATGTTTCTCTAATAGCCCCTGAAAAGGCGGGCATAGTTAAACTCTATACTGGTAAGGTGCCTATCTTTGACAATTTCAGCATTACCAAACAGATTAAGGCTGGATTTGGACGAGTTGTCAACTACAAACATGGTGCTTATCTCATCATTGAGCACACAGAAGCTCTGCATGTAGTTGATGTAAACAGTGGCAACCGCACTCGTGAGAAAGGTCAGGAAGCAAATGCTCTCGATGTGAACCTGGGTGCTGCCGATGAGTTGGCACGACAGTTGAGACTCCGCGATATGGGAGGTATCATCGTTGTCGATTTCATTGATATGCATCTGGCGGAAGACCGACAATTGCTTTATGAACGCATGTGCAAGAACATGCAGAAGGACCGTGCAAAGCACAATATCCTTCCATTAAGCAAATTCGGACTGATGCAGATTACCCGTCAGCGTGTACGACCAGCTATGGACGTAAACGTAGAGGAAACTTGCCCTACCTGTTTTGGATCGGGCAAAATCAAGTCCAGCATCCTCTTCACCGACCAATTGGAAAGAAAGATTGACCGCTTAGTCAACAAGATTGGCGTCAAGAAATTTACTTTGTATGTGAATCCTTATGTAGCTGCCTTTATCAATAAGGGCTTCATTTCTTTGAAGCGCAAATGGCAGTTCAAGTATGGTTTCGGATTTAATGTGATTGCTTCACAGAAACTGGCATTCCTTCAGTATGAATTCTACGATAAGGACAACCAGTATCTGGATATGCAGGAAGAACAGGAAACAAAATAGTTACTGAAACCAAATAGGTTTTCTCATGCATAGAACAATAAATAAAAGCTCCAATCGTATCATGATGACGAATGGAGCTTTTATTTATTTCTTAGGTAAAATGCGAGTGATAAAGCGCTCTATCGCTCTGGCACTCTTTTCATCCATTAACTTTTGAATATTTCGCAGTTCTGTACAAGCTTTATTCCTTTGCGCTATATTAGCTACCCGCTCAAAGCTATTCAATTCTTTGATAACAGCCATGCGCTCTGCATCAGAAGGAAGAGATTTCAGTTTCTGAAGTATTGACAGGATTTCTCCGATACGATTTACCTGCTTTTCATTGATAATCCAACGAAGCGTCATACTCTCACGTAATGCGAGCGCTTGTGAATAACCATTCTTCTCTAAGTCCTTCAAATCTGCAATTCGCTGGTCAAAATGCATATCCAACATTTTACACATATTAAACTCGTTCTGATAGGTAGAAATAATCTTTCCCTCTACCCTATCCTTTCCCAACAGTTTTTCAAAATGAGCACGGTTGGCAAGGAGTTTGCGAAAGACAGGAGAATCAGGAGAATTGATTTCAGATGAAAACATATTCCATGTGTCATCCTTACACAATTCCTCTATGCTTAGCGAACTAAGGTATTGATTGAGTACGGTATCTGCCTTTTGGAAATCACTTACCTTCAGCAAGTCAACTAATTTGCGTACCAATACTGTATTCTTTTCACCAGAGTTATATTTCTTTTCCAGTTCATTAATCTCTGTGGCACGCTGAATCGCATTTTCTATTTTTTCTACGAAAGTAATATTGGAGTTGAGTCTTACCGCCCCCATCTCCTTGCAGAACAGAGTTCCATCGGGATTAATGATGAGGAAAGTAGGATAAATACCCACCTTATATTTCTTGCCCAATTCCGGTCCTTCACCAACATCCATATCCCTTGTCAGAGAAACGAATTTAGGATTGAAATAATCACCACACTCCTGCAAAGGAAAGATATTCTTCATCATATACTTGCAAGGACCACATGTTTGAGTATAGCAATCGATAAAAACTTTCTTTCCTTCAGCCTTCGCCTTTGCCAAAGCTTCCTTAAAAGAAATATCTTCAAAAAGAATTCCTCTATTACTGATTGAATCCTGAGCCATTATAGGCAACAGGATATTAAATAAAGAGAATATCAGAAATATAATTTTCTTCTTCATACAATTACGATTAAAGATCATTTTCAAAAGTAGAACAAATACCACGCAACAGTATTTGTATCTGTTGCATGATATTTGTATGTTACTTTTCATTATTTTTCAGTTGTTGTACCTGATCCCTTGGCTATACCAGGGAGATCGATACCATATTTATCCTTCATGTATCTGACAACAAGCTCATATTTTTCACTAATGAGCGGATACTTCTCCTTCGGATATTTTTCATAGAACTCTTCTGGAGAGAATCGCATAGCTGCTCTGATATAGAGTGAGAAGAAATCTCTGTAAAAACCACCGGAATTATAATTCGGCTGTTTATAATAGGAAGTATAAATACTCCATAAAGATTCCTCTTCTACACCATTATCATCAACCCATCTGATAAGACCACGATTAAACACATAGTTTTTGTGGTTTGGATTACTTCTATTCAGACTCGAAACGAAATCCATTCCATCTCTCAATCCTTCAGGCTCTGGCAAGGTATTGTCCATTCGCTGAGATGTAAGGAACTGATTGATAAAACTGAATCGCTTTACAGCCATTGTTTCATTAGCTTTCGCTAATTCCGCCTTTTCTACATCAGTCTTATTCTCCTTATCCTTAAGTTCTGCGCGTTTCTGCAACCAATATAATTCCGTATTGGAGAAACTAATTGCCCAATAGTCAAAGCCATCAAATTTAGTTGGGGTAAAGCCAGCTACATCAGGGATATAAATTTCTGTACTACCTGTATCTGTACCGGTACCTGTTCCCGTACCAGTGCCTGTGCCTGTTCCCGTACCACCTGTGCCAGTTCCCGTACCTGTGCCTGTGCCAGTTCCCGTACCTGTGCCTGTGCCTGTTCCCGTACCAGTGCCTGTACCTGTTCCCGTACCAGTGCCTGTTCCCGTACCAGTGCCTGTACCTGTTCCCGTACCAGTGCCTGTACCTGTGCCAGTGCCAGTGCCTGTACCAGTGCCTGTTCCCGTACCAGTGCCTGTACCTGTTCCCGTACCAGTGCCTGTACCTGTGCCAGTGCCAGTGCCTGTACCAGTGCCAGTACCACCTGTACCTGTACCACCTGTACCGCCTGTACCTGTACCTGTACCACCTGTACCGCCTGTACCTGTACCACCTGTACCGCCTGTGCCACCAGTACCAGAATCATCTCCTCCTCCAAGATTAGGATCTACACCCCTAAAGTCTTTCTGCAAGTAAATCTTTACAGGAAAATTCTTCTGAATCATCTCGGTAGAAGCATAAGGGAATACGTTGTTCTTAAAGAAATCAACATAATAAGGCACTTCTGTACCTGGCACATCATCACCATAATAGAGTTTTCCCGTACCTATACCCGTCCATTTTCTGTTCAAGTCGGCAGGAGTAATATCCTTATACAGCAGATAAACACCATATTTATCATGTATTTCTTTAATATCTTCATCCCAAGAATTGTTACCTTGAGGAAATTCCATACGAAGAACGGAGTAGTTACCCGATGGAGTGATAGGATCTTCGGATGGAGTGCAAGCCGTCATTGTGATGAGGCTCGCAACTGTGATATATATAAATCTTTTCATTCTTCTGTGTTATTATCCGGGTTAGTATTATCAACTGTGAACTCAGAAGTCTCACCTATGCGCTTTGCACAAAGTGGATTCTGCTCCAGCTGATTGTTCAATTCTCGTGCTACATCAGGTATAGGGACTGTATAAAGTGGATCCTTTGCCTGAAGGGTATAGGTTGTCTTGGTAGTTGGTGTAGAATACCAAACGTGCTTGATTTCTGGCATACCCCAACGGCGCAAATCATACCAACGATGACTCTCGAAACAAAGTTCACGACGGCGTTCCTGATGTATATACTCCACCAACTTATCAATATCTGCAACATCCTCTGCCTTTGGAGCATAGTTATCAGCAAATCTCTTACTACGTAATTCTACCAAAGCTTGAAGTGCTTCCTGACTTCCATTAGCATCCACTCCAGCCTTGGCGAGCATTGCTTCTGCTTCCATATAATTGAGATATGCCTCAGAAAGACGAAGACTTCTACCAAACACACCTGTACCACCAGTAGGTCGATAACTATTATTGACCTTCAATTTACCGATAGCCAAAGGCAGCAGTTCACCAGAGAATTCTTTCCTTACGATATAACGCTGCTTACGAAGGTCACCATCCTCAAAACTGTTGAGCAGTTCATCAGAAGCACGGAAATAAGGTTTACGAGGCAAACCTGTCGTTGGATCTTCCGTAGAATATTCTTCAACCCATCCTGCCCAATCCGATACTTTACCATAAGGGAAGATGACCTCAGAAGATTCATCATAAGAATGATAATTGGTATAGATACGTGCCACCTGACCATATTCATTCTTTTCCGTTTCTACTGTATTGAGATCAAGCAACTTGAACCGCGAATCGTTCATCACCAACTTCGCATACTTGGCAGCCTCTTCCCAGTTCTCCATATAAAGATAGGTACAAGAGAGCAGCAGTTGTACCATTGGCAGACTTGCACGGTAATCCTTCTTCCATTGTCTTGCCTCAGAAACAAGTTTAAACTGACTTTCTGCCTCCAGCAAGTCTTTGACAATTTGGTCATAGACTGCCTTCACGGTACTGCGAGCCATCGGTTTTTCCTCTACACCACTTGTTAATTTCAGAGGAACACCTAAAGCATCAGGATTCTCATTGTATGGCTGACCAAATATATTCACTAAGTTCAGATAGTAAAAGCCACGGAGCGCATAAGCCTGTCCCAGGACATAATGGATATCTTCTTCTGAACCTGTCACAGTATCAATATAATCAATGACAGCATTCACACCCTTCAGTTTACGATAATATGTATAATACATATCCGTAGAGGTTCTACCAGCCTCTTTCATCATATTAAACATATCCGGCTGCCATGTATAGGAAGCCAACAATATATCGTAATTGAAATTATCTTCAGGTAACTGATAGAGAGTTGCAGTTAAGTCGTCATCCATCAAAGTAAGAAAATAATTAAAGCCACCTATGTCGTTACGAGGATAAGCCTCGCCCAACAAGATTTCATTAAGTGAGCGCACATCCTTTGGGACAAACTCACTTGTGGATTTTGGCTCCAGGAAGTCACCGCAACTATTGAGCATCAGCATGCCTCCCAAGAGTACCATTGTATATAATTTAACTTTTTTCATGATTGTCATTTTTTAGAATGAAGCACTAAGTCCGAAAGAGAAAATGCGTGGCTGGATACTGTTACCCAACTCAGGATCAAAGCCATTCCATTTCTTGCTGGCAATGACGAAGAGGTTGTTTGTACTACCACTCAAAGAGATGCTTGTAGCATGAATCTTCTGACAGATTTTCTTAGGCAGATAATAAGACACAGACAACTGATTGCAGCGGAAGAAAGAACCGCTCACAAGACGTGCTGTTGAATTTGCCCACATTTCATAACGATTGGTAAAATAGCCATCTGGTGTATAGAGATTGAGAATATCCGCTACCGAAGTATAGAGACCAGGTATGTTGGTATGCAGCTCATCACCAGGCTGCTTCCATCGATTCAACAATTCCTTGCTGAGGTTGGACAGCGGACTTGGCATCTTGCCATAAGTAAAGGTAGAATATGGGTTAGGAAGGCGTTTCTTAGAACCCAAAATCAGGGCAAAGCTCGCACTTACCTGAAGATCCTTCCAGCGCACATGAGGATTGATACCTCCAGTAAAGAAAGGCTCTGATTCACCTGCATAAACCAAGAATGACAATGGATCTATTGTCTTATCCGGATTTTCAAACTCCTCTACTTGAGTACCTCTAAAGGTAGGAAGACCTGTCTCATGGTCAAGACCTGTAAAATCATAAGCCCAGAAAGAATAGAGAGAATAACCCTTACGCAAAGGGCGCTGACTGTTGCCGGCTACGAAATCACGATGGGTCAACTGGTCAACACGGGCTGTGCGATCATCCGTCTCAGTCTTGTTCCAGTTCTTGGAAGCATTAAATCCAACACTTACTACTAAGTCCTTGGTCTTGATAGGAGTGATATTCATTGTCCACTCAAGACCATGGTTGACGATGATACCACCATTGAGCTTCAATGTTCCCATACCATATTCCTCTGGTACATCTTGCTCGATAATCGCATTAGAACGTCTTCCGTAATACTCAAGACTCATCGTTACGGCACTGAAAATTTGCATATCGAGACCGAGGTTCCAAGTCTTGGTACGTTCCCACTTCAGATAAGGGTTAGGAAGACTTGCGATGCTGGTATAGTATTCATTATAACCAGGAAGCAAACCACCATAAGAAGCTATCAATTCCGGACTGATGGAATTGACTACATTTCCCTGAATACCATATGTCGCACGGAGGTTAAGCTGGTCAAGCCACTTCACGTTGTCTTTGATAAACTTCTCTTCTGCTATCTTCCAAGAGAAACCGAACGAATAAGTAGGATCAAACTGCTTACGCTTATCCTGTCCGAAACGGTTGGAAGCATCTGAACGGATATTCATATTCATAACATAACGATTCTTCAGAGAGTAAGCAGCTGTACCAAAGAAGGATACGTAATTGGAAGTATTGTTGATACTACTCCATCCACCCTCAAAGAGACCTCTAAGAGCACCCCAACCTATAGACTGTGTACCTCCGATAGGCACAATATCCTCTGGAAGCGAAGGAGAGATCAAACTCTCACCACGCTCTGGCACATAACCCCAGACATTCGTACCCTTACCATATGTTTTGGAAGAACGCATCTCAAAACCAAACATACCATTGACACGATGAATCTCATTGAAAGTCTTGCTTGCTACCAGCTTATGCTGCATGTCAAGCGAAGTCATATTGGAATTATTATTGGTCAACTGACCGCCAAATGGCAACAGGGCTGCTTTATACAAAGCAGAACCAGGTTCAGCCTCACCTACTCCATAACCACGATAGTTGGTTTCAATGTAGGAAGTCCTTTCACCCTTATAACTTTCAGAATCGTTGGAACTATGAGCCATAGAACCCACCAACTGATAATTAAGCCAAGGAAGAAGCTGGAAATCAATATTTGCAGACACATTGAAGGTATTACCGCGGTTCTTACTATAACTGTTATCCATCTCATTGAGGACATTGTAGCCATAAGTATTGTTGGAACCGAGGGACTTGTTCAACTGATAAGTATAATATTGTTTATAGAAAGCTCGTTCACCATTTTCCTCGAAAGCAGGTACGGCACGGCTGGTATTAAGAGCATACGACTGAGGACTTACACCGCTATAGCCGTAAGAATTTCGTGAACTACCGCTAATATTAAAGGAAGCACGGATTCGCTTACTGAATTGCACACCTACATTCAGACGAGTAGTAAATTGATTTTGACTATTACCAATTTCTGTACCTTCAGAATTAGAGTAGCCAAAAGAAGCATTATAAGTTACTCTCTGAGTACCACCAGATACGCTGAGATTATGACTATGACTGAAAGAATTACGGGTCAAAAGATCAAGCCAGTCAGTATTCACAGTTTCCAATCTTTCCATCTGCTTCATAAAGTCGGCCTCGGAAATCATGTGCTTGTTAAACATAGCCATCAATCCCTCATAAGTATAAATTTGAGGAAGCGGATCACCCTGATAGCGCACACCCGCATCATACGCCTCCTTACTGAACTGAATACGCTCTTGCGAATTCATAAAATCAAATAAGTCGTAGTTAGGACGTTGACGGACAGAGAAGTTTGCTGAATAGCGGATACTGGTACGTTCTGCAGAACCCTTCTTGGTCGTGATGACAATCACACCATTAGAAGCCTTAGAACCATAGATGGCAGTAGCCGAAGCATCCTTCAACACAGTAATATTTTCTATATCCTGAGGGTTGAGCCAGGACACCTGATTACCTATCAATTCCTTCATATCAGTAGTCATCGCTGCTGTAGCATCGATAGAAATTGGGTCTTCCTGGATGACTCCATCAACAACCCAAAGAGGGTCGGTATTTCCAAGAATAGTTGCCTTACCACGAATGGTAAGCTTAGGAGCAGATCCCACACGGGAAGAAGAATTGACTACCATCAATCCTGCCACCTTACCCTGCAACATCTGGTCGATAGTCTGGTAGGCAGGCATCAGCACATCTTCACCTTTCAAAGTGGTGAAGGCACCAACCATATCCTTACGAGGCAAGCGGCCATAACCAGTCTCCACAACTTCAACTTCCTTCAATTGACTTGTGGCAGCAGGAATCATACTCACATTGATGGAATTGCTATTATGGTAACGTACCACCTTCTTTTCCATTCCAAGGTAAGTGAACTCCAGGTAATATGCCTTTCCTGGCTCCATTTCAGGCATGGCAAGACTGAATTTACCATTGATGTCAGTAACGGTTGCCAATTTGGTACCTCTCACTCTTACACTTACACCAGGCAGGGGATCCTGGCTGTCATCGGTGACGACGCCTTTGGCAATAACTGCAGTACGGCGAGCTTGAACAGCTCCCTTTTGGCTTGTGTTTACATTGTTTTGAGCAAAGACTGCTTGTCCAGAGGCAAGAGCAAAGCACAAAAGAGATGTATTCAAGACCATGGTGTAGTTTTTTCTCTTAGAATTCATAGTCCCTTTTGTTTTAAATTAATAATTGGCACAAAGATAGCAAATAAAGTTAAACGGGCAAAACATTTTATTACTATTTTTTGTATTTTGCACGTATTTTGTCAGTTTTTCCTGTATTTTTATACGCAAATAAAAATTTCATTGAATTACATTTAGATTTCTATGGTCTTTTTAAAATATTTAATGATATCAATAAAAAAGTTAATTTAAAATTCCATGTAACCTTTTCTATCACTTCATCGTCTAAGTTATAAGATAACATGAGTAATAACATAAAAAGAAAGGAAAAAATTATGATTTTGAGCACAACTCCAACCATAGAAGGTCACCCTATCCGTGAATATCGTGGCATTGTGACAGGCGAAACCATCATTGGTACCAACTTTGTAAAAGATTTCTTTGCCAGTATTCGTGATGTGATTGGCGGAAGAAGCGGTTCTTACGAAAGTACCCTCCGCGAAGCTAAAGATACTGCACTCAGGGAGATGAGCCAGCGTGCTGCATCCTTAGGCTGCAACGCCATCGTGGGCATCGACCTGGATTACGAAACCGTTGGTAACAGCGGCTCCATGCTGATGGTAACTTGCAGCGGAACGGCAGTGATTATCTAAGTTCTGCATCTGAAAAAAGAACAAAACATGTCTGAACAGGGGCGGTAACCGCCTAAAAAATCGAGTTACCGCCCCTGTTCAGACATATTTTACAAGATTATAATATAGTATTAACAGGTATAAAGTAATTAAATAAATATGA
>ERZ773209.1546-NODE-1546-length-13368-cov-154.658304_pt1 | contig 13368 bp, 8 predicted proteins | sample MGYA00511109_ERZ773209 | MGnify/ENA primary metagenome ERZ773209 (study PRJEB29015, sample SAMEA2737786) | human gut metagenome | biome: human gut; feature: human-associated habitat; material: faeces | place: China | collected 2012 ...
CCGTCCGATTCGGATGGATTGACTTCATCGACGACCGTGAGGTTTCGAAGGCTCTTCTGGATGCCGTTGAGAAATATGGCCGCGAGAAAGGCATGGAGGATGTGGTAGGTCCGCTTGGATTTACCGATATGGACCCTGAGGGTATGCTCGTCTGGGGATTCGACCAGCTCGGCACCATGCCTACCATCTATAATTACGCTTACTATCCGGAGCACATCGAGGCCCTGGAGGGTTTCGAGGTGGACAACAAATACGTGGAGTTCAAGATTATGGTGCCGGATGAGGTGCCTGAGAAGTACGCCAAGATTGCGATGATGATTGAGAAACGCTATAATCTGCATGTGCGCAAGCTTACCAAGAAGGATGTTTTCCAGGGCGGAATGGGTCAGAAAATCTTTGATCTCATCAACGATACCTACAAGGATCTCTATGGATATTCCGAACTCTCGCAGAAGCAGATAGACCAGCTTATCAAGTCGTATCTCGGTTTCCTCGACTTCAACCTCATCACCTGCATCGAGGATTGGACGGACGGAGAGCATAAGCTCATCGGTGTGGGAATTACCATGCCGTCGTTGGCTCATGCCCTGAGAAAGTGCCACCGTGGCAGATTGCTGCCTTTCGGCTGGTTCCACGTGTTGAGAGCCATCAAGCAGCACAAGACCAACATCGTTGACCTCCTCCTCATCGGTATTCTCCCAGAATATCGTGCCAAGGGAGCGAATGCACTTCTCTTTGCCGACCTGATTCCTTGGTACCAGAAGTACGGCATTGAATGGGGGGAAACCCAGGTTGAGCTGGAGACCAATGCGGGCGTGCAGGGACAGTGGGGAGCTTTGACCCCAGTGATGCACAAGCGCAGAAAATGCTACAAGAAGATTATCAAATAGTAATCAAGAAGATTATTGAATAGTAATCAATAAGATAATTAAACAAACAAGGAGTCAAGGAGTTAGGGAGTTAAGACAGATGGTTTTGAATCATAGCTCCTTAACTCCTCCTAAATTTTATAACTAGGAGGATTCTATGTCAGAAGATAATAACGAATTGAATGCCCCGCAGGAGCAGCAACAGCAGGAGCAGCAGCCGGTGGCTTATACCGACGACAACATCCGACATCTGAGCGATATGGAGCATGTGCGAACCCGTCCGGGTATGTACATCGGTCGTTTGGGCGACGGTAACTTGCCGGAGGATGGTATTTATGTGCTCCTGAAGGAGGTGGTGGATAACTCCATCGACGAATTCAAGATGAACGCCGGTACCCGCATCGAAATCGACATCGAAGACCATCTGCGTGTCAGCGTGCGCGACTATGGCCGAGGCATTCCGCAGGGAAAGCTTGTCGAGGCGGTGAGCGTGCTGAACACCGGAGGTAAGTATGATAGCAAGGCGTTCAAGAAGAGTGTGGGCTTGAACGGAGTGGGTGTGAAGGCGGTGAACGCCCTCAGCTCTCATTTCGAGGTGAAGTCGTTCCGCGAGGGAAAGGTGCGCCATCTGAAGTTTGAGAAGGGTATTCTGCAGAGCGATGTTACCGAGGATACTGAAGATGAGAATGGTACTTTCATCTATTTTGAGCCTGATAACACCCTCTTCAAGAACTATTCCTTCCACGACGACATCGTGGAAACCATGCTCCGCAACTATACTTATCTGAACACCGGTCTTACCATCATGCACAATGGCCGCCGCATCCTCAGCCGTCACGGTTTGAAGGATCTCCTTACGGATAATATGACCAACGAGGGCCTCTATGAGATTATCCACATGAAGGGCGAAGACATCGAGATAGCCTTTACCCATACCAACCAGTATGGCGAGGAATACTATTCCTTCGTAAACGGTCAGCACACCACCCAGGGCGGAACCCATCAGAGTGCCTTCAAGGAGCATATAGCCAAGACCATCAAGGAGTTCTTTGGCAAGTATGAGTATGGCGACATCAGAAACGGATTGGTGGCTGCCATCGCCCTGAACGTAGAGGAACCGGTGTTCGAGAGTCAGACGAAGATTAAGTTGGGTAGCACCACGATGACTCCGAATGGCGGCGAAACCATCAACAAGTATGTGGGCGATTTCCTGAAGAAGGAGGTGGATAACTATCTGCATATCCACAAGGACGTGGCTGAGATTCTGGAGAACAAAATCAAGGAGAGCGAGCGTGAGCGCAAGGCGATGGCGGGCGTTACCAAACTGGCGCGTGAGCGTGCCAAGAAGGCGAACCTCCACAACCGCAAGCTGCGCGATTGCCGCATCCACTTCAGCGATGCCAAGAACGAGCTGAAGGAGGCAAGTTCCATCTTCATCACCGAGGGTGATTCTGCCAGCGGAAGCATTACCAAGAGCCGTGACGTGAATACTCAGGCGGTGTTCTCGCTGCGAGGCAAGCCGTTAAACTGCTATGGCCTGACCAAGAAGGTGGTTTACGAGAACGAGGAGTTCAACCTGCTGCAGGCTGCCCTCGATATCGAGGACGGATTGGACGGATTGAGATATAATAAGGTGATTGTGGCTACCGATGCCGATGTAGATGGAATGCACATCCGCCTGCTCATCATCACCTTCTTCCTGCAGTTCTTCCCCGACCTCATCAAGAAGGGCCACGTGTATGTGCTTCAGACTCCATTGTTCCGAGTGCGCAACAAGCGAACCAAAATCAAGAACAAGCAGGCGATAGCGGATGCCGATGCCAAACTGGGACCTAAGGAGAAGAAGGGCGACTTCATTACGCATTACTGCTACAGCGACGAGGAGCGCCAGCAGGCCATCAAGGCGCTGGGTCCTGACCCGGAAATCACCCGATTCAAGGGATTGGGAGAGATTTCGCCAGAAGAGTTTGCCCATTTCATCGGTCCGGATATGCGATTGGAGCAGGTAACCCTGCACAAGACCGACCAGGTGCAGAAGCTCCTGGAGTACTACATGGGTAAGAATACGATGGAACGTCAGAACTTCATCATCGACAACCTGGTGATTGAAGAGGATATTCCGGAGGAAGACTCAGCACCGCTGGATTAAGTGAAGAGTGAAGAACGAAGTTTAAGAAAATGAAGAAGATAATTTTATTTGCGTTCCTGGCATTCCTGGCAGTAACTTCTGCCAGTGCCCAGCTGCGTATCAAGATGGGCAAGAATAGCCCGATAGAGAAGTTGGGCAGGGCGGAAATCGCCATCACCAACCTCTATGTGGATAGTGTGGATGAGAGCAAGCTCGTGGAGGATGCCATCAGAGGCATGCTCGAAAAGCTCGACCCTCATTCTTCCTACACCACAGCCAAGGAAACCAAGGCGATGAACGAACCGCTGAACGGAAGTTTCGACGGCATCGGCGTTCAGTTTAATATGGTAGATGACTCCCTGCTCGTTATCCAGCCGGTTACCAACGGACCATCTGAGAAGGTGGGTATCATTGCCGGCGACCGCATCGTGGCGGTAAACGATACTGCCATTTCGGGCGTGAAGATGAGCAAGGAGGAAATCATGAAGCGCCTCCGCGGTCCTAAGGGAACCACGGTGAATCTTACCATCGTGCGCCGTGGCATCAAGGATAAGCTCACCTTCAAGGTGAAGCGCGACAAGATTCCTGTAACCACGATGGATGCGGCTTACATGATTCGTCCGAGCATCGGTTATATCCGATTGGGAAGCTTCGGCCTGACCAGTCATAAGGAGGTGACCATGGCGATGGATTCGCTGAAGAAGAAGGGTATGAAAGACCTGATTTTCGACCTGGAGGATAATGGCGGCGGCTATCTTCAGACGGCGGCTCAGATAGCCAACGAGTTCCTGGAAAAAGGCGATCTCATCGTTTATACCAGCGGTCGTGCGGCTCCACGCCAGGAGTACAAGGCGCAGGCGAACGGCAGATGGCGCAAGGGCAAGGTGGTGGTGCTCACCAACGAGTTTACCGCTTCTGCCGCTGAGATTGTTTCCGGAGCCATCCAGGATCAGGACCGTGGTGTAGTGGTTGGTCGCAGAACCTTCGGCAAGGGATTGGTGCAGCGTCCGCTGACCTTTGATGATGGCAGCGAGATTCGTCTCACCATCGCCCATTACTATACGCCTAGCGGCAGATGCATCCAGAAGCCATATAAGAAAGGTGACAGATTGGATTATGCGATGGATCTGGACAAGCGTTACAAGCATGGCGAGTTCACCAATCAGGACAGCATCCATCTTTCAGACAGTCTGAAGTATTATACCTTGCGCAAGCATCGTGTGGTTTATGGTGGTGGCGGAATCATGCCCGATTATTTCGTGCCGTTGGACACAACGAAATACACCAAGATGCATCGCCAGTTGGCAGCCAAGAGCATCGTCATCAACCAGAGCCTGAAGTTCATCGATGCGCACCGCAAGGAATTGAAGAGCCAGTATAAGGATTTCAATAAGTTCCTGGCAACTTACGAGGTTCCTTCTTCGCTCATCGATGCGATTATCGCCGAGGGCAAGAAGGAGAAGATAGAGCCGAAGGATGAGGCTGAATTGGTTCAGACGAAGAAATATCTGGCCGTGCAGCTGAAGGCACTTGTGGCAAGAGATATTTGGGATATGAGCCAATACTTCCAGGTTTGGAACGAGACCAACGAGATTGTTCAGCGTGCCGTGAAGCTGCTGACCACAGGGAAGTAACTATAGAAAAAACGGCTGTTAACTGTTAACCTGTTAACCCGTGAGGTAATGATATAAGAAAAGGTCGTGAGGTTTCTGATAGAACTTCACGACCTTTTATTGTGCATTTATCTTTTTCCGGATTCATTTACTTCTTCTCATGCATGCGATCCCATTTCAGATAGATTCCTGCAAGGATGGTGCCCGAAATACTGTGCCAGGCACAGCTGATGGCGCAAGGCAATACGGCGAGAGGCTGGGCAGCAAAGAAATTGCCAGCAAGAACCGTGGCAAGGCCGGCATTCTGCATTCCCACCTCAATACTGATGGTACGCTTCTTGGCAGTATTGAAGCCCGCCAGTTTTCCGGCAAGCCAGCCCAGAAGATAACCCAGGGTGTTGTGGCAGAAAACCACGGCAAAAGTCCAGAGGAAAAGCGATAAGCCACGAGCCACCAAATCATCGTGAACCGTAGAAATCACGCCTCCCACGATGATCGCCAGACACGTTACGCTGATGCCCGGCATCAGACTCTGGATGGTAGGGAAGCAATCCTTCTTGCCATAGATATAATTCAAGGCGCAGCCGATGGCCACAGGAATAATCGTAACTATCAGAATATTGATGAACATTCCCACAGCATCTACATGGATAATCTCGCCTGCCGTAATCTTCATCAGCAGCGGAGTCATTACTGGCGCAAGAATCGTAGAGGCACAGGTCATTCCCACAGAAAAAGCCACGTCACCATGACACAGATAACTCATGATGTTGCTCGATACGCCGCCGGGGCAGCAACCCACCAGCAGGATGCCGAGCGACAGGGCTGGGTCAAGATGCCACACATGCACCAGGGTATAAGCCACGCCCGGCATGATGATGAACTGGGCGCAGGCACCGATGAACACATCCAGCGGGCGCTGAGCCAGAATCTTGAAGTCGTTGGTGGTCAGGGTCAAGCCCATGGTGAGCATGATGATACCGAGAATCACGGTTTGGGTAGTTCCGCGCACCCAGTCGAAGGTATGTGGGAAGAAGAATGTAAATACTGCTACACCTATTACAAAAATAGATGTGTAATTGGCCAGCCAACGGCTGAGCCCTTGAAAAAATCTAAGCATAATTCTATTCTTTTAAAAAATCCTGATATTTCTCTATATTTTTTCTATTCTCAATATTTCTCTCTGTTTCTTTCTGTTCCTCTCTTTTATTGTTATTTATTGTCTCTCTTTCTTTCCTCTCTTTCCTTTCCTCTCTTTCAATATCGAGTACAAAAGTACATCTTTTCTATCGAATAAACAAATTATTTGCCAAGAAAATGACAAATTATAACATTTTTAATAGATAACGCTTGCAATTCTGCACGAATCTTTTTGGATTGTGCAAAATCACAAGCAAAAATACAAGCAAAATAATTAGGCTTTTCTTCTTTAATTCCGCAACAAATGTGTAACTTTGCACCATATTATCGATAATAGTCATAGAATGAACGAAGATTTTGATATAAGACAACAGATGGTTTCGCCTGCCGAAAAGGAATTCGAGAAAGCACTGCGCCCACTGAAGTTCTCCGACTTCAGCGGACAGAATGGCGTGGTGGATAATCTCGAAGTCTTCGTAGAGGCTGCCAAGTATCGTGGCGAACCGCTCGACCATACCCTCTTACACGGTCCTCCGGGATTGGGTAAGACCACATTGAGTAACATCATCGCCAACGAACTGGGCGTGGGCTTCAAGATTACATCAGGCCCTGTGCTCGATAAGCCGGGCGACCTGGCAGGAATCCTCACCTCCCTGGAGCCTAACGATGTGCTTTTCATCGACGAGATTCACCGCCTCTCGCCAGTGGTAGAGGAGTATCTCTATTCGGCGATGGAGGATTACCGCATCGATATCATGATAGACAAGGGTCCTTCGGCACGCAGCATCCAGATAGATCTGAATCCGTTTACCCTCGTGGGAGCCACCACTCGCAGCGGACTTCTCACAGCTCCGCTCCGTGCCCGTTTCGGAATCAATCTGCATCTGGAATACTACGACCCTGAGACGCTTCAGAAGATTATCAAGCGAAGTGCGATGCTCCTGAATGTGCCTATAGAAGATGAGGCGGCTGTAGAAATCTCCCGCCGCTCTCGCGGAACCCCTCGTATTGCCAATTCGCTGCTCAGAAGAGTCAGGGATTTCGCCCAGGTAAAGGGCAACGGAACCATCACCTTCGAGATAGCTCAGGTGGCGCTCAAGGCACTGAACATCGACCAGTATGGCTTGGACGAGATAGACAACAAGATTCTCACCACCATCATCGACAAGTTCCGTGGAGGTCCGGTGGGCGTAAGCACCATTGCCACGGCAATCGGCGAAGATGGCGGCACCGTAGAGGAGGTTTACGAGCCATTCCTCATCATGGAAGGCTTCATCAAGCGCACGCCACGAGGCAGAATGGCCACCAAGCTTGCCTATGAGCATCTGGGCAGGAATCCGTATGGAAGCAACATCATGCAGGGAGACCTGTTTGAGTGAAGAACGAAGAGTGAAGAGTGAAGAAAAATATGAAGATAGGAATATTTACGGGTACATTCGACCCATTTACAATAGGACATCAGAACATCGCCGAGCGTGCCTTGCCCATGTTCGACAAGCTCGTGATTGCAGTGGCGATGAGCAAGCTGAAGCACGCCAGCGAGGAAATCTCGAAGCGTGTAGAAGATATCAGAAAGGTTTTCCCGAAGGAATGTGCTGAGCTGGTAGATGCGGAGGATGCATCCAAGGGCTATCGCCTGGAGGTGGTTGCCTACGATGACCTCACCATCGACCTGGCGCATCGCCTGGGAGCCAAGTTCCTGGTTCGCGGCGTCCGCTCTGCCAAGGATTTCGAGTACGAGCGAGAGCAGGCGGATATCAACAAGCAGTTGGGCGGCGTAGAAACCATCCTGCTGTTTTCCGACCCAAGATACAGCAGCATCAGCTCAACGCTGGTTAGGGAATTGAGGTTCTTCGGAAGAGAAGTAGATGAATTTTTACCAAAAATAAAATAAAAATAGGAGGAAGAAGCGTATGATAACATACAATGTAGATGGCGTGAAAATGCCGAAGATCAAGAAGCGCGATACCAGTGCCTGGATTCGCAAGGTGGCTGCCTCTCATGGCCGCAAGGTGGGAGAGATAGGCTATATGTTTGTAGATGACGAGAAGATTCTCGAAGTGAACAACGAGTATCTGGGTCATGATTACTATACCGATGTCATCACCTTCGATTATGATGAGGATGATGTGATTAACGGCGACATCGTGATTTCGCTCGATACTGTCCGTACCAATGCCGAGCAGTTTGGCAAGACCTACGATGATGAGCTTCACCGTGTCATCATCCACGGCATCCTGCACCTCTGCGGCATCAATGACAAGGGTCCTGGAGAACGAGAAATCATGGAGGAGAACGAGAACAAGGCGCTCGCCCTGCTCGAAGGTGCTTCTATATTGAAGAAGTAAAGCCCTTCTATAGTTTAAAGAAGCTAGGTTTCTTCGATTTTACGGTAGAAGTATAGAAAAAACAACTGTTAACTGTTAACCTGTTAACTTCTGAATGTGGTTGATGGTTAATACAAAAGAAGAAAGATGTTCTATCAACTTATACAAAAGAAAAGAGATTTATGGTTTCAATCTTCTGATTGTACGGTTTTATACCTCGTTGATTATATTTATCAGCGAGGTATGTTGCGTGATGCCCAGATTGATGCTATCAAGACTTATCTGTTTTTGAAAATAGCCTGTCAGGGCAAGCCGCTTTGGCAACTTTTTGCAGAAGGCGAATTTAATGAAACTGACGTTGATGCAGAGGAAATCAATGCAGAGGCACGGGATGTGATGACAAAGAATCCTGCTGCGTTGGCCTTGTATCAGTATAGCAGACAGAAAGACCGCAACGGCAAGCAGATAGCTCCAGAGCTGGAGCAGTTTATCCGTCATCATGCCAGGGAGATTGATTACGAGAAAGTGTTGAAGGATATCTTTTACCAGGTAACTTATTCGGATTATCTTTTCAGTCTTCCTATGGGTGCGGGAAAAACCTATCTGATGGCCGCATTCATTTATATAGATTTGTACTTTGCTCAGAATGAGCCGCATAATCCGATATGGGCACATAATTTCCTGATATTAGCACCATCTGGCTTGAAGTCAAGCATCGTTCCTAGTCTTCGTAGTATTCAGAACTTTGACGTTACCTGGCTTTTTCCAGCAGCCACAGCCATGCAGCTGAAGAGGCTCGTAAAGTTTGAAATCCTTGATGAGCAAAAGAGTGCCAGGAAAAGCAATGTAATCAGAAATCCCAATGCGTTTAAGATTAACCAGCATTGGGATGGAGGTACGATGATGGGATTGGTGGCTATTACAAATGCAGAGAAGGTTATCTTAGACAGATGGGAGGAGAACGGAAAAGACCAGAGTCTTCTTTCGGATGATGAACGTAGGCTGGTGGATGTGGCTAATGAGCTGCGTAATATGATAGGTAAAATACCTTCTCTTTCTATTTTTATCGATGAGGTGCATCATGCTTCTGATGGTGAAATCAAACTCCGTCAGGTGGTTACAGGATGGGCTACTCAAGGTTGTAATTTCTGCAATGTGCTTGGTTTTACGGGCACTCCTTATCTGGAAAAAGCAGAGAAGGTGACATTGGGCGGAAGTTTCAATATCAAGAATACCAATATCACCAATGTGGTGTATTTCTATCCGTTGATGGAGGGTATCGACAACTTCCTGAAGCGTCCCGAAGTAAAGTTTACGGACCATGATATGCTGACCATTGTGAGAAGCGGAGTGCATGAGTTTCTCGATAAATATAAGGATACAACCTATGCTGATGGAACCTGTGCGAAGCTTGCAGTCTATTGCGGTCAGATTCCAACTCTCGAAGAAGAAATCTATCCTCTCGTATCCGAGATTGTAACGGAATATGGATTGAACCCTGCAGAGGTGATTCTGAAGCGCCATAAGGGTAGTAATTCTTCTAAGGCAGGTGCCAGAAAATATGCAGAGCCCGAAGGTTCAGAGGCGGCTTTCGCCATGCTCGATTCGCCTACCTCTAAAATCCGTATCGTGCTGCTGGTGCAGATAGGAAAGGAGGGATGGGATTGCAAGAGCCTTACGGGCGTGGTGCTGCCTCATGAAGGGGCGTGCCCTAAGAACATGGTGCTGCAAACTTCCTGCCGCTGCCTGCGACAGGTGGTTCGGGGCGAACAGGAAAAAGCCTTGGTTTGGATGAACAGGTGGAATGCCGACAAACTCAACAAGGAATTGAAGCAGCAGCAGAACATCACACTCCAGGAATTCAGCAAGAAACCGGAACCTGCAAAGAAGCGCATAGAGCGATTCTCACGTATGGATAAGCAGCAGGTGCCACCCATTGATTTCTTCCAACTGAAAGTGGAATATGAAACTCAGGTGATCGAAGAACAGCCAGATACTGCCACGCTGCTTGCTGACGAAAGTTTGAAGCAGAAGGCTAACCGCTCGCTGGTTTATGTTCAAGACTTTGAAGGAAACATGCTCGGCTATGAGGAGCTGAGAAAAGAGAATGGAGAGAGCTTCACTTTCCACTGGTGGTTGCAGAAAATAGCCAAGGAAAGTATGGGGGCGCTGAGTATGAAAGAATTGAAACAGTATGAGGCTCAGCTGCATAAACTGTTCGATGAGATTACGATTGCTGATGAGCAGGATGGGAAATATCGTACAGAGAATATGGAGTATGACCATTATCAGATACGTGCCAACATCCGGAAGGCTTTTGTGCCTAAGCGTGATTTCCGCATCACAGAAGAGGTGGTTCCTGATACGGCAACCATCCTCTCGGTGGAGCAACCTATGCCTCTTGATGTGGAAGACGACAGCCGTTTCTATCCAAGCGAGAAAGTGGTGAAGGAAATCCTGGCATGGGACAATGACCCGGGCAAGTTGGAACTCCCGCCAGAAGTGAAGGCTGTTGTGGAAAAGATGAAGGCTGCCGGATTCTCTGATACTGACATCCAGATGATGGTGAAAGACAAGCTGCCTAAGGATGAATATCCTGAGCGCAATCAGACTTACCATTATCTGCCTTACCGCTTCGACAGTAACCTGGAGAAGGAATACTTTGCCAACGGATTGATTCCGCTGATGAAGGATAAGCAGCTGGAGTATTACTTCAATGGCGATGATACGCTTACAGAGTTTAAGATTCGCTGCTATCGCAGGGTGGGCAAACACTGGCAGTATGATGGACTTTATTATCCCGACTTCCTGGTGCTTAGCCGTGATGCTGAGGGCAGGATCGACCGCATTTGCATCATAGAGACGAAGGGCGAGGTATATGCTGCCAAGTTCAAGGAGCGCCTGGAGTTTATGCGAGATGTGTTTGTGCCAAAGAATAATGAGGCTTTCCATCGCAAGCGATTCCAGTTCCTTTATCTGGAGGACACCATTTCTGCTGAAGAGAGAATGGCAAAGACCCTACAGATGATTAAGGAATTTTTCATATAAAATAGAATAAAGACAATGGCTACAAAATATATTTCATATTATCCCAATACTCTGGAGGGGCAAGCCCTCCTGGATAATTTTGTGCGCACCCGCCGCATTCTCCGCTATCGTGACAACGATCGCATCGTGGAGCATATTAAGCGAGGAATGCCGCTCTATGAGGTGGAATCTCTCGAAAAGAGAGGCGCCAACGAGAAGCATAACCTGATGATGCATGGTGAGTGCCTTTCTACCTGTGCCTATCTCAAGGAGCAGGGCATAGAGGTGGATTTGGTTTATATCGACCCGCCCTTTGCCAGCGGAGCCGATTATGCCAAGAAAATCTATATCCGCCGCAATCCGCTTGTGCAAAAGGTAATGAAAGAAGCGGAGCAGAATCTCGACAATGAGGAAATGAAAGAGTTTGAGGAGAAAATGTACGGAGACATCTGGGACAAGGAAAGATACCTCAACTGGATGTACGAGAATCTGATGGCAATCAAGAGCGTGATGAGCGAGAATGCAAGCATCTATGTGCATCTGGATTATCACATCGGACACTATGTGAAGATTCTTATGGACGAGATTTTCGGAGAGGAGAACTTCAGAAATGAGATAATTTGGTATTATACCAATAAAATGAGTGGCTCAACTAGTCCTCATGATTTTGTATGTGAGCATGATACAGTTTTTCGATATTCTAAAGGAGATAGTTATACCTATAATGTTATAACCGAAGAACGTGAAGAAGCTGTTAAGCAGAGTAAACGAGTAAAAGTAGATGGTAAAAATATGCGTGCTCGTGATGAAGAGGGTAATATTATTTATGAACTATCAACAGATAAAAAAATAAAAGACGTTTGGAAAATACCATATATTGCTTCTACTGATACCCAACGTGTTGATTATGCTACTCAAAAACCAGAGGCTTTATTAGAGAGGGTGATAGAGGCTTCATCAAGCGAAGGAATGCTCGTGGCAGATTTCTTTGGCGGAAGCGGGGTAACCGCAGCCGTGGCTCATAAGCTCAACCGCCGCTTTATTCATGGCGACGTGAATATCAATAGCCTTCAGACGGCTCGCGACCGACTGGTTAATGCAGGAGCAGAGTTTGAGATAAAGGAAGTGAAAGATGGCGTGCGTCTCTTCAGAAATCCTGTACAAACGATGGATAAGCTACGCGACAACCTGATACCGGGCTTAACTGCCAACGCTAAGCTGGACAGCCAATATTGGGCAGGCTCTATCATGGACAGCAAGTATGGTATGATGCCCGTATATCTGCCTAATCTACTCGATGGAAGCAAGCGAGTGCTGGATAAGAGTGAGATGATGAACATCATCCATAAGGCGCTGCCTGATTTGCCTGATGAGGTGAAGCGTGTCCTCATCTATTACGTGGATGTGGAAGAGATAAACGAGTTGCGCCAATTCATAGAAGCCGAAAACCAGCAGACGCTGATACAATTTGAGTTGAGAGACTTGAAGCAGGTGCTCGACGAGGTGATAATGGAAGATGAGGCTGAATGGGATTTGCAGGAAGCCAAGGATTCGCTGGGCTTGTCGATGGGATGGAAACTTCAACTGAAATCATTCCATAGCGACCGGGTAGCAAAGAAAGTTCATGAATTCAACGAAAAAGGTGTTCTGCAGACAAACAAGAAACGAGCAAGCGGTAAGAGTGCCAACTTCTCGAAAATAAAACTCAGCGATGAAGGGCTGGAAACCATCGAATGGGCTTCTGTAGATTGCGTCAATGCTGAGAAAAATGCTCCTTGGCACAGTGATATGGAGGTGAAGATAGAGAAGATGGGAACCGTAACCATCAACGGGAAGAAAACCCAGGATTATTGGGATGCTAGCATTGTATCAGACGATAAGCCTTTGCGCTTGAAAATTCGTAATATTTGCGGGGATGAAACCATTTTCGTTCTATAAGCGAAAGCGGTGGAAGTATAGAAAAAACAGCTGTTAACTGTTAACCTGTTAACTGTTAACTGCGAATAAATAAAAGGGAGATTCCAACCATCATTGTTGGAGTCTCCCTTTACTTATCTTATGGTTTCGGCGCATTTGAATCCGCCGCAAGCAAGTCTAGATTTCTATCGCCTTGATTCTCTCTCGGCATTCTTTCAATATCTCTTTCAGTTCCTCCACGGTCGTGGCTCTCAGCATGGCGATTCTCGTCTGGCGGAAATCAGGAATGCCTTTGAAGATAGGGGAGGCGGCTAGGTGGCGACGGGTGTGGAGAATGCCTCTGTACT
>ERZ773209.1560-NODE-1560-length-13280-cov-12.299660_pt1 | contig 13280 bp, 9 predicted proteins | sample MGYA00511109_ERZ773209 | MGnify/ENA primary metagenome ERZ773209 (study PRJEB29015, sample SAMEA2737786) | human gut metagenome | biome: human gut; feature: human-associated habitat; material: faeces | place: China | collected 2012 ...
AAGAAGCGCCGGACGCAGAGGCTTTGACACCTCCGCGCCCGGCGTTTTTTCAGCCTATTAACTGATCTACATAGGTAATCAGGGGATGCAGTTGTTTCAGGCGAAACATCTCAAATAACTTATCTGAACTTACCCATTGAACATCTACAACTTCTGTTTCCTGTAAACGCATTTCTTCAATCTTTATATCCCTATGAAACAGCCAAACATCGTAAAAATCCTGCACATTTTCCCGTCTGGTCTGATAAATCAATTTTTCACTTCCGGGAGTAAGCAGTATTCCTAATTCTTCTTTTACCTCTCGGATTGCTCCTTGCAAACTGGTTTCCCCGGAAAGTACAGAACCACCCGTACATTCCCAATAAAGAGGGTATTGCTTTTTCGGATGCCGCTGTGATAAAAGATACTGCCCCTGCTGGTTGACGATCCATACACTCACAGATAAATGATACAGCCCTTTGGGTATGATTTCTCCACGGCACATTGTTATTCCAGACTTTTCCCGTTTTGCATTATATAAATCCCATTTTTCCATTTTCATACCTCTTTGTGTGGGATCGGTGCTTGCCGAAAATCAAGTAAGTAAATATCCGCAATCCTTTCTATTTCTGTACGCTGATCTGCGGAATACTTATCATAAATCCCACCTGCTAACATACGGGCTGCCTTTGCGCTTTTAATTGCTGGAAGCACATCATCAAACACAATACAGTGTTCAGGTGCAACCCCTAATTTTCTTGCGGCCAATTCAAAGACATCCGAATATTCTTTTCCCCGCTGAACCTCATCTGTTGAACATAGAGCGTCAAATAATTCTAAAATAGAATTGTTCTTTAAGCATGGAATATAGAGCTTTTCCGGCAACCCCGTAGCAACTGCAAGTTTTATTCCATGTTCTTTTAAGCGCAGAAGATAATCAAGGGCATGGGGCAGCAGACCGACATGGTTACTGTATTCCTCGACCGCCATATTATTCCATTCCTCAATAATTCCCTCTACCGTTTCCTGCAATCCAAAAAGATCAATGGTATATTGTGCGGCTTCCTCAAAACTCCTTGCACATATTTCAGTTACATAATTTTCCGGGACGGGAAGATTTCTCTTTTTCAAAAACTGAATATCTATATGCTCCCATACATCCATTGAATCCAGAATTGTTCCATCTAAATCAAAGATTGCCGCATTAAAATCCATTTTTCTTTTCCTTTCCGCAAAATAAATCTTTCAGTTCCGCAGCAGCAGCTTTTATATCAGACTGCGCTATGATGGCAGATACAACAGCCAGCCCGTCAATTCCCATGGGCTTGAAACGCCCTGCATTTCCCTTATTGATACCGCCAATAACAACTATCGGCAAAGAAACGGCTGCGCGGATTTTCTGTAATTCTTCCATTGATACAGAATCAGCGTCGGTTTTAGTTCCAGTAGGGAACATTGCGCCAACTCCCAAATAATCTGCACCATCCTGTTGTGCCTGTATTGCTTCTGCAATGGAAGATGCAGATACTCCCAACAGCATATTTTCCCCAATTACTTTGCGGACGGCAGCCGCAGGTAAATCATGCTGTCCAATATGTACCCCCGTAGCCTGCACAGCCATTGCAATATCTATCCGGTCGTTTATGATAAGGGGAATATGGTATTTATCCGTAACCTGTTTCACGGCAACAGCCTGATTGTAAAATTCTAATGAGGACAATTCTTTTTCTCGGAGTTGTATCATTGTGCAGCCTCCTAAAATTGCCTGTTCTACCGCTTCTGTCAGGCTATCGCAGCTCATTAGTTGACGATCAGTAACAAGATAAAGTGTATAATCAAAGTTCATTTTGCACCTGCCTATTCTTTAGATAAACCATGCTGATACAATTCGTAGAAATGGTGCGTCGGGCCACAGCCTTTTCCAATCGCAAGAGAGTGTTCGATTGCCATTGTGACATAAGCCTTTGCAGATTCGACTGCAAGCGGAACACTTTTTCCCTTTGCAAGCTGGGAAGCGATTGCAGAAGAAAAGGTACAGCCTGTCCCATGAGTATTTTTCGTATCAATGCGGGATGTTTCAAAATGGTAGAAATTTTCTCCATCAAATAGGACATCAACAGCATTTCCTATATGATGTCCACCCTTGACAACAATCGCCTTACAACCCATGGCATATATTTTTCTTGCGGCAGCCTCCATATCTGAAACTGTGGAAATCTGCATATCCGCTATTTTCTCTGCCTCTGGAATATTCGGAGTAAGTACATCGGCCAGTGGAATTACTGTGTCTATCAAGGTGGAAACCGCCGTAGGATTCATCAATGGGCAGCCATTTTTGGCATACATAACCGGGTCGATTACGACATTTTGGGGCTTATATTGTAATAGTTTCTTTGCCACCGCTTTCATACATTCTGGTGTAGAAAGCATACCGATTTTTACTGCGTCCACTTCAATATCTTCAAATACGGCGTCAATCTGTTTTTCAATCATATCCGGGGTAATATCTTGGATGTCGATAACACGGCTGGTGTTCTCTGCAACAACAGAAACAATAACACTCATTCCAAATACACCGTGAGCAGAAAAAGTTTTCAAATCAGCCTGAATACCTGCACCTCCGCTGCAATCTGATCCGGCAATGGACAATACTTTTTTCATTTTGCATTTTCCTCCATTCTCTCGTTCCGATAGGCCATCTTCCAAAAAGCAAGCTCTAACAAACTTGCTTTTTCAAAAATATCAGCCAGATACTTTTTATTTGCTACTGATAACCCGGCACATTTATGCTCTGCAAAAGCAGACCATTCTTTGCAGCTTTCTGCATATTGTTCATCCGCATAATCTTTGATAAAGTCCCAATATCTTGACTGTCTGCTTGTAGGAACAGCCGCCAATTTGCGGAATATATAGCTGTAACTTAGCATACAGGGAAGAACCGCCATTAAAATTTCTTCATTCTTTCCATGTGACGCAATCTCAAACATGAAATCAATGTAATTTTGATTTTCAGGCAAAGGGGCGATCAGTTCAATATCATCATCTGTTATGCAAAATTGCTTTAGATAATCCAGCCGCACTTCCGATTCCGTATCATTTACAAAGTTCAGCATGGAGTAGTAAAGCTGAATTTCTCTTAATGTAGCAGCATGAAAAATTGCCTTTCCGTATATGCGGGCATAGTTTTTCAGATAGATACTATCCTGAATCATATATCTCTTGAATTTTTCAAGAGGTAGCTTTCCAGTTTGCACTTCCTGCACAAATGGGGTAGCTGCACATTCTTCCCAAATGGGGATGTTGTGGGTTAAGATGTCTTTCATAAATGCCATGTTTGATCCTCCTAAGATAAAAAAATAGAGCCTCTAAAACAATTAGAAGCTCTTTCAGACGCAATACGAGCGTAAGAAATTGCTTCCCTACGCCGGTATTAGCCGACAGGTCCAGAGGTCAGGTCTTACCTTTTTCAACTTGTTCAGTTCCCTCGCAAACACATATCATATCTTATTCAATTAAAAAAGGACATTCCCAAAACAGAGAATGTCCAAAAAATACGAATCTGTATTCTTCAGCTCCCTGCGTTGGTATTAGCCAACAGGTTCAAAGGGTCAGGTTTTAACCTTCTCAACTACAAGGTAGTCCCCCTGCTTGAGTATTATTATAGTTAAGAAGTCCCCAAAAGTCAAGTCTACGCATTTAGGGCGGTAAAAGTCCACGGAAATCAAGGGTTTTTCCGCATGGTCGGCAGGCAGGTGGATAAAGTTATCCTGTTCCCCTCAAAACGGGGTTCTAAATGCGGAAAAATGGACAAAAAAGAAGCGCCGGACGCAGAGGCTTTGACACCTCCGCGCCCGGCGTTTTGCTTATTCGTCTGTGAAGTGGAACCGCTGCGCCGCAAAGTCGGCGTCACTCATGGTGTCCAACTTATCGGCGGTCTGGCAGGCCAGCGCTGCCATTTCCTTGTCCATGTCCGGCAAAGCTGCCCGGAGATTTGCCGCCGTCCTGCGGCGGTCGGCGTTGTGGTACAGACAGATCAGGTTTTCTTCTTCCACGGTGAAATACATTCCTCATACCTCCATTTCTTTTGATTTTTCCCGCGCCGGGGGCTTCTTTTTCTGTTCCTCCTTGGCGGCGGCAAGCTGCGCCCGGATGGACGGCTTCTTTTGTTTCTGCGTTGTCTTTTGGGTCTGCTTGGGCTTTTTGGCCTCCGCCTTGGTTGCCTCGGCCACATCCAAAAGGGAAATCTGTTCCCCGGCTTTTGCCCTTGCTTCCAGTTCCTCCATAGACGGGGCGTTGTTCATCATGCCGTCGATCATGTTGTAGTTCTGCTCGGTGGACATTTCCGCCGTCTTGATATGGCTTTCTGGCTGGGCGGGGATGGCAAAGGCTCTTGTGCCGTTTGCCATAATAAGATACCTGCCGTCCTCCGACTGGTGGTGGAATCCATACCCGGCGGCCTCCATCTGTTCCCGGCTCCTGTCGGTCAGATAGAAACGGCCTCTCGGCGTCTGGATTTGTTCGCCGGTCATGCACTCGTCCGGCGTGAGCTGCTTTTCCGGCTGGGCGAAAAACTCCGGCACCTGCCGGTAGTCGGCCCCCTCGTCCACATAGTAGGCGGTCTGTTTTCCATCCTGCCGGAACACCACAATATCCCCCATCGAGAGGGAATGTCCCTTGTAATCGGCGGGATGTTCCATGTTGAAGCGGCGGTAAATCTCGTCCAGTGTGATGTCCTTGTCCAGCGGCGCGGAGTAGATAAGCTGGTAATTCTTCCTGTCCACCGAAAGCCCATCCGCCTGCAATTCCTCATAGGAACGATAGCGGAAGTCGCGCCCCTCCGGGCCGGGCGGCACTTGGTAGATGGAAAAGTTGGGCTGCGCCGGGGCCTCATAGTCAGAGGCAACATATTCCTCCACCGTCAGCCCGGCAGCGGCGGCCTCCTGTTCCAGCTCTGCCTCGATCTGTTTTTTGTAGTCCTGCAAGCTCTGGTCGAAGTCGGCAAGCTGCGGCGGCTCCGGCAAGTGGTACTGGCCCTGATTGAGAAGCGGGCGGCACTCTTTTACATAGTCCAAAACCGCGTTGAAATAAGCGGTCTGTTCCGGCGTCAGGGTTTCCCCGGATCGCAGGGGACGCCGGGCCTCCTGCTCCATAGTGGCCAGATTGCAATGCAGCTCCATATATGGGACGAACTCATGCAGCAGCATATCCCGCTGGGCCTTGTCCGCCTCCCATGCCTCCGGCCCCTCATGGTGCAGCACATGGTTTTTCCAGCTTTCATCCTGTGCGTAGTATTCGTGATAGCCCCGGATATGCTGGATCAGGGAACCGTCCCCGTCGCCAAAGTCCTGCCGTCCCTCGTAGCTGTCCGGCTGGCCCTGCATGGTAAAATCAATGCGGAACTTGGTCTTGTCGTACCAATGGCCCGTATAGCCCGGCTGCTCCCGTTCATGGCGTCTGGCGCTGTCCAGCTCCTTAAAAACGGCCTCGGCTTCATGCAGCGGCATTTGCTGGCCGTCTTTCAGATGGGGGCTTTCACTCCAAAGGATCGTGACAACCGGCTCCGCTGCCGGATTCTGGGCGATCTGCCGCTTGGCGTTTGCAACGGCAATCTCACTTTCGATCTCGCTTTTCACAAAGGAATCCATCTGGCCCTTTTGCAGCTCATAGCCCTGTTCACACAGGCGGTTGATAAGCCCGATTACCTTGTCGTTATCGCCCACGGCCTCGGCATAGGCCACGATCAACTGCCGTTCCTCGCTGCCCAAACGCGGGGCGTTTTTCTCTGCCAGTTCAATCAGAGCGGCAGCCCGGTCAGCCGGGGACGCCTCCGGCATGAACGGCTTTCCATTCAAAAGGCCGTCGATCCCATTCCACGCCTGCGGCTGGGGAATGGCGTTGGCCTGTTCGGTTGCTTCCAGAAAATCGTCCAGCCCGTCGCCGGTCAGGGGTTCTATTGTCCCAGCCGGTCGCTCATGGATGGCAAGGATTTCTTTTCCGGCTTCCGCAAGGGACAGGTCGGGATTGTCAAGCTGGCCTCCGTCCAGTTCTTTGTAGTCGGGACCGTACAGCGTGTAATCGTAGCCGGTTTCTGATGTCTGGATATACAGATATTCGCCGCTTTCCAGACGGTAGGCGGCCTCCTGCGGGGCTTTGGCCTGTTCCAGCGTTCCATCCCCGGCAATGGTAAAGCCCTGCGCCTGCGCCGCCTCCTTGGTTCCCTGCGACACTTCGCCGGTGGATTTCAAATCCGCGTCAATGAGGGTTTGCAGCATGGCTTTTACGCTGGCGGTCATTTCCTGCTGTTGCTCCGGGGGCAGCTTGGAAAATACGCTGTCCGGGTCTGGCTGCTCGGCGGCCTGTTCCAGCGGTGCGGCCTGCGGCTGCTCCTGCTGGGCCTGCCGTTCTTTCTGAAGCTGGGCAAGGTGGCCGTCAATGGTGGTAATCAGTTCATGGGCGGTGGCCCGGATGGTTTCAAGGGAGGCTTTCAGCTCTTTCAAGTCCTTGCCGGAACTCCAACCGGCCACATAGCCAAAGGAATAATCGGAGGTGTCCAGCCCGTAGTGCTGGCAGACGGCATAGGCCACGCTTTCGGCCTGCACCTCGCGGGTGCGGCTGTCCGGGCGGTTAGTCTGTTCTGGGTCGTTCGGGTCGATGGCGTGGAGCTTGGAATGGGCGATCTCGTGGATAGCCGTCTTTAGGGTCTGTAATTCGCTCATGCCCTCCTGAATGGCGATCCGCTTTTCCGTCAGGTGGTAGTAGCCGTGGGAACCGCCCGGAATGTCCTCAAAACCAATGGGAACCGGGGAGGTCTGTTCCAGCGCCTTAAAAAATTCCCCGTAGCGTTCCACGCTGCCGGTCAGTTCTTCCACGCCGATAGAGGGCAGCGGTTCTCCCTCGGTCTGGCTCACATCAAAGACGGAAACGATCTTAAAGGCCGGAACCTGTATTTCCTGTACTTCGGTAACAGGCTTTCCGTCTTTTCCCATCACCGGCCTGCCCTGTGCGTCCAGCTTTTGCACTTCCTTTTTCGCCTTGAACGGGGCCGGGGCCAGTATCTTGATGGCCTTTTCGCCTTTCTTCACATTGCGGTGAAAATCGTCCCGCCACTTGTTGTAGCCTGCCACAAGCTGTCCGCCCTGCATGGCGATCAAGAGGGTATTGTTGAAGCTGTAACTGTGGAACTTGGACATGGTGGTGAGATAGGCTTTGTAGCGTTCACTCTCGAAAAGCTCCTGTATGCCGGTTTCCAGCCGGTCGGTGATCTCTTTCATGCGCTCGGCGCTGTTCTGGCCGTTTAAGAGAATGGGGGTGACAGGCTGCGGGGCCTTTGCGGGGGTTGCCGCCTCCGGCTGCACCTTGCTTTCCTCCCGCAGAATTTCCGGCGCAGGATAGGCCATCACCCGGTATTCCTCCGGCACTGGCTGGCCCTCATGGACGCGCTGCCATTCGTCGCTGGTTCGCAGGATATAGCCGTAATCAGTAAAGGTTCCCTGTTCCTCGTTGGCGATAAAACTTCCCAGCCGGTCGGTGTCAATGGCCGGTTTCCACGGGTCGGGAACGACAAACAGCCCGGAATCATTCAGATAATATTCCCCCAGACTGCGGTTGTCCTTGGCGTTGATTAAGACAAAACAATCGGTGTTTTCAGCGTAGTCCAAAAGCTGCCCGATGGTCTGCATTTTCGCCGGGGACTGCATGACGGCGTTCAGCTCCGCAAGCTCCACGGCGTCCAGCTTTTGAAGCTGGGCAGCAAGGAAGTTCAGTTCGTCCACGCTGGCGGTCTTGATTAAGTCCTCCGGCAGTTCCAGCGGTTTTCCCTCCGGGGCGGAAAAGTCGCCAATGAACAAGTCCTGCTGGTTGTCGGCGGTGATATGGATTTCCTTTAAGGTTTCCTGTACCTGTTCGGCGGAAGTCGGCAGGGAAAGCCAGTACCCATGCGGCCCGCCGGTCTGCGCCTCGGCGCGGTTATCAAGAAAAATGGAAAATACTTCGTTCACGGGTTCCCTCCTTTCCGGGGTGGCTGTGGTCTGTTGCGGCTGTGCGGCTTCCTCCTGTGTGGGAAGTGCTGCGGCTTTTGCCGGTTCCTCCCCCTCGATGGTATAGCCGGGGAGCAGGCAGCCATTGACCTTAAAACAGTCGGCGTATTCCTTGGGGATGGCCGGGGAAATTTCGGTAAAGTAATGGTCGTGGGCTTTGATCCGGCCATTCAGGTACTTGTCCAGTTCTTCCCGGCTGGAAAAGACTTTCCGTTCCTGTCCGGCGATCTTTTCCATCGGGTTTCCGTGGGGCGCGTTGGTATAAAGACCCCAGCGGAGCGTCCACGAGTAGGGGACGGATTTTTGGGCGGCGCTGTCATACCGGGTGTTCTCGGAAATGGAGTAATCCATCTGGTAAACCATGTTGCTGCGGATATGGCGGTATTCGTCCGGGGCCTCCCACTGGTTTGCGGTGTGGGTGACGGGAAGCGTCCGGGCATATTCAAGGGCTTTGTCCAGAAACAGGGTTCTTCCGGCCTGTTCCTCCCATGCGGCGGCCTGTTCTTTCAGGCGGTCAAACACTTCCTGTTCTGCGGCGGCGCTTTCCGCCCGCAGGGAAAGAAGCTCCGCAAGGGGCAGCTTTACCATTTCGGAAAGATCGGCCTTGCCGCTTTCAAAGTAAATCCGACGCTCGATCCGCATAGTGCTGGCCGGTTCTAAATCGTCGTGGTCGTAGGAGCTGTAAGACATTTTGGGTTCACATCCTTTCTATGGCGGTGATCTGATACAAGGGGTTTGGGGCTTCCCCAAAGAGAAAATCCCCGGCCCGGCAGGTGCGCCGGGTCAGGGATTTTGCCGGGAGTGTGGCTACACTCCCTATGCTTGCTGTCTTTAGTTTTTGCCCCTCTGTTCCACGCGGTAGTTCACATACTTGCCGCCGGTATCGGCCAAAAGCACCGTCCCGTCATAGGTTTTGCCGGTTTTCATGGAGCGCAGACCCTTTACCTTTGCCTTTCCGTCTTTAAGGAGCGCGGCGGCGATCTTCGGGGTGAACGCCTTGCCCCGTTCCTCAAAAAATCGGTCATTCTTCCACATGACAAACTGGCAGCTCCGGTTTCCGCAGTAGTAGTTCTTTTTGCCCTCGTAGACGCTTTCCCCGCAGCGCGGACATTTGCCGATAACCACACGCTCGGTTTGAAACAACTTCTGTGCGTCCTCGCTGATCTGGGAGTAGTTTGCGATCAGGCCCCTTGTCATTTCTGCAATGTCCTGCATGAAGCCCTCCGGGTCGGCCTGCCCCTTGGCAATGGCCGTCAGCTCCGTTTCCCACTGTGCCGTAAGCTGGGGAGAGGTCAGCACCTCCGGCAGCACGCAGGCAAGGTTATGGCCGTCCTTGGTGGGAAGTAGCTGTTTTCCCCTGCGCTCCACAAAGCCCATCTGCACCAGCTTTTCTAAGATGGAGGCGCGGGTGGCCGGGGTTCCCAATCCCTGCCGCTCGGCGTCCTCCGGCAGATCGTCCGCACCGGCGCGCTCCATAGCAGAAAGCAGGGTATCTTCCGTGTAGGATTTTGGCGGTGCGGTGAAATGCTCGGTGACGGCGGCAGTTACCTTGTCAAAGGTCTGTCCCTCGGTGATCTCCGGCAGTTCACGCGCAGGCTCCGGGGCGGTGTCGTCGGCGTCTGTTTTGAACGACGCCTTAAAGCGGCGGTCAAGCTCTTTCCAGCCGGGGGTCAGGATGGTTTTTCCCTTGGCGGTAAAGGTGTTCCCGGCACAGGTGAATGTAGCGGTGACAGCTTCGTACACATGGGGCGCGGCCACGGCGCACAGCAGCTTGCAGCACACAAGGGACAACAGTTTCTTTTCCCCCTCGGCCAGCCCGTCAAAGCCTTTCTGCACAAATTCCATCGTCGGGACAATGGCGTGGTGGTCGCTCACCTTTTTGCTGTTCAGCACCCGGCCAAACTGTGGGGACAGGTCAAGCCCCGCCGCAAAGGGCAGCAACGGCCACAGGCCGGACACAAGGCTTTCCGCCGTCGGCAGCATATCGTCGGTCAAATACTGGCTGTCGGTGCGGGGATAGGTCAGCAGTTTCTTTTCGTAAAGCTGCTGGGCATAGTCAAGGGTCTGCTTGGCGGTAAATCCAAACAGGCGGTTTGCTTCCCGCTGCAAGGTGGTGAGGTCATAGAGGCGGGGCGGCTGCTCCGTCTTTTTCTCCCGTGTTACCGACACACAAACGGCCTGCGCCGTTTCACAGGCGGCTTTCAGGGCCTTGGCGTCGTCTGCGTTTCTCATGCGTTCACTGGCCGCCTCCATGCCGCCCGCCGCAATCTGGACGATGTGGTATTTCTCTTTCTGAAAGCTGCTGATCTTGGCCTCCCGGTCAACCAGCATTTTCAGGGTCGGCGTCTGGACACGGCCCACGGTCAGGGTCTTGTGGTAGAGGATGGAGAAAAGTCTTGTCGCGTTGATCCCCACCAGCCAATCCGCCTGCGCCCGGCAAAGGGCCGACTGATACAAGTTGTCATAGTCAGTTCCCGGTTTCAGATGGGCAAAGCCGTCCTTGATGGCCGCGTCCTCCATGCTGGAAATCCAAAGGCGCTGAAACGGTTTCTTGCAGCCCGCCATCTGGTAGACGAAACGGAAAATCAATTCCCCCTCGCGCCCGGCGTCTGTAGGATAGTTCTCGGAGGTGACTTTTCTGACATTGTTACTCGATGGCATCCAATGGGCCGATAAAGCGGTAGAAAATCTGGATTTTCTGGACGTATTCGCCATCGACCTTTTCCGCTTTGGATACCAGAATCTTGTCAATCAGCTGATGCAGAATCTTATAGTTCAGTTCGGTGATGCCAGCGTACTTGCTGACTTCATCAATAAAATCCTGAATCTTGTCCAGCTGATCGTGTTCAGCACGGCCTTCCCGCTCGTACTGCTCAATCTTCTCGGTCAGTTCAGCCTGTTCTTTGTCGTAGCGATCTGCAAGCATTTGAAAACGTTTCTCCGGGAGAAGTCCCTTTGATACGTCCTCATAAAGTTTTGCATACAGGTCTTCGATTTCTGCGATTCGTGCTTTACACTGCTTCAAATCCCGTTTGTGCTGCGCCCGGTCAGAGGACACCCGGAGGTGCATCTGATTTGCAATCTTCTTCACAAGGGCTTCCCGATTGCTCACAGCGGCCTTTGCGTGTGCCTGAATGTCCGCAAAGACAGCTTCATGCAGAACACGGGCTTCCAAATTATGAGAGTCACAGGCTTTCGCACCATATTTCCGATAAGTGCTGCAACAATAAAAGGTCTGATCCAGAACACTGTTACGTTTGCGCCTGTGCTCGACCTTGACTAACATCGTTCTGCCGCAGTCTGCACAGCGGACGATGCCCTTGAAGATATTGTCGTAGTCGGTCTTATCACACATAAAACAACCGGAACGGCTGTAAAGGATTCGCTGCACGTTTTCCCAGCGGTCTTGTGGGATGATTGCTTCATGTGTATTCGGAACGATAGCGCGTTCTTCAAACGGAATATAACGCCGCTTTTTGGATTTCATGGACACGGTGGGCTTGGCTTCGTAGATGATGTGTCCGGCGTAGACTGGGCTGTGCAGAACCTGACTGATATAGGCACTGTCCCAATCATACATCTTTTCATCATCAATAAAGCGGCCAAACATCTCTTTCTTGTAGTAACACGGCTTCAAGACTTTTTCATCGTGGAGCCGCTTGGCGATGCGGTGAAGCCCCAGCCCTTCCTCTGCCATTGAATAGATATACTCAACAACGGGGGCGGTGTTCGGGTCGATCACAAGGTGATTGTGGTCGGCAGGGTCTTTCTGGTAGCCAAACGGTGCGCCGCTGGAGATATACTTTCCGCTTTTCTTGCGTGTCCGAAGGGCACTCTTGATTTTTCGGGAAGTGTCTTTGGCGTACATTTCATTGATGATGTTTCGGAACGGGGCAATATCCATCTGAGATTGCTCGTTGGAATCATAACCATCGTTGATTGCAATATAGCGGACACCGTGTTCAGGAAAGAAGATTTCCATATACGTTCCGGTTTCGATGTGGTTGCGTCCAAGTCGGGACTGGTCTTTGGTAATGACTGTTGCCACCTTTCCTTCCCGGATATCATCCAGAAGTTCCTGAAAGGCAGGGCGGTCAGAGTTCGTACCGCTGTAACCATCATCAACATAGTACTGGCAATTCCCGAAACCGTTGCGTGTGGCATACTCCATAAGCATCGCCTTTTGAGTGCGGATGCTCAGGCTTTCGCTGTTTGAACCGTCATCTTTTGACAGTCGGCAGTATAAAGCAGTTACTTTTTTGTCCTTTTCCATGTGTACCTCCATAATGGAAAAGAGACCTCATCAATCACATTGTAGCGGATGCTGCGTGATGATGCAAGCCCTTTTCCGCAGTAAAACGTCCAATTAGCCAGCGGCGAGATACGATTCGGCAGTTTTACGAATTTCTTCTTCCGCAAGCCGCTGAAAAAGCGTATTCATCGGCACATTGCCGATATAATGGCGTTCCACGATCAGGCGCACGGACTTCGGACTTCTCGGCGCACGTTTGCGTGTGGTGGGCTTCTTCTCAGATTTTTCTTTGTTCAAGGGCAGACCTCCTCATTCATGTGGTGCAAATACGGAAAGGAATGGATGGATTCTATTCGTTTTTCTCTTTTTGTTTTATTACGTTGGTTAGGTGAAAGTTTTCTTTGATACAGTCTTAAAGGCTGCTATACTGCATAGGAAAAATATCTTTTGCAGATGCCATTAAGAATCTGCATCACAGAATCGTGATTTTGGCGGTTCTTGAATCGTGAAAAACGCAGAACTATTCAACATTTGGAATTTTCACAAAGATGTGATTGGGCGAAGAAAACCGCGTTCGTCTGCGCTCAATCAATCCCGCAGCGTCCAATTCCTTAAGCGCACTGGAAACACTGACAGTGCTGCGCCCTAGCTGCTCAGCCAAAGAGCAAATCGTAAAAATGACAAACACGAAACCACGTTCATCTATCCAGAGATTTTTCTGCGAGAGCGTGGCACGGTCGAGCAGCAGCACATAAGTCATTTTTGCAGTCTGGCTCAGGTCAAGTTCCAAAAGGAAGCGTGGGTATGGGAGAAACGGCGGCAGCAGAGTTTGCGTGGTAAGATATTCTGAAATGTTGATCACCTCCAGCTGAAGCAGAAATCAGGAACAAAGAGTATGTAACGAGAATTGGTGGGTTCCAATTCTCCAGTCGCAGAAAAGCACGAAACAAGTGCTCAACTGCGTTAATAAGTTAAGGTCTCCCATATTGGTCCTCGACTTCCCTAGGAGTGGG
>ERZ773209.1561-NODE-1561-length-13279-cov-3.962341_pt1 | contig 13279 bp, 10 predicted proteins | sample MGYA00511109_ERZ773209 | MGnify/ENA primary metagenome ERZ773209 (study PRJEB29015, sample SAMEA2737786) | human gut metagenome | biome: human gut; feature: human-associated habitat; material: faeces | place: China | collected 2012 ...
ATTCTCAGCCTTCCTGCTCCAGTTGCTCTCATTGCCCTTCATAAAGGCGTAGACAACGCCACGCCGACACCGGCTGTCAAAACCAACACCACTGCAATATAAAGCGGTAGCCAGCGGTTTCTTCTCCGAACCCGCTTTACATTGGTTTCCGACTTCATATCTGTCTTTTTCACATCCTGCATTGGCATATGCTTGCCACCCTGCCTTTCACTGCTTCTATTTTTCCGGTCTTTTTTGCCAAGTCCGGCTTATTCCAATATCTCCCTTTGAATGGATGCTCCGATTCCGGAAAGCACCGTTTCGATCGCCTCATATCCACGATCAATATGAAAAATCTGTGTGACTTCTGTCACACCCTGTGCGGCAAGCCCTGCCAGAACCATCGCTGCACCGCCTCGCAAATCCGTTGCCCGAACAGGTGCACCAGAAAGCTGCTGAACACCCTTCACAACAGCGGTCTGCCCGGAAACATAAATCTCTGCTCCCATTTTCAACAGGGCATCCACATGACGATAGCGATTTTCAAAGACGGTTTCCTCAAAGACGCTAACGCCGTCTGCTCCAGTGAGCATTGCCATGACAATTGCCTGTGCATCAGTTGGAAAGCCCGGATGCGGCATGGTGCGAATCGGCGGCAATGCATGCAGCCTTGCTGGTGCATGCAAATAAATTGTTTTCTGGGCAACATCCAGCCGGCAGCCTGCCTGTTCCAACACGGGCAGCAGGTTTTCCATCTGGGATGGTTCTGTCTGTTTCATTTGCAGCGTGCCGCCCGTCATAGCAGCAGCGGTCAAATACGTCATGCCGACAATGCGGTCTGGCATAATCCGGTAAACTGTTCCATGTAATGCAGAAACGCCTTCAATCGTAATGGTGTCGCCGCCATCACCGTAAATCTTTGCTCCGCACTGCCGCAAAAAAGATGCCAAATCACAAATTTCCGGCTCTCTGGCCGCATTATAAATGACCGTCGTCCCCTTTGCCAGCACTGCTGCCAGCATGATGTTTTCCGTTGCACCCACAGATGGATACTTAAACGGAATCTTCTCACCATGCAGTCCTTTTGTTGCCTGACAGAGCAATCTTCCGCCGTTTTGAACAATCTCTGCCCCCATGCTTCGCAGTGCCTGCAAATGCATATCAATGGGGCGTGGGCCAAGTTCGCAGCCGCCCGGATAGGACAGCGTACAACTTCCATATCGCCCCAGCAGTGCCCCCAGAAAAATAATAGACGACCGCATTTCCTGCATCAAGGATTCGGAAATCTCCACGCAGTCCACGCCGTCCGCCTGAATGCAGGCAACATGCCCTTTCATGGAACAGCGACAGCCCAATGCCGTCAGAATCCGGCACGCAGAAAAAACATCCGTCAGACGGGGACAATTTTCCAGCACGATTTCTCCACGGCAGAGCAGCGAAGCTGCAAGAATGGGCAACACACTATTTTTTGCCCCTTGCAGCGTCACTGTTCCCTCCAGCGGAATGCCGCCTGTAATTACCAGTTTTTGCATCCGCACCACCTCAAGTTCTTTTTTCTCATGGTATGCGAACGCCTGCTATTTGGTGCAACGCTGTTCTTATTCGGATTTTGATTCAGTCTTTGGTGTTTCTTTCTTAGATTCCGCAGAATCAGTTTCTGCAGAATCTTCTGCGGATGCAGTCAGCGGCTTTCCTGCCTTTTCCATCAAGGTTTCCACAACCTGATAAATTCGGTCTGCGGTATCCGGAATGGCAAGCTGCGAAGCCTGATATGCCATATCTTTCAACATCGAACGGCTTTCATACAACTCCTCTATGTGATGCATCATACCTTCCACCGTGACATTCTTCTGTTCAATGACAATCGCTGCACCTGCTTTTCCCAGTACATTTGCATTGTGTAACTGGTGATTACCGGCAACAATCGGCGAAGGAATCAGAATCGAAGCCTTTCCGGCTGCCTCCAGCTCTGCCAGTGTAGACGCTCCTGCACGGCAGATGACCAAATCCGCAGCTGCCAGACAAGTATCCATATCGTGAATATACTCGGTAATCCGCAGGCGGTCGCTCCGCATTGGAATGCCTGCTGCCCGCATGGCTGCCGGAAAACTTTCCCGACCCATACCGCCATATCCGTGAATGTGGTTGATTGCCATGCCATTCTTGACGTGCCATGGAATCAATTCTTCCATAACTTCATTGATACAGCCTGCTCCCAAACTACCGCCGAACGACAGAATGCACATGCTATCATCAAAGCCTAATTCTTTCCGTGCCTGTTCTTTTGTCTTCTGCAAGATGCCTGCTCGTACTGGCAGCCCTGTAATGGTATACGGACAGTCAAAATCCATATATTCCAGTGCTTCCTTTACCGTCAACATCACATGGTCGACTTCCTTGGACAACATCTTATTGGTGACACCTGGGAATGCATTCTGTTCATGAATCGCACAAGGCACACCCATCTTTGCAGCCATCCGAATCACTGGTCCTGCAACATAGCCGCCTGTACCAATCGCAATATCTGGCTGAAATTCGTTGACAATCTGCTTGGCACGTTTGCCGGACGTGGCAAGATACCACGCAGCCTGTGCATTTCTACGGATATTTTTCATCGTCAGCTTTCTCTGAAATCCAGCAACTTTAATGGTTGCGAGCTGATACCCCGACTGTGGTACTAACTTTGCCTCCATCCCATTCGGCGTTCCTGCAAACAAAAATTCTGCATCCGGCTGATGGGACTGAATAATCGAAGCGATTGCCAACGCCGGATTGATGTGTCCGCCTGTACCACCACCTGCAAAAAGTACCTTCATAGAATTTTCACCTCATTTAATCTGCATCGTAGTTTTGGTCATTTATGCCGTTCCAACGGCAGGATTTCCGTTTCCAGTTGGTTCATGAACTGGATGCTGTTCCGGCTCTGATTTTGGTTCTGCCTTTTGTTCTGGTTTCTGTTCTGTTGTTTGTGCGGCAACTGAGTCTTTTTCCGGCACTTCCGCTCGATACCGAGCACGGGAGATATTCAAGACGATTCCCATTTCCGCCAACTGCAAAATCAATGCCGTACCACCATAGCTGAAGAACGGCAAGCTGATACCGGTATTTGGAATCAAGTTGCTGACAACGCCGATGTTAATAAATGCCTGTAAGCCGATGTGCACGGTAAAGCCAACGGTCAGCAGCATTCCAAACTTGTCATGTGCATGGCTTGCAATATAGAATCCACGCACCAGCAGCAGGACAAACAGCAAAACAACCGTCAACGCACCCACAAAGCCCAATTCTTCACAAACGATGGAAAATACAAAGTCGTTTTTCGTTTCTGGCAGATACAAATATTTTTGTCGGGATTCGCCCAGACCCAAACCAAACAATCCGCCAGAACCAATGGCAATCAAGGATTGACAAGTCTGCCATGTGCCGCCCTGACTATCGGCGAATGGGTCAAGCCAAGACTGGATTCTGGTCTGGAAGTATCCATATCCCTTTGAAATAGACAGATACAACACAATGCCAATGATTGCAGCAACACCAGTGACTGCCAGTTCCAAAAAATGCACGGGACGGATGCCACCAACAATAATCATGGACAGGGCAACGGTACAAATCAAAATCGTACCGGACAAGTGCGGCTCCATCATGAGCAAAGCTGCAACTACTGCCAATGCTAATAAATATGGCAGAACGCCAGTTTTAAACCGATTCATGCGGTCATAATTCTTTTCAATGTGATAGGCAAAGAAAATGACAATGCCGATTTTCATCAATTCGGACGGCTGAAAGTTAAACTTGCCAATGACCAGCCAACGTTGTGCACCGCCCTCACTCGTACCAACGAGCAAAACCAAAATCAATAGAATGACAGGGACAACATAGGCACAAATCGCAATGCCGGGCGTTTTATAAAGATGATAATCAACAATGGATAAAAACCACATCGCAGCCAACCCAATGACTGCCATTTTAATCTGTTCTTTTGCGTAATAACTGCCCTCTAACCCCTCTGAAATCGCCCATGCGTAGCTGGCAGAAAACATCATAATAATTCCGATGACCAAAAGTGCGATGACAATCAAGAAAAATGCCAAATCGACCTCTCCGTACCGAACGCCTTTCTGCCACAGCGGAAACCGAAACCGGTTCTTCTTTTTTTCTGCTTGACTTACAGTTGTTTCAGCCATATACAACCTCCCTGCACATCTTTACCTTCCGCCTGCTGTGCGAACAGGACTTTTAAACAAACAATACCAACAGCAATCCCAGAATGCCCATTACCAAGGCAAACAGAGAAAATGTAATGACAATCTTATATTCGCTGAATCCACTCAATTCAAAATGGTGATGAATTGGTGTCATCTTAAAAATTCTTCTGCCTTCGCCGTATTTCTTCTTTGTATACTTGAAATAAGTGACCTGAATCACAACGGACAGGGCTTCCAAGATATACAGCAATGCAACCAACAGCAAAACCAAATGCTGATGCGTCACCAAGCCAACGGCTACGACAGATGCACCCAAATACATCGAGCCAGTGTCCCCCATGAAACACTTTGCCGGATGCAGATTCCAAACCAAGAATCCCAGACAGCCGCCTGCGAGTGCCATTGTAAAAATCGACATCTGCTGCAAGGACAACAGCACACAAATTACTGTCATCAGCAGCATATTCACCATGGTAACCGTTCCGCAAAGGCCATCAATGCCATCGGTCAGATTGACCGCATTGGTCAAATAGAGAATCACAAGCAGCATCAATGGATAGTAGAACCAAGAAATATCAAACGAGAAGAACGAGAAATTTAACCGGGTATCCCGATCGCCCAGCCAGTATTGCACGCCCAGCCAAGCGGCTGCAACGACAACCTGCAGAACGATTTTCTGCATCGGGGAAAGCCCATCGTTTTTCTTCTGTACAACTTTTTTAAAGTCATCAATGAATCCAATCAGACCGAACAGAATTGCAAAAATCGCACAGCTGAACATCTGTGCCCCACGGTTCAGATCGATCGGTTCAACACCGGATACTTCCGCATTTGTGCAGAAGCCCCGATACAGTCCATAACCAACGCCGACCGCAATGGTCGTAGAGAGAATGAACAGGATCCCGCCCATAGTTGGTGTTCCCTGTTTTTTTGCGTGCCATTCCGGCCCGAACTTCATTTTAATCGGCTGTCCGAATTTTAGCTTATGCAAAAACGGAATCAATGCCTTTCCGAATGCAGCTGCAATCACAAAGGAAAGCAGTGCAACAATGGTGTTAATGCTCCACAGCGGCATGAGCGACTTCCTCCTGTCCGAAAATTTCTTCTATGCAGGTTTCGAGATGCATTCCGTGACTTGCCTTGAACAAGATCACATCGCCCGGTCGGAGATATGCCCGTACCGCACTGCAAAGTTCTGTCGGGTCTTCCGTATGGAACACAGAAGTTCCATCAGCAGCAGCTGTTTTTGCAATGTCAATAGAAGCCTTTCCGTAGCAGAACAGCTGGTCTAAATGGCTGCAAGATGCCATATCTCCCACCATACTATGCAGCTTTGGAGAGAGTTTCCCCAACTCCAGCATATCGCCCAGAACAGCAACCCGTCTGCCTTCTCCCTTCATCTGCCGCAGCACATACAACGCTGCCCGCATAGAATCCGGACTGGCATTATAGCAATCTGCAATGACGGTATAAGGTCCACGCTGTTCAATGTTCTGCCGGAACGGAATCGGCTGATAATGTTTCAGGGCTGCACAGATGACATCCGGTGCAATCCCGCAAATCCGACCGACACAAAATGCTGCCAACGCATTCATCACATTGTGCAGACCAACGCAAGGCAATTCTGCCGGGAATGTTCTGCCGTCTTTCGTGACGATGGTGAACGTCGTTGCATTTTCGCCCTCTTGAACATCTTCCGCTGTGACATCGGCATCTTTTGCATTCAGACCGTATGTATAAACCGGTCGGTCAAGCGTTCCTGCCAACGGTGCGAGGTGTGGGTCATCCGCATTGAGAATCAGCGGTGCATCCGGCTGCATACCATCCAGTATTTCCAACTTTGCCTTTAAAATACCTTCCTGCGAACCCAAATTTTCGATGTGAGAAAATCCAATATTTGTAATCACGCCAATGGTCGGCTGTGTGGTGCAGCTCAGGCGGTGAATTTCGCCGAAGTGGGACATGCCCATTTCGATGACAGCTGCCTTGTGCTTCGGTGCAAGGTGCAGGAGTGTTTTCGGCAAGCCGATTTCGTTATTCAAGTTGCCCTGTGTTTTCAGCGTTTCAAACGCTGCAGAAAGCACCAGTGCAATCATTTCTTTTGTGGTTGTCTTTCCAACGCTGCCGGTTACGCCAACCAGAATCGGCGAGAACTTTTTCCGGTAGTATGCTGCAATTTGCAGCAATGCCGTTCCGGTATCCGGTACAACGATACACGGACAGCCGTCAATTGGCTGATCGGTTACCGCTGCAACTGCTCCATCGGCAATTGCTTTCTTTACGAATTGATGTCCGTCAAAATTTGCCCCACGCAGTGCTAAAAACAAGCAGCCCGGCTCTAATTTTCTTGTATCCGTACAGATGTCATTCACTGCTGCTTCGAGCGGTGTTTTAGAGCCAACCGCTGCGGCAATTTCTGATAATTGTAACTTCTCCATATTTGTCCCTCACCTTATAGTTTTGTCAAGCAATCTGCCACAATTTCCCGTTCATCCATGTGAATATGCACATTATTCGGAAGAACCTGATAATCTTCATGCCCTTTTCCAGCCAGTACTAAAACATCGCCCGGCTGTGCAATCTGCATGCCCCGTAAAATGGCTTCCTTTCGGTCAACTACGACTTCATATGGAATCGTAGAGCCTTCTAACCCTGCTAAAATATCCTGAATAATGGCGTTCGGGTCTTCATCTCTCGGATTGTCAGATGTAATCACCAGAAAATCTGCATAGGCAGCGGCTGCCTTTGCCATCTTCGGGCGTTTGGTCTTATCCCGATTTCCGCCGCAGCCAAACAGGCAAATCAATCTGCCCTCGGTATATTCCTTGACGCTCTTCAAAATGTTTTCAATGGCATCTGGTGTATGGGCATAGTCGCAAATCACAGAGAACGGCTTTCCAGTCGGAATGACTTCGCATCTGCCCCGTACGCCCCGACATTTTTGCACTGCCTGCAAAACTTGTGCATTTGTCAGTCCCAGTTCCATGCAAACCGCACTGGCTGCTAAGACATTGGAAACATTGAACATACCCGTCATCTGAATGTCAACCGGATAGGATTTTCCACCATAGCACATCCAGAAACTTGTTCCGTTTGCGCGCAGTTTAATGGCATCTGCATAATAATCGGCTTTGGAAGAAATGCCATAGGTTTCCATCGCACAGGTTACTTCTCCAGCTAACCGCTTGCCATAATCATCGTCAATGTTAATCAATGCATAATCCGTGATAGAAAACAGCATTTTCTTTGCCTGATAATAGGCTTCCATGGTCTTATGATAATCCAAATGGTCTTGTGTCAGATTTGTAAAGACCGCAGCCCGGAAGTGTGTTGTACCAATGCGGTGCTGCACCAGACCGAAAGACGAAACTTCCATGACTACATAATCGCAGCCAGCATCCGCCATTTTCCGATACAATGCCATCAGATCATACACCATCGGTGTGGTATTATCGGTATGCAGAACCTGGTCACCAATTTCATTCTGAATCGTGCCAATCAAGCCGACCAAATAGCCGTTTGCGGTCAGAATGTGTTTAATCACATTTGTGGTGGTTGTCTTTCCATTTGTACCCGTAACACCGATGAAGGTCATTTCCCGTTCCGGATGTCCGAACCAAGCTGCACAGAGCTGTCCATAGAAAATATAGGTGTTTGGCACAAGAATTTGCTGTTTTCCTAAGCCCAAATCTCGTTCAACAACCACGGCTGCTGCACCTTTTGCCAGCATTTCCGCAGCCTTTGTGTGTCCGTCAAAGTGTTCTCCTTTGATACAGACAAACAAATATCCTTCCTCCACGTTTCGGGAGTCATTTGTAATCCCAGTAATTTCTCTGTCCTCTAATTCCGTTTCTGCATTGCCTTCTAATAATGCATATAACCGCATGACAGATAACCGCCTTTCTGTTTCATTTACCATTTTTCCAATGTTTGATTCTGGGGAATCTTCCCTTACTCTATCAAAAAAGGGGACGCTTTAGAAAGCATCCCCCTTTTCTCCTCTTTGCATAACCGCAACGGGGCTGCCTGTTGGTGTTCCATTTCGCAAATCGCTGCGTCTTTTCCAAAATTAGCCGCTCTGGTCATTGATGGACATCGTGAGATTGATGACCGTTCCCACCTCAACGGATGTACCTGCCGGTTCGGACTGGAACTGTACCTTTGCATCCGCATTATCGGAAGAAGCTCCCATTGTGACGATGTTCAGCCCCAATTGTGTCAAAGCTGTATTTGCCTCTGCTGCGGAGAGTCCAACCAAGTTTGGAACTTCTACAACTTCCGGCTCGGTATTTTCTTCTGTATACAGGATGACCTTTCCGCCCTTTTCAATGACAGCACCAGTTTTCGGGCACTGCGAAACAACGCTGCTACCCTCGCCAACGACTTCATAGCTCAAGCCCATATCGTCTAATGTTGCAGTTGCACTGTCAAGCGATTTTTCCTGTACCAGCGGAACGGTAACATTCCGGTCAGCATATTCTTCATCCGTATATTCCGGATAGAAGCCCAGATATGGCAAGATTTCAGACATCACTGTTCTTGCGTACGGTACAACAACGGTACTACCGTAATAAGCAATGGAGTTATCCGGTTCGTCTGCCATAATCAGCATGATAACTTCCGGGTCATCTGCCGGAGCAAAACAGCTATACGATGCAACATACTTCATTTCCTGACCTTCTGTATATTCGTCCAGCTTTTCAGATGTACCAGATTTACCGCCGATGCGATAGCCCTGAATATAGGCATTATGTCCGCCGTTGCCTTCTACGACTGCTTCCAACTGTTCCCGAATGGTTTTCGAGGTTTCTTCTGAAATAACCTGCCGCTTTTCTTTGGTTTCGTGTTCCATCACGATGTTGCCATCTGCATCAACAACTTCCTGCACCAGGTATGGTGTTACCAGTTTTCCGCCATTGATGGCAGCTGCATAAGCGGTAATCATTTGAATTGGTGTAATCTTATTTGCCTGACCAAACGAAGAGGATGCCAAGTCAACATTTGACATGGTATCTTCCGGAATATACAAGCTGGCTACTTCACCCGGCAAGTCAATTCCCGTCTTTTCCGTCAGACCAAAGCCCTTGAAATAATAAGAGAACTTCTCAACGCCCAGACGCAACCCGATTTCCATAAATGCTGGGTTACAGGAGTTTGTCAGAGCCTGTGTAAAGGTCTGTGTTCCGTGACCGCTTCGGTTGGAACATCCGATTTTCTCGCCCATAACGGTAAAGTAACCGCTACAATAGAACGAATCATTCTGCAAGTCAATCAAGTTTTCTTCAAATGCAGCTGCACTGGTAAAAACCTTGAAAACAGAACCCGGATAATAGATTTCTGAAATCGCCTTATTCTTCCATTGTGTTTCTCTTGCTGCCAAATACGCATCGCTGTATTCCTGTCCGCTCAGAGAATCCAACGCTCTGGAAGTTGCCGTATCATAGATGTCAGAAGGATTGTTCAAATCGAAAGATGGGTAGGTTGCCATCGCATAGATTGCACCTGTTTTCGGGTTCATGATAATGCCGCAAGCACGCTGCTGCACATTAAACTTCACCGCCATCTCGCCAATTGCCTTTTCCAGATAATACTGCATGGTGGTGTCCAGAGTCAGATACAGAGAAGAACCATTTTGTGCTTCGTATGTCGTCGAATATCGGTATGGCATTTCTTCGCCGTTTGCAGCCTGTGCAGAAACAATTCTGCCATCTACACCAGCCAAATAATTGTTATACTGATATTCCAATCCATACTGTCCATCGCCGTCCCCGTTGGTAAACCCAATGACGCTGGCAGCCAGTTCTTCCTGCGGATAATACCGTCTGGTGGTTGCTTCCGTTGCAAATGAAACCAAATTCAAGTTATCAAAATAGTTTTCGATTTCATCCGCAACATTCTTTTCCACCTGTGTTTGCAGGATATAATATCTGCCGTCTGCATCGAATGCCTTTTCAATATCAGCTTTCTCGAGGTTCAGCTTTCCTGCCAGATAGGTGGCAATATTTTCACGGAGCGTTGCAACATCCACAATGTCGGTAGCAGTTTTGCCGTTTTTGTCGGCAGCCGCCTGCTTACTTTCATTGTTTTTCTGAACATCATCCATTTCCTCCCGAAAGAGTTGCGGGTCAATATAGACATTATAAACCGTCGCACTCCAAGCCAAAGGTGTCCCCGTTGCATCATAAATTGCACCCCGCTGTGCCTCTAATCGCATCGTACCGAAATGGTAATTATTCGCCAGTGCTTCATATTTTTTGTTCTGCACGACAGAAACCTTAAACAGGTTGATAATAATCGCACAAGCAAACAACATCATTGCAATTTGAATAACAACATTGGTACGAAACTTCATTTTTGCAGTTGGTGCATTGACCCCAGATGCCCGCAGCTTATCATATGGTTTGTTGTCCATGGTTTCCAAAGGAAATGACACGCCCTTTCCGCATAAAAATAGAAGAGGCAGGGAACTGTTTTTGAATCCCCCGCCTGTATAAAACTGTCCCGATTCGACAGGAATTTCTCGATGATGCAGAAAGCAATTTCTGGAACCTGCATATAAAACGGAATTGTGCCCGGCTTCGTCTTGTCTGCCCTGTCCGACAGCTCATTCTGCGTAAACGAAGCCGGAACGATTCCTTTTCCGACACCCGATTTCGTATCTCTTTCTTTGCCTATATACTAACAGCGATGTTTTTTCTATATAATATGCAGCGAACGCTGCACTCGCTGATAGTATCAATAAATAATGTTCAGACCATTTTCCCCGCTTCAAAAACGGGTTTTACCCAACTATATGCACATTAACCTCTTAAATATGCAATTAGGTCGTTGAATTTCCGTTTGATCTGAACAAAAATGTTCTGATCCGGTTCTTCGACGACAACCTCATCCTCCGTCTGAATCTGGATGTATTGAATCTGGGAACGATCCAGCTTTTGCAAGCCCAATCGATCCTCCGCATATTCTTTAATATTCCGAATGGAAGCTTGTCCCTCCAACTGGGTTTGCATTCTGACGTTTTCGCTTTGCAAATCGTTCAGGGTGCTCTCCGCAGCGGAGATTTGAGAATAAACTTCATTCAGTTGGACATAACTATTGATGACCAAAGAAAACAACACTAAAGCCAGAATGCTGCCGATCATGATTTTTGCCAGCGTTCCCCGTTTTCCAGCTTCGATATAGAACAGCTTTCGTCTTGGACGTTTTTCTACAACGCCCGCATCTTCTGCTTCTTCTAAATCCTCTTCCGGTACGGTTTCATCGGTTACATTCATCAATCGCCGCACTCCTTTCTATGACACGCAGTTTTGCACTTCGGCTTCTCCGGTTTTCTTCCAGTTCCGCCGCATCTGCAACAATTGGCTTTCGATTCACCAATTTTCCCTGCGGGACTTTGCCACAAACACATTTTGGAAAATCCGGTGGACAAGTACAGCCTTGACACCATTTTGCAAACTGCTGTTTCACCATGCGGTCTTCCAAAGAATGAAACGTGATAATCGCCAATCTTCCGCCCGGTTTCAGAGAGGAAAATGCAGCGGTCAATGCCCGTTCCAAGTGTCCAAATTCATCATTTACAGCGATTCGAATTGCCTGAAACGTCTGTTTGCAGGGATTTTTTGCCCGTCGCACCCGCTGTGGAACACTGCTTTTCACAATTTCCGCCAGCTGCAAAGTGGTTGTAATCGGCTGCTCTTGTCTTGCCTGACAGATATTGCGGGCAATCGCACGAGCAAACGATTCTTCTCCATAGGCAAATAAAATCCGTGTCAGTTCCTCCTGCGACCAAGTGTTTACCACGTCCGCAGCAGACATTCCCGACTGACTCATTCGCATATCTAATGGTGCATCGGTATGGTAAGAAAAGCCACGTTCCTCCGTATCCAGCTGATGAGAAGAAACGCCCAAATCCAACAAAATACCGTCCACAGCTGGAATTTCCAGCCGTTGCAGCACCTGTGCCATCTCGTCATAATTGGCATGAATCACCGTTGCCGGATAGGGAGCTAACCGCTGCGTTGCCACTGCAACCGCATCCGGATCCCGATCCAATCCGATCAATCTGCCTGCCCCATGCAATTGCTTTGCAATTTCGCAGGCGTGACCAGCACCGCCGACCGTGCCATCTACATAAATACCCTCCGGCTGAATGTTCAATCCGGAAAGTGTTTCCTGCAACAAAACAGGAACATGCTGAAATGTCATAAATTTCTTCCTTTCTTAAAAGCCCAGCGTATCCAATATGGACATCATTTCATCCAAATCCACCGCTGCATTTGCTGTTTCCCAGCTTGCACGGTTCCAGATTTCCGCTTTATTATTCGCACCGATGACAACAACATCCTTTTCCAGACCGGCGAACTGTCGCAAGTCCTGTGGGATTAAGATTCGCCCTTGCTGATCCGGCACCATTTCACACGCACCGGAAAACAGCCATCGTTTCAGCTGTGCACCTTTTGATTCTGGAATGGCTGCTACTTTTTGAGAAAGTCGCTCCCATTCTTCCGCAGGATAAACTGCCAAACAATGTGCATCCAGACCTTTCGTCACATAGAACGAGCTGCCGAGCAATTCTCGCAGTTTGGTTGGGAAATTCATTCTGCCTTTGGCATCTATAATGTGGTAATAAGTGCCAATCAGCGAAGTCAACCTTGCCGCCGCCCTTCTGCTTGAAATCAAGAAAGTAACGGAAAATCCCCCCACAAAAGGGGAAACTTCCCCACATTTCACCGCATGTTATCATTATACACGATTTCGCCCAAAAAATCAATAAGAGAGTGCTGGAAAAGAACTAAAAAAATAATCTCAAAAAGAATTTGTTTTTGTGCAAGTTTAACAATTTCTTGTCGAATCCGCTGAGAGATACAAAAAGGGAGAATAGGCTTTCGTCCATTCTCCCAATTTTGCACGGGAAACCCCGTGAATTATCACATATTACGTTGATTATTCAATAACAGAAGTTACAACGCCAGAACCTACGGTTCTACCACCTTCACGGATAGCGAAACGCAGACCTTCTTCGATAGCGATCGGAGCGATCAGTTCAACAGTCATTTCAACATTGTCGCCCGGTGTGCACATTTCAACGTCAGCCG
>ERZ773209.1562-NODE-1562-length-13277-cov-76.644986_pt1 | contig 13277 bp, 12 predicted proteins | sample MGYA00511109_ERZ773209 | MGnify/ENA primary metagenome ERZ773209 (study PRJEB29015, sample SAMEA2737786) | human gut metagenome | biome: human gut; feature: human-associated habitat; material: faeces | place: China | collected 2012 ...
CAGGGCGATGCCCTGGGCTAGGAGCTTTTGGGCCTTCAGCCCGTACTTGAACCACTTGCGAAACTTCAATAATTATTTGTATCTTTGCAGTGCGAGAACCCGCCAAGCCTCTCAACGATGCTCAAATGTGCGGGTCGTTTTGTATAATACGTTTATTCTCAAAATATGCTAATGTAAAGATTACTGCATCATTTTTTAGTCGTTTAAGTAGGAGTCGCCGCAGTCGAAAGAATCAACTTTATATTCTGTATCTGAATCAAAACGATAAATATTCATCCTAAAAGTGTATTATATGTTAGATTCCATTTTTTGTTGATTTCTTCGACTTCTGCATGTAGTTTCTCTCGATTAGCTCTTCTCTGCTCTGGAGTCAAACTTTCCACTCGCTTCATTTCTTTAACGAAGCGTTCTGCGTCTTTACCCATTAGAATTGGGGTTTCTCTTATTGGTCTTGCCATATTCATATCCTCCTATTATTTTGATGTTTGTATATTTTTATACAACTACTTTCTTATAGTTTTCTTTTGAATTGCCTCATCAAGTATTTGGGATTTCTTCTCATATCCCATAAATCAACAAGGATAATTCTATCGTATTCCTCATCATACCGATAGATAATCTTCCAATTTTTCATGATGATGGCACTACGGTATGAACCTAAGAAACCGAAGTACATAGCTTCCGTGTGCTGGTTGTCGTTGTTCCTATCATCCTTGCTCTAACAAATCTTTGTCTGTCAGAAAATCCAATAATCCAACCGTCAATACTCCGAGTTCGTCTTCTTTGCGATGGATGTCATCACCTACAATAACAATCTTACGGAAGTGGTCATTGATTGACAATAGTGGGCGTCGCTCTTGTTCTTCCTTCTCTGGCGTAGGCATGTGGAAAGCTGACTGGATATACACCCTGTATGGAGGACGGTTTACTACAAAGTCAACCTCTAGCTGCTTTCTTGTAAACTTGCCGTTCTCATCCTTACCACCAAGTTCTACCAATCCTACGTCCACATTATATCCACGGCTACGAAGCTCATTATAGATAATGTTTTCCATAATGTGCGTTTCTTCCTGCTGTCGATAGTTGAGAATGGCTGCACGTATGCCGATATCTGCGAAGTAGTATTTCGTCTCGGTACCAATATATTTTCTGCCTTTCACATCATAGCGCAAGGCTTCTTCTATCAAGAAAGAGTCTTTCAGATAGTCAATATATTGTTTTATAGTGTCTCTTTTTATGGTTACCCCTTGTGCTGATCGAAAGGTATTGGCTATTCTCGTTGGATTGGTTGATGAGCCAATGCCCGAAGCTAGAACACGCACCAATTCCTTCATTCCTTCAGGATTACGCAGATGGTTGCGCTCTATTACGTCACGCAGATAGGTGGTTTCATACAGACTACGCAAATAGTCTGTTTTCTTTTCTTCTGTTTCGAGCAAAGCCACCTGTGGTAGTCCGCCAAAGGTATAGTAGTTCAGCCATGCTTTGCGTATATCGCCACCAATGCCTTTAAAGTATTCGTCAAAGGTGAGAGGCCAGATACGTATCTCGTCACCTCTGCCTCGGAACTCAGTCACAACATCACTTGACAGAAAGCGAGAGTTTGAGCCTGACACATACACATCCACATTTCTCATGTGTGTCAAGCTAAGAATAACTTCCACAAATTCTTCTACCAGTTGCACCTCGTCTAAGACTATATAATAAGGATAGCCATCATTCACCACCTTTGAGTCTATATAGTCAAGTAAAGCATCAGGCTTCCTCAATCGTCTATTTCGGAAATCATCAAGTTGTATCTCGATGATGTGACTATCAGTCACCCCATGTTCCAACAGCCAATTATGCCAGATATCAAACAGCAGGAATGACTTTCCACATCGTCTGACACCTGTTATAATCTTCACAAGACCGTTCCCGCGTCCTGCAATAAGTTCATTCAAGTATTTCTTACGTTCAAATATCATATTAGAGTACTATTTTTGATACTGGTATCACATTTTACACCGCAAAGATAACATTTATATCTCGAAATACCGCATAAACAATGAAAAAACTGTGTTTTTTAAGAATAAAAAATGTTTTATATAAGCCATAATCCCTTTACTTTAAGATGTTCTATCATTTCCTCTTCGTCAATCAGTCCATTTTTCTCTATGTCGGCTTCTATAGCCTCGATGCGAGCTATGGCTTTTTCTTCGTTGGTAGGTCCCCAGCCAACAATTGTAGTTTTCTTCTCTTTCATATCTTTCCTGTTTTTAATTTATGGCAAAAATGAAAAGTGTATGTCACCACCTTGAACAGGAGTTGGTGGGGTTCATCTGATGAAGGTCACCACATTATTTAATTGATAATCAATAAGATGAAATGGAATCACTTATTGCTTAAACAAATCATCCATTGTAATCTCGCTCTGTATCATGCCGTATTGGGCATTTCTTGCCACTCCGTAAGTCGTAACGAAGGTGAGGTGCAGAGCCTTGCTGGTATCAGTGGTTTCTCTGAACAACTCACGGCGATAGATGATATGCTCTAAATAGGAGGGAGTAATTTTTCTTTGAAGAATTGTTTCTCCAGGAAAGTCTTGCCGATGCGTCGTCTTCCATAGATTGCTACGAATTCCGATTTGTTGGATTCATAGCAATCCTGCAACGTTTTCTGCTCTTCCTTGCGTCCTATTATTTTTTTGTAGCATAATGGTAAAGTCTTATTTTATGATAACAATTAGCCCTAAGGCTCTGATATTTGGCTACAAAGATAATGTTTTTATTTGAATTCCGCAAGGGATTTTAGATAAAAATATGCCTGAACTGGGGCGGTAACTCGTTTTTTAAGGCAGTTACCGCCCCAGTTCAAGCATGTTTTGTTTTATTTTACAGTCGCAGAACTTATATAATCACCGCCGTTCCGCTGCACGTAACCATCAGCATGGAGCCGCTGTTGCCCACGGTTTCGTAGTCCAGGTCGATGCCCACGATGGCATTGCAGCCCAGAGATGCGGCACGGTCGGCCATCTCTCTCAGGGCAGTATCCTTGGCCTGGCGGAGGGTGCTTTCGTAAGAACCGCTTCTTCCACCTATCACATCACGGACACTGGCAAAGAAATCCTTCACAAAGTTGGTACCAATGATGGTTTCGCCAGTAACTACGCCACGATATTCACGGATAGGGTGGCCTTCTATGGTTGGAGTTGTACTTAAAATCATAATCTTTCCTTTCTTTTTTATGTTATTATCAATGTTATTTATAGCTTAGACGAGAAAAGCAGAGAAAAGGTTGCAGCAAAACAAAAAATATTTTCTTGAAAGCTTGCCGGTACCATTTCTTTTTATTACCTTTGCGGTGTCAGTTTCTTGATAGATGAATCAAAGACTGTACGGAGGAACCTGTATTTAAAGCAAGGAGTTAAGACTATGGCAATAAGAGAAAGAAAAAAGCGTATTTATCGCAAGCGCATTCCTTATGGCATGCAGAATTTTGAAGATGTGATAAAAGAGGATTGTTACTATGTTGACAAGACTCCTTTCATCGAAGATATAGAAGATGCAAATAAGTATTTCTTCTTTATACGCCCTCGCCGTTTCGGCAAGAGCCTTACCCTCTCTATGCTCGAAAATTACTACGACATCAACAAGAAAGATGATTTCGAAAACATATTCGGTAAGCTTTATATCGGTGAGAATCCTACACCAGAGCGTAACAAATATCTCGTTATCCACTTGAACTTTGCCGAAGTCAGTGCTGGGCTGGATGATTATAAGAAGGGGCTGGATGCTCATTGCAATATAGCGTTTGGCTCTTTCTGCAGCGTATATGCGCATCTTCTTCCCTCTGGAATTAAAGAGGAAATGGAAAGGCAGAATGGTGCCGTGGAGCAGTTGGCTTATCTTTGTAAGAAAGTAGATGAAGTAGGGCAGAAGATTTATCTCTTCATCGACGAATATGATAATTTTACTAACATGATACTTGCTAGCGAAGAGCATCTGGTGCGTTATCGCAAGCAGACGCATGGTGAGGGGTATTTGCGCAAATTCTTCAATGCTATCAAAGGTGCTGCTGGCAGTGCGCTTGCCAGGATATTCGTGACGGGTGTAAGTCCAGTGACGATGGATGACTTGACGAGCGGATTCAATATCGGAACTAACTATTCGCTGAGTCCATGTTTCAATGAGTTGACTGGTTTTACGGAGGAAGAAGTGAGGAGGATGTTGGAATATTATGCCAGTGTCCTGCCTTTCAATCATACCGTGGATGAATTGATTGAGGTGATGAAACCTTGGTATGACAACTATTGCTTTGCTGTAAAGAAATATGGCAAGACGACCATGTATAACTCTGTTATGGTTCTGAATTTCATAGACAAATATATACATAATGAATATGAAATTCCTGATAGTATGGTGGAATCAAATGTTCGGATGGATTACGATAAGCTGCGTATGCTCATCCGTCACGACAAGAACTTCTCGCATGATGCCAGCATCATCCAAGACCTTGTAACCAAGGGATTTGTAACAGGCAAGCTTGTGGAGAATTTCCCTGCCGAAAACATTAACGACCCTGATAATTTCCTGAGTCTTCTCTTCTATTTCGGAATGGTGACAATAGATGGAGAATACAAGGGTGGCATCAAGTTCGTTATTCCAAACGAGGTGGTGCGCGACCAGATGTACACCTATCTTCTGGATACCTATAAGGAGAATGATCTGACATTCGAGTCGTATGATAAGAACAAGTTGGAAAGCATGCTGGCATTCGATGGCGAATACAAGCCGTATTTCGACTATATCGCCGATTGTCTGAAGCGGTTCTCTTCTCAGCGCGACAAGCAGAAGGGGGAGGCTTATGTTCACGGGTTTACACTGGCAATGACTAGCCAGTGTCAGTTCTATCGTCCGATATCCGAGTTGGACAATGACGGTGGTTATGCAGATATCTTCCTCTTGCCGCTTTGCGATATTTATAAGGATATGACGGATTCCTATATCGTGGAGTTGAAATACTGCAAGGGGAATACCACCGACGAGCAGGTGGTCAAACTCTATGAGCAGGCAAAAGCCCAGATATGTCGCTATGCCGATAGTGAAATGGTGAAGGCGGCGGTGAAGACTACGAAACTCCATAAACTCGTGGTAATCTATCGTGGAATCGAGATGGTGACTTGTAAAGAGATAGATAACTAAAGTGCCCTATATATATAATAAGGTGTAGAAACCCAAATAAAAAAGCTCCATTCGCACATAAAATTGCGAATGGAGCTTTTTGCTGAGAATTAAAAAATTACTTTGTCTCCTGCTCTTCCTGCATATCCAGATACTGGTTATCCTTGTCGTAGAATTCATACTGGAGGAACGCCAGCTTCTGCGAAGGAATCACATTAAAACCGAATCCGTACTTAAACTGCCATCTGCGCTTCAGGGAAACGAAGCCCTTGTTGATGAAGGCAGCCACGTAAGGATTCACATACAAAGTGAACTTCTTGACGCCAATCTTGTTGACTAGGCGGTCGATCTTTCTTTCCAGCTGGTCGGTGAAGAGGATGCTCGACTTGATTTTGCCCGTGCCAAAGCAGGTAGGGCAGGTCTCCTCTACGTTCACGTCCATCGCTGGGCGCACACGCTGGCGGGTAATCTGCATCAGTCCGAACTTGCTCAGAGGCAGGATGTTGTGCTTGGCACGGTCCTTCTGCATGTTCTTGCACATGCGCTCATAGAGCAGCTGTCGGTCTTCGGCAAGATTCATGTCGATGAAATCCACCACGATGATGCCTCCCATATCACGGAGGCGCAACTGTCGGGCCAATTCATCGGCAGCGCCGAGGTTCACGTCGAGAGCATTCGCTTCCTGACCTTTCTCACGAGTGCGGTTGCCGCTGTTCACATCCACCACATGCAGGGCTTCGGTATGCTCAATGATGAGATACGCACCGTGCTTGTAGTTGACAACTCTTCCAAAACCAGCCTTAATCTGCTTGGTGATGCTGAAGTTGTCGAAGATAGGCACCTTTCCGGTGTAGAGCTTGACTATGCCCGCCTTTTCAGGGGCTATTAGAGAAACATAGTCCTTCACCTCGTTCATCACACCTTCGTCGTTGACGAAGATGTTCTCGTAAGATGGGTTAAACAAGTCACGCAAGAGAGCGACGGCTCTTCCGGTCTCCTCGAAGGCGATTTGCGGGCGCTGCTGGGTCTTCTGCACCTTGGCGATAGCATCCTCCCATCGCTTCACCAGGATTTTCAGCTCAGCATCGAGCTCTGCGACACGCTTACCCTCAGCCACAGTGCGGACAATGACACCGCAATTTTTAGGCTTGATGCTGTGAATGAGTTGCTTGAGTCGGGAGCGTTCTTCACCGCTTTTGATTTTCGACGAGACAGAAACTTTGTCACCGAATGGCATGAGTACCAGGTATCGACCTGCGAAAGAGATTTCGCCCGTAAGTCGAGGACCCTTGGTAGAGATTGGTTCTTTAACGATTTGCACCAGCACTTCCTGTCCCACTTTCAGGACATTCTGAATGCTGCCGTCCTTTTCCAATTCAGGCATTTTGCTGGCTTTAGAGAATGGGAAAAGTTTCTTTCTGTCGCTCTGTACTTGTTTTAGATACTTCTGGTAGGAATTGAAATGACTTCCTAGATCAAGATAATGAAGAAAGGCGTCGCGTTCATAACCCACATCCACGAAGCAAGCGTTAAGTCCTGGCATCAGTTTCTTAACCTTTGCAATGTAGATGTTGCCCACAGAGAACGATGCCTCACGGGGTTCGTTCTGGTATTCCACCAGCTGCTTGTCCTCCATGAGTGCGATAGAGATGTCCTTCTGCTGGACGTCAATTACAACTTCGCTTGTCATACTCTTCAATAATCTTTTTACTTAAAGTTCTACTAATTACACTTTACAAAAAGGGGCATGCCAAACCATGTTGATATGACACGCCCCCTCAGTCTGACGAACCGACTGAGAGCAATGTTAGCTTCTAAAGCGAAAGCTTACTTGCTCTTATGTCTGTTCTTACGTAATCTCTTTTTACGCTTGTGAGTAGCCATCTTGTGGCCCTTCTTTTTCTTTCCGTTTGGCATGATTTTAAAATTTTAAAAATATTGTTATTATTAAAAATGATATTACTATCTTTTATTGCAGTGATTACTCAATTACTGAGCGTTCTGCATTTCCTCCACGAAGCTCTTTGCAGGCTTGAAGCTTGGAAGGTCGTGAGCTGGGATAGTGAGGGTTGTGTTCTTGGAGATGTTACGAGCGGTCTTGGCTGCACGGTGCTTGATGTTGAAGCTGCCGAAACCACGCAAGTATACGTTCTCCTTGTTCTGGATGAGGCTCTTCTTCACCTCTTCCATGAACGACTCCACTACCATGCCTACTTCTTTCTTTGGCATACCCGTAGCGATTGCTACTTCGTTAATGATATCTGCTTTGGTCATTTCTTCTTTTATTTACTTTTATACTTTAATTATCTCAAATCGGTGTGCAAAGATACAAGTTTTTTGCGATATAACAAAATAGTTCGGGCTTTTTTTTGAAAAAAAATGCTCTAAGTATTTGCATATTAGGTTTTTATTATGTATTTTTGCACAAAAATAGGGAAATTATGGGTTTTAAGAGATATTTTTTGCTTTTCATAGGAGTGGCTTTCAGCGTGTTGTCGCTGGCTGCCAGCAGGGAGTGGAGCGCACAGAATGTGCCGATTCCGTTCCTCAAAGACTCCACGCAGTATGTTTCCGATCCGGATGGATTGGTGGGAAAGGCGCAGAAGGATTCTGCCAACCTATACCTGCAGAAGCTGAAACTGGAGTGTGGGGTGCAGAATGTGCTCATCATCGTGGGCAAGGTGGAGAACCAGGATGCCTTCCGCATGGCGCAGGACGTGGGCAACAAGTATGGCATCGGATATAAGAAGAGCCGAAGGGGACTGGTCATCGTCATCGCCGTGGAAGACCACAAGTATTTCATTGCTCCGGGTAGCGGACTGGAAGGCGAGCTGACGGATGTGGACTGCGATGACATTGCCCGTGCCTGCATCGTGAAATACATGCGAGAGGATGATCCGGGCGAGGCTGTGGCATCCGTGAGCCGTGCTATATATAATAAGGTGAAGAGCGGACGCACCGGAATAGAATCGGTAGACGAGGGTACGGTGAATGGAGAAGAAGACTGGGCGCTGGTTATCATCCTCTTCCTTCTCTTCTTCGGAGTTCCGATTTATTACCTCGTCAGATATATCCTGGAGCAGGTGGGTGTGCTGAAGCCAAGACCTAAGGGAAAGGGTAGGAACCAGAATAGAAGAAGAAATGATGACGACGACTGGTTGCCGCCGTTCTTCATGGGTGGAGGCGGCTTCTCCGGAGGTGGAGGAGGCGGCTTCTCTGGCGGTTCCTTCGGCGGCGGTAGCTTCTCGGGCGGCGGATCCGGAGGAAGCTGGTGATAGTTTATAGTTAACAGTTTATAGTTTATGCAAGTAATCAATAATAATATAATGTAATCAATAATAATATAATAATGTATAATCAATAAATAAAAAAGAATTATGAAGAAAACAGGATGGATCATCTTAGGCGTCATCGTAGTGTTGGTGCTGTGGGTGTTCAGTGGTTATAATGGAATGGTGAGTGAGCAGGAGGCTGCTACCACCGAGTTGTCTAACATGCAGGCTCAGTATCAGCGCCGTGCCGACATGATGCCTCAGCTGGCTAAGATTGTGAAGGCGTATGCCAAGCATGAGAAGGAGACCTTCGAGGAGGTGACCAAGGCTCGTGCCTCTGTGGGACAGGTAAAACTGGATGTAAACAACCTCACCGAGGCTAGCATGAAGCAGTATGCTGCAGCCCAGGGCGAGTTGGCGAATGCCTTCTCCAAACTGATGCTGGTGGCAGAAAGATATCCTGAGCTGAAGGCGAGTGAGAACTTCAAGGCCCTTCAGGTGCAGGAGGAAGGCACGGAAAACCGTATCAGCGAGGCTCGCCGCAAGTACAACGAGGCGGTACAGTCGTATAATCAGACCGTTAGAAAGATGCCTAACGCCATCATCGCCGGTCTCTTCCATTTCAATGTGATGCCAAAGTTCGAGGCAGCCGCAGGCGCCGAGAAGGCACCGGATTTGGATATCTAGTCACCGGATGAACCAGTAAGGAATCTAGCCAAAGGGAGATAAACATCCTTTTGGCTGGATTTTTTTGTTTTCGCCCCCTTTCAATCTGTTACTATCGCAACATTTTATATATATTTTGTAGTTCAGATGAATCATATTTCAGATTTTCTTTGTATCTTTGCACAAAATTTGAGAAAGGTGATTGAAATGTCACGAAAAATAATTGAAATTTCAATAAGGTTAATACAAATATGAAACAAACAAAGATTGTCGCTTCCATCAGCGATCGTAGATGCGATCAGGATTTCATCCGCAAACTCTTTTTTGCTGGCATGAACGTGGTTCGTATGAACACCGCACATGCCACAGAGGAAGGTATCCGCAACATTGTAAAGAACGTTAGAGCCGTATCTCCACACATCGGTATCATGATTGATACCAAGGGACCAGAGGTGCGCACCACCGACGTGAAGGAGCCTATACAGTATCATACTGGTGACGTGGTGAAAATCTTCGGTCGCCCAGAGATGGAGTCTTCTCACGACATCGTGAACCTGAGCTATCCTGATATTGCTGCCGATGTAAAGGTGGGCGATGACATCTTGTTTGATGACGGTGAGCTCGACATGAAGGTCATGGAGGTGCAGGGGCCTATGCTCGTGGCAGAGGTGCAGAACGAGGGTATACTCGGTGCGCACAAGAGCGTGAACGTGCCAGGCGAGCACATCGACCTGCCTGCTCTCACGGCAAAGGACCGCCGCAACATCGAACTTGCCATCGAGCTCGACATCGACTTCATCGCTCACTCCTTCGTGCGCAATGCTGCCGATGTAAAGGCCGTGCAGGATATCCTCGACGCCCACAACAGCGATATCAAGATCATCTCAAAGATAGAGAACCAGGAAGGTGTTGACAACATCGACGAGATCATCAACGCCTGCTATGGTATCATGATTGCCCGTGGTGACCTGGGTATCGAGGTGCCAATCGAGAAGATTCCAGGCATCCAGCGCCGCATTATCACCAAGTGCGTGAAGGCTCAGAAGCCAGTAATCGTGGCTACACAGATGCTCCACACCATGATCAAGAACCCTCGTCCTACCCGTGCCGAGGTAACCGATATTGCCAACGCTATCTTCTATCGCACCGATGCCCTGATGCTTTCAGGCGAAACGGCAAGCGGTAAGTATCCGGTGGAAGCAGTGCAGACCATGGCCCGCATTGCCGAGCAGGCAGAGAAGGATAAGTCGCCACTGAACGACATCAACCCAATGGAGGATGGCAGGATAGACCAGAAACTCTTCCTGGCTCACGCAGCCATCGAGGCTACCAAGCAGTTGGGCGTAGCAGGTATCATCACCGACGGTGAGACCGGTCAGACAGCCCGCGACCTTGCCGCCTTCCGTGGTCCGAACCCAGTGCTTGCCATCTGCTACAAGGAGAAGCTTCAGCGCTGGCTGAACCTGAGCTACGGCATCATCCCAATCCATCAGAAAGACTACGTGTCTTCAAAGGATATGTTTACTGCAGCGGTACGCATGCTTCGCCAGAAGGGCTACCTTGACGAAGAGGATAAGATAGCTTACCTGAGTGGTAGTTTCGGAGAAGGTGGCGGCACCACTTTCGTTGAAATCAACAAGGTGAAGAAGATTTTCGATAATAGTTATACCTTTAATTTGCCTTCAAATGGCGTTGAAGACAAGTAAAAAGGCTATTATTTTCTAAAAAATAATACGTTTCAGTAAATATTGGTGCAAAATATTTGCAGCATTCAAAAAAATGCTGTAATTTTGCACCGATATTTTATAAACGAAATTTGTTGATAATGAAAAAATTCATCTATTCAGCGCTTGTCGCTTTAACAATGGTCTTGATGCTCGGCAGTTGCGGTAGCACCAAGAACGTAGCTTATTTTCAAAACGCAGATTCTATCAGTTTGGCGGCTTCTAAGATGCTTTACGAGGCTAAGATCATGCCAAAGGACGAGTTGACTATCACCGTCATTACTACAGACCCTAAGGCTGCCATGCCTTTCAACCTGGCTGTGTCTAATACCATCGGTACCAGTGGACAGCTGAGTTCTTCGCAGGGTTCCCTGCAGGGCTATCTGGTTGACAACAACGGCAACATTGAATTCCCGGTAGTAGGCACCTTGCATGTAGGTGGTTTGACCAAGAAGCAGGCTGAGGATTTGGTGAAGAGTAAGATTAATCCATATTTGTCAGTTTCAGAAAAGCCAATCGTCACCGTGCGCATGGCAAGTTACCATGTTTCAGTAATCGGTGAAGTTACCAAGCCAGGTATCATCTCGGTTCCTCAGGAGAAGATGAGTGTACTTGAGGCTCTGGCTCAGGCTGGCGACCTTACCATCTATGGTAAGCGTGACAACGTGCTGCTCATCCGCCAGGATGCGGAAGGAGAGAAGCATACATACCGTTTGAACTTGAATGATGCAAACATCATTAACTCTCCATTCTACTATCTCCAGCAGAACGATATCATCTATGTGGAGCCTAACAAGGTGAAGGCACAGAACTCTGCCATCGGCTCTTCTACCACATTATGGTTCTCTGCTGTGGGTACATTGATTTCTATCGCATCATTGATTGTCAACATCTTGCGATAAGAAAAAGATTGAATAGGGAACAAGGTCTGGATTAACGAACGGAATTACAACATAAAAGTTATAAGAAAATGTGTGGCATTGTAGGATATTTAGGTAAGGGTGAGGCTTATCCAGCCCTTATAAAGGGTTTGAAGCGCCTGGAGTATCGCGGATACGACAGCGCTGGTGTAGCTCTTATCAGTGATGATGGCTCTTTGAACGTGTATAAGGCAAAGGGCAAGGTGGCAGATCTGGAAGCGTTCTGCTCGGACAAGGATATTTCAGGACATGTGGGTATTGCTCATACTCGTTGGGCTACTCACGGAGAGCCTTCTGCTGTGAATGCTCATCCTCATTATTCTTCCAGTAAGAACCTTGCCATGATTCATAATGGTATCATCGAGAACTATGCCGATATCAAGAAGAATCTGATTTCCAAGGGTGTGGAGTTCAAGAGCGAAACCGATACTGAGGTGCTCGTTCAGCTCATCGAATACATCCAGGTAAAGAAGGAACTTGATCTGTTGACTGCCGTTCAGGTGGCATTACGTCAGGTGATCGGTGCATACGCCATCGCTATTCTTGACAAGCGTAACCCTAATCAGATTATTGCTGCACGCAAGCAGAGCCCATTGGTAGTAGGTATCGGCGAGAACGGCGAGTTCTATCTCGGTTCGGATGCCAGCCCTATCATCGAATATACCGACAAGGTGGTTTACCTGGAGGATGGCAACATTGCTGTGATGCGCCTCGGCGAGGAATTGCAGGTGGTGAACAGCCAGAACGTGAAACTCAACCCAGAGGTGCAGACCGTGGATATCGACCTCGGTCAGATAGAGAAGGGTGGTTTCCCTCACTTCATGCTGAAGGAAATCTTCGAGCAGCCTGAATGCCTGCGCAACTGTATGCGTGGCCGTGTGGCGAGCCGCACGGTGGAGACCCGCGTGATGACCGACGGCGACGATTCTACCAGCAAGACGGAGACGGAGATGGGCGTAGTGCTCAGTTCTATCACCGACCATCGCCAGCAGCTCCTCAATGCCAAGCGAATCATCATCGTGGCTTGTGGTACATCATGGCACGCCGGACTCATCGGCAAGCAGATGATTGAAAACTACTGCCGCATTCCGGTGGAAGTGGAATATGCATCAGAGTTCCGTTACCGCAATCCTGTGGTAACCAAGGACGACGTGGTTATTGCCATCTCCCAGAGTGGTGAAACCGCTGATACCCTGGCAGCCATCAAGCTTGCCAAGGAAAATGGTGCGTTCATCTATGGTATCTGTAATTCCATCGGCTCTTCCATCGCCCGTGAAACAGATACCGGTACCTACATTCACGTAGGTCCGGAAATCGGTGTTGCCTCTACCAAGGCGTTCACCGGTCAGGTTACCGTTCTCATCCTCCTGGCACTCGCCATCGGTAAGGAGAGAGGTACCATCAGCGAAAGCGAATACCAGAAGATTACAGAGCAGCTCTGGAACATTCCTTCAAAGATGAAGGAAGTGTTGAAGCTGAACAATAAGATAGCTGACTTGAGCCGTACGTTTACATACGCTCGCAATTTCATCT
>ERZ773209.1563-NODE-1563-length-13275-cov-110.309607_pt1 | contig 13275 bp, 9 predicted proteins | sample MGYA00511109_ERZ773209 | MGnify/ENA primary metagenome ERZ773209 (study PRJEB29015, sample SAMEA2737786) | human gut metagenome | biome: human gut; feature: human-associated habitat; material: faeces | place: China | collected 2012 ...
TGCTTACAGCGTATAGCTGCTTAGCACATTATTGAATTATTAACGAACTATTGATATAATCTAACTTCTATAAATCAATTTATAGAAAGAATAAAATAGCAACAGATTCTACATTATTACTAATGTATAGATATCTGAATAAACTTTTAAAATATTCAATATGGCTACAAATAAATCATTTTCTGAATTCTTCAAAAGTTTGTCTGAACTGAAGATAGGATTAGATTACTACACAGATTTCAAAAAAGTGGAATCAAACATTAGTAAAGGAACACTAATGGTAAAACTCTGCCAGTTAAATCATTTAGTTGGAAAAATTAACATGCGCAAAGCTGTTCAGGAAATTTGGGATGAAAACCCAAAGGCATTTTCGGTTATGGGAATTCTTTTAGCTGTTAGAAAAGAACAAAAAAAGAGTGCTTGGAATACTAATGGCAAGAAAATGCTGGTATATGACTATTTTAGTAGCGTAGATCAGATTATGGAGTTTCTAAATGAATCCGGTCTTTTAGAAGTATTGCAAGATAAGCATGTAACAAACCTAGTTGACTATGTTTTTGGGGTAGAAGTAGGCTTGGATACCCATTCAAGAAAAAACAGAATAGGGGATATAATGGCTAAAGACATTGCTCGTCAGTTTGACGAGGCAGGAATTATCTACGAACAAGAAGTAGTTTCTAGAAATATTCCTTCCATAAAGAAAGCTTTAGGCAATGATCGCAAAAGATTTGATTTTGTTATAAAAAATGCAGAAAAAGAATACTTAATAGAAGTAAACTATTATGGTTCTAATGGTTCAAAAGTAACAGAGATTCATCGTTCTTATATGAATATAGCAAAAAAAATCAACTCTGTTCCTGGCTATGAGTTTGTTTGGGTAACAGACGGACCAGGATGGGAAAAGGCTAAAGAACAGCTGCATGAAGCCTATGAGGAAATCCCTCACGTTTATAATTTAGCAACTTTACAAGACTTCATAAAACAGATAGCGGCAAAATCTTTAGAAAACAGTTAAATTTATTCAATTTTGGATGATTAAGTCTTATTATAAATCAACTAATCGTGATTTCACTCTCCTCCACGGAGACTGTATCCGGCTGATGGGCGAATTTGATTTCAAGTTCGACATGATCTTCGCCGATCCTCCTTACTTCCTATCCAATGGAGGTATCAGCGTGCAGAGCGGAAAGGTGGTGTGCGTGGACAAGGGAGAATGGGATAAGGGCGGTTCGCCGGAACATATCGACCAATTCAACGAGGAGTGGATTTCGGCTTGCCGGGAACATCTGAAGGAGGATGGTACCATCTGGATTTCGGGAACCTATCACAACATTTTCTCTGTTGCAAACAAGCTGACGCAACTGGGATTCAAAATTCTGAATGTCATTACGTGGGCAAAAACGAATCCGCCGCCTAATATTTCGTGCCGATACTTCACCTACTCCACCGAGTTCATTATCTGGGCAAGGAAGGAGAAGAAGGTGCCGCATTATTACAACTACCAGTTGATGAAAAGGCTGAACGAAGACAAGCAGATGACGGATGTATGGCGTCTGCCAGCCATCGCAAGATGGGAGAAATCGCAGGGCAAGCATCCTACGCAGAAGCCGCTAGCCCTCCTTGTCCGCATCATCCTGGCTTCCACCAAACCAGGAGCCTGGATTCTCGACCCATTCGCCGGCAGCAGTACCACCGGCATCGCTGCCAATCTGCTGGGACGTCGTTTCCTGGGCATCGACCAGGAAAAGAAGTATCTGGAACTGAGCAAGGCTAGAAGAGAGGAGCTGGAGTCAATGGCGATACTCCACAATTATCGGCATCGCATCAAAGACATAGAGGTGATGGAGAAAATGGAGCAGCAGGAAGGCATGCTTCCAGGATTCATGCTCGGGGAAGAAATGCCGAGCTACGATTTGCCATTCTGAAAGGATGCATCTTTGTTTGGAAACTACAGGAGTTTCTTGATATTATAGAACATCACTATTTACCAAAAAGGAGAGAATGGTTGCATTCCCTCCTTTTTGGTATAAACTTATTTGATGATAGCAAATCCATGCTACACCCAAACCTGACTTCTAAAAATACGAATATTGAAAATCAAGCAGTTACATGATAAGCAGCAGCAAGTTGGGTAAAATTTCGCTTATTCTTTCAGCTGCTTCAACTGACTCTCTGACAATCCCGTAATTTCCTTCACCATCGCAGCATCCATACCTTTTTCCAGCATCGTTCTAGCAATCTCGAGGCTTCGCTGGTTCATTCCTTTCTCTATACCCTTCTCCATTCCTTCAGCAAGTCCTTCTTCTTTTCCTTCTCTCTTGGCTGTATCAATCGAATTCTTGATGTCGCGATATGCCATTTTGCTGGCTTCGTACTCCCGTTGTTCCTGCGGAGAAAATTTTGCTATCTCGGCTTCTTCAAAGAGGCGGTCGAAGACCTTGTCGCACAAGGCCTTAGGGCGCTGGGTGAGTTTATAGAGATTCTTCAGTGCATAGAGCCACTTGTCGTAGAGCGTTTCCAGCTCGTCCAGCGATTTGTTGAACTTGGCGATTTCCACGTAGATAAACTCCAGCTTATCGTAGAAAATCTTGTGCGTAGCTGTATCGCATAGCTGCACATGATGGCGGATTTCCTCCTTATTGAAGGCATCCTCGTTCATGTTGAAGTTGAGCAGAGCAATTGTGTAAACATGGTTGAGCTTGAAGTCCCATTCACTACCCTTAGGAGCCTGCTCACGGATAGGGAAAGTGGAATAGAACAGGGCACGGTCCTTGAAGTAGGTCTGGTATGCATTCTGCATTTCCACGATAAACTTCTCGCCGTTTTCTCCTTCGCAATATACATCGAAAATAGCTTTTCTGTCGGTGTAGATGTCGCCCACATTCTCTGGATTCAGATACTTCACGTCCTTAACAACTTGTCTTCCATTGAACAAGCTGTTGAGGAAACAGATCAACAAATCCTTGTTAGGAGCCGATCCGAAAATTCGCTTAAAACCGAAATCGGTCAGCAAACTGATATATCTTTCTTCTACCTGCTTCATAATCCCAATGTTATTAATGTTTTTATTGTAGCAGCAAAGTTACGATTTTCTTTTGAAACCAACAAGAGTTTTCTCAAAAAAGTTGAGAAAAACTGAAACAAAGCATGGATACAGATAAGTTTATCCCCCTTCCTTAATAATCCTGTCGCTGACAGTACGCTGGGTGCTATCATAAATCACACCAAGGAGCTTCTCCATACTAATCTTCACCTCCTGGTTAGAATACAAACAAAGAAATAGCATCTTTCCGATTACGCGCACATAAAAGTTTTTTCTTCAAAAAAGTATCATAGTCTCATTTTTCGCTGGAAAATCCATATTATATTACTGATATATCGATATTTACAATCAATGAGACTTCTCGTAAAAAGCAGAAAGAAGTATCATGGAAGTATCATTAAATGCTATAGAAGTATCATTAAAGACAGCACGATACACGAGAAAAAGCAGTTTAAACATCGCAAAAAAGATAGTTTAAACAGCACAAAGACCCTAAAGAGTATTGCCCAAAAACGAGTCCGATATTTGGGCACTCGTTGCCCACACTATGGGCAATAGCTGCCCAGCACACGGTCTTCCGATGCCCACGTGGTGGGCTGCGGATGCCCGTGTAACGGGCACAAGCAGACCAACCGGAGGGCATAAAGAGACCAACTGATGAACTGAAAAAGTAGACACATTACCGTGACTTATCCTGATTATATTGGCATCACTATCGGCACTTTTTCCCAATTTTCCATCATTATAGAGGAGAAATAGGGTTAAAAAAGCCTATGAGACTTCAATGAGACTTCTTGGCTCAAAATCCGAGAAGTCTCATTTTTATTATTTTCTTATATATCAAGTATTTACACCACATTTTTCAAGCAAAAATGAGACTTTGATACTTTTTTCGAGAAAAAAACTTTTTTACGTGAGCAATCGATGTCTATAAAACTATCACGTAGGCAATCGATGCCCTTAAAACTTGAAGATTATTCGATGATGATACCGCCATTAGGCTGAATTACCACCTTTGCCTTACCATCCTTTCCAACCTTCAGAGTCTTCTTGACAGAAGTGAAGAACTTCTCGCCCTTCTTCTTTGGCTGGTCAGTGATATAAGTAACGGTCTTACCCGCAAACATCGGCAAATCCAAGGTTAGAGCCAGAGGCTTGTCTGTAGCATTCAAACCACCTACGAACCATCTGCCGGCTGTAAGTGCTGCACCAGAACCGTTCTCTACGCTCGACTTGCGAGCCACCACCGCATACTTGGTAGGATAACCGGCAATAAACTTGGTATCCTCCCATGCCGTTGGTACATTCTTGAGCCAATCCAACTCCCACTGTGGTACATCCTGCAAATTGTTAGGATAGAGACAGATGCAGTTTACGCTGCTCTGGTTGGTGATGGCAGTAGCCATCTCGAACACATCGCTGGTATAACGCTGGTGGCGGCTCTTGTTATCCTTAGATAAATACTTGTTCATCATCACGCCACCCCAGTCGAAACTAGCTACGGCATTTCTTGAGAACGGATGCATCGTCATCTCGAAAGCCTCTTTCTTGGCATGATAATCCGTGAAATATACATTCTCAGAAGCCAAGGCTGCCTCGCTCGATACATAGTTAGGATACATACGCTCCCAGCCACGTGGCATGGTGCAACCATGGAAGATCACCTCCAAGCCATAATCGTTGGCATCACTCAAAATATCCTCGTAAAGCTTCATCGTCTCCTGCTTGTCGCCACCGAAGAAATCCACCTTGATGCCTACCACGCCAATCTTCTTCATCCAAGCCATCTCCTTCTTGCGGGCGATGGAATTGTTCATAATCTGGCGAGGAGTCTGAGGAGCATCATTCTCGAAACCGTTGGAATTGTACCAGAGCATCAGGCTTACCTTCTTGCTCTTGGCATACTTACTCAACTCTTCGATGCGCTTTCTGCCAATCTGCTTGTCCCACCAGTTATCCACCAAGATAGCTTCGTAACCCTGGGCAGCAGCTACATCCACCATCTTCACCTGGTCGTCATAGTTAATGGAATTGTCCTGCCAGATGAGCCAGCTCCAGGTATAGCGGGATGGCTTGTAAGTCTGACTTGTCTCGTACAATGGTTCAACCACATCGTAAGGGATGGTGGTCTCTACGATAGGAGCCAGCGAAGAACCCACGGTGATGGTGCGCCAAGGAGTTTCGCCCGGCAATGGAATGCCGGCAAATTCAGAACCGACGCCATTGTTCTCGCCCTTCTGAGGGAAGGCCACAGTATAACCCTTGCCCTGCTCGTAATCAGAAAGACGGCAACCTGGATAAGCGCTTGAAACACCCGTCTCGCTGACCAGTACCCAACCGTCGTTGCCCACCTTGAAGAGGCAAGGGAAGGTATAGCCCACACCAAACTGCGACTTCACGTTCATCGGAGCATCCGGAGTGTATTCCTCCTCGTAAGAAGGCTTGGTGCGCTCCCAACCCGTCATCGGAGTAATCTGAGGACAGAGGAAAGTGGTGGTCTTCTCAGGGAAGTTGAAACCGCTCACCTCATTGTAGATAATCACCGACTTAGGATTATCCTTCTTAGGACGAATCATCTCATACTTGTAGGCGATGTCGTTGTTGGAAACATGGAGACGGAGAGTCATGGAATCCTTCTTGCTATTGATGAATCCGATAGTAGCTTCATTGGCATCTTTCTCGATTTTCTCTTTCTTGATACGGGTCATCTTGTAGGCCAGATGCTTCTTCTCACTCTTGAGGACACCCATCTTCAGGTTCTGTGAGAAGTCGCCATAGTTGGCTACCAATCCCAGAGCCGAAGCTCCTATCATCTGCTTACCATTGTAATCCACCGTATAGAAAGCCTTGCCTTCCTTACACTCCACATTCACGGCGAGTTTGCCATCAGGAGAAGTCACGGTATAGTTGTTTGCCTGAGCGCAGACTGCGCAGAGCAACAAAATACCACTCAAAAAACTTTTTTGCTTCATTTTATTTGTTTATTATATAGGTTGTTCATTCTACACTGCAAAATTAATGTTTTTTGCGGAATAAAAGGGGTATTATTCGTTAAAATATAAGCAAAATCAGGGAAATGAGCGCAAAAAGGTACAAAATCAGGGGAAATGAGTCCAGAAAAAAGTCCATCAACTTAAAAGCCCCGACTCCCGTCGAGGCTTTTGAAGTTTTTGAATGTTTCAGCAGTTTGTGTTTTTTATGTAGTTATGATTTGCGTTTTGAAAATCAGTTTTCTAATTCCGCTTGCAAAAGTACGACAAATATTGATATAAATCAAATAAAATAATACTTTTCATTCAAAAAACAACGTAAACGTTTGCAAGTTTTGACGCTCAAAAACAGAAAATTCAAGCCCTCTTTACCTGCATCATCTACACTTGAAACGATAGCCAAGAACCCGGAAAACATAAAAAAAACATAATTTTACACCTTATTTATATATAGGATAGAGTTTTTTTATTACCTTTGCAACTTAGTAAATATTGAATTGAAAGAATGAAAGAATTTGTTATATCAGAGGTCAAGGCGGAAACCGCTGTGCTCGTGGGTCTTATCACCAAGACACAGGACGAGGCCAAGACCAAGGAATATCTCGACGAGTTGGAGTTTCTTGCCGATACCGCAGGTGCCGTCACCGTGAAGCGATTCACGCAGAAGGTGGTGGCTCCTAACCAGACCACCTACGTGGGAAAGGGTAAGCTGGAGGAAATCAGACAATATATCAAGGAAGAGGAAGACAGAGAAATCGGTATGGTCATCTTTGACGATGAACTTTCGGCCAAGCAGATCAGAAACATCGAGCAGGAACTGCAGGTGAAGATTCTCGACCGTACTTCCCTGATTCTCGATATTTTCGCCATGCGTGCCCAGACCGCAGCTGCCAAGACCCAGGTAGAGCTGGCACAGTATCGCTACATGCTTCCACGCCTGCAGCGACTCTGGACCCACCTGGAGCGTCAGGGTGGTGGTTCCGGCTCGGGTGGCGGAAAGGGTTCCGTAGGTTTGCGTGGACCAGGTGAGACCCAGCTTGAGATGGACCGCCGTATCATCCTCGGCAGAATGAGTCTGCTCAAGGAACGACTCGCCGAAATCGACAAGCAGAAGACTACCCAGCGAAAGAACCGCGGAAGAATGATCCGTGTGGCGCTGGTGGGATATACCAACGTGGGAAAATCCACCATCATGAACCTACTCAGCAAGAGCGAGGTGTTTGCAGAGAACAAGCTCTTTGCCACACTCGATACCACCGTGAGAAAGGTAGTGGTAGACAACCTGCCATTCCTCCTTGCCGACACCGTGGGATTCATCCGCAAATTGCCTACCGACCTGGTGGATTCCTTCAAGAGTACACTGGATGAGACCCGAGAGGCAGACCTGCTGCTGCACGTGGTTGACATCTCGCACCCCGATTTCGAGGAACAGATTCAGGTGGTAGAGAAGACCCTGGAGGAACTGGAATGCGCCGACAAGCCATCGATGATTATCTTCAACAAGATAGATAACTACTCATGGGTGGAGAAGGAAGAGGACGACCTGACCCCGATGGAAAAGGAAAACATTCCGCTGGAAGACCTGAAGAAGACATGGATGGCGAAACTCAACGACGACTGTCTCTTCATCTCGGCAAAGAACAAGGAGAATATCGACGAGTTCCGCGAAGTGCTATACAAGAAAGTAAGAGAGCTCCACGTACAGAAGTACCCATACAACGACTTCCTGTACCAGGATTACGAATAAACATTCACCCAAAAACGTATCAACAATGAATGACTACAGACCTCTGACCTCCGAGGAAATCGAGGTGCTCAAGAGCAACGACTGTTGGGCAGAAGACTGGACATCCATCAATGTCGCAGAAGATTTCAAGCCAAACTTCATGCACCGCGTGATGCTCTATGGCGAGGTAAATATCGGTGCCTTCAACAAGAATGTGGAGGTGAGCCAAGGATTCGTGAAGCATGCTGGCATCAACAATGCCACCCTTCGCAACGTGACCATCGGAGATGATTGCCTCATCGAAAACGTGGGCAACTTCATCAACAACTATACCATCGGTGACGACTGCTACATCTCGAACATCTCGACCATGGAGACCACCGAGGGTGCCACCTATGGCGAGGGAAACCTGGTGAGCGTGCTCAACGAGGTGGGCGAAGGCAACGTGATTCTGTTCAGCGACCTGAACAGTCAGCTTGCTGCCTTCATGGTGAAGCATTTCTCTGACAAGGATCTGAAGGAGAAGATTCGCCAGCTCATCAAGACCGATATCGACAACAAGATGCCGGAAAGAGGTCAGATAGGCAACAACGTGAAGATTGTCAATACCAAGGAGATAACCAACTGCATCATCAACGACTTCTGCGAAGTGAACGGTGCAGCACGTCTCAGCGACTGTACGCTGCTCGGTTCTGCCCATGGCAACGTATATGTAGGCACCGGCGTCATTGCCGAGAACTCAATCATCGCCGAGGGCGCTTCGGTTATCAACAGCGTGAAGATACAGGATTGCTACGTGGGCGAGGCGTGCCAGCTGAGCAACGGTTTTACGGCATCCACCTCTATCTTCTTCGCCAACAGCTACATGAGCAACGGCGAGGCATGTGCCGCCTTCTGTGGTCCATTCACCGCATCGCATCATAAGAGCAGTCTGCTCATCGGCGGCATGTTCTCATTCTATAATGCAGGTTCAGCCACCAACTTCAGCAACCATGCCTACAAGATGGGTCCTATGCACTGGGGCATTCTGGAGCGCGGTTCGAAGACAGCCAGTGGCGCCTATCTCTTGATGCCAGCCACCCTGGGTTCGTTCTCGGTATGCTTCGGCAAGCTGATGCACCACCCTAACACCCGCAACCTGCCATTTGCCTATCTGATAGCCGATGGCGACAAGATGTTCCTCATTCCAGGCAGAAACATCACCACCGTGGGTCTGTACCGTGACATCAAGAAATGGCCTAAGCGTGACCTCCGTGCACAGGAAAACCGCAAGAGCATCGTGAACTTCGACTGGCTCTCTCCTTTCTCCGTGGGCGAGATCCTGAAGGGAAAGAAGATTCTGGAAAGTCTGCGCGAGGTGACGGGCGACAATGTGTCGCAGTATCTCTATCACGAGTACATCATTCCAGCCTCATCGCTGCACAAGGGCATCAAGTACTACGACATCGCCCTGCGCATCTACATGGGTGCCGTATTGAAGAGAGTGCTCAAGCGCGACCCTTCCATCACCCCTCCAGCCACCCAGACCGGCATCGGCGACTGGGATGACCTTTCAGGACTCCTGCTGCCAGTGAGCGAGGAAGAGCGCATCGTCAACGACCTGCAGGATGGCACCATCGACAGCATCCAGCAGCTCATCGAGCGATTTGAGGAAATCGATGCCAACTATCGCCAGTATCAATGGGCATGGACCTACAAGATGGTGTGCGACTATTACGGCATCAACGAAATCACACTGGAAGATGCCAACCGCATCCACGAAGACTACATCAAGGCACGCCGTTCCTGGATTGCAGAAATCAAGAAGGATGCCGAGAAGGAATACGCCATGGGCGATGTAGAGGAAGAGGTGTTCAGAAACTTCGTGAACAGCCTCAACCAGGAAGTAGATTACGAGAATTAATTGATAATTAATAATTTATAGTTTACAGTTCATCATTAAAAATGACTTTAAAACATGTATTGATGGCGGCTATCCTGATGGGAAGCCTCAACGCCACAGCCAAGGATTATCATTACACCACCGTAGCAGGTGATGCCATGAAAACCCGCATCTATACCCTCGACAACGGATTGAAGGTGTATATGTCGGTGAACAAGGAGAAGCCACGTTTGCAGGCTAATATCGCCGTGAAGACCGGTTCAAGAAACGATCCTGCAGAAACCACGGGTCTAGCCCACTATCTGGAGCACCTGATGTTCAAGGGTACCCAGAAATTCGGCACCACCGACCATGCCAAGGAGAAGCCATATCTCGACGAGATTACCCGCAGATATGAGAGCTACCGCAAGCTCACCGACCCGGCTCAGCGCAAACAGGCTTACCACGAGATTGACTCCATCTCGCAGCTGGCTGCCAAATACAATATCCCTAACGAGTACGACAAACTGATGGCAAGCATCGGAAGCCAGGGCACCAATGCCTTTACTTCAAACGATGTGACCTGCTATGTGGAGAACATCCCGAACAATGAGATTGAGAACTGGGCAAAGGTGCAGAGCGACCGATTCCAGAACATGGTAATCCGCGGTTTCCACACCGAGCTGGAGGCTGTGTATGAGGAGAAGAACATCTCGATGGCAAGCGACAACACCAAGGAGTTTGCTGCCCTCTGGAAACTTCTTACCCCTACCCACCCTTACGGCACCCAGACCACCATCGGCGAGCAGGAGCATCTGAAGAATCCTAGCATCATCAATATCCAGAACTATTTCCACCGCTACTATGTGCCAAACAATGTGGCCATCTGCATGTCGGGCGATTTCGACCCAGACCAGACCATCGCCATCATTGACAAGTACTTCGGTTCATGGAAGAAGAGCGACAACCTCTCACGTCCTGAGTTCAGCGCACAGCCAGACCTCACAGCCGTGAAGGATACAGCCGTGGTGGGCAAGGATGCAGAAAACGTGATGCTTGCCTGGAAGTTCAAGGGAGCCAACGACAAGGAAAACGATGTGCTCGACGTAATCAGCGAAATGCTGACCAACGGAAAGGCAGGACTGATGGAGGTAGACCTGGAGCAGCAGATGAAGATAGCTGCAGCCAGTGCCTTTACCTATGGTCTGCACGATTACTCAGCCTTCATCGTAGCCGGTACTCCTAACAAGGACCAGAAGCTGGAAGAGGCTCGTGCCCTGCTCCTGGACGAAATGGCGAAACTGCGCCGTGGCGAGTTCGACAACGACCTGCTGCCATCGGTCATCGCCAACAAGAAGCTGAACTACTACAAGAGTCTGGACGACAACGAGGAGCGCACCAACATCATGATGGATGCCTTCATCAACGACCAAAAATGGGAAGATGTAGCCAGCAAGCTCGACCGACAGAGCAAGCTGACCAAGCAGGACATCGTTGACTTTGCCAACAAGTATCTGCGCGACGACAATTTCGTCTGCGTTTATAAGAGAATGGGCGAAGATACTACCCTGAAGAAGATAGAGAAGCCAGCCATCACTCCTATCCCAGCCAACCGCGAGTATGAGAGTGACTTCGTGAAGGAAATCAAGAATGCCAAGGTTCCAGACATCCAGCCTCAGTTCCTCGACTTCAAGAAAGACCTCACGGTAACCAAGACCAGCAAGAAGCTGCCGCTCATCTACAAGCAGAACACGCAGGACGACCTCTTCAACCTCACCTTCCGCTATGAGTTTGGTGATGAAGACGACATCCGCTACAGCTATGCAGCGCAGTATCTCAACTATATCGGCACCGACAAGAAGAGTGTATCAGCCATCAAGCAGGCATTCTACAAGCTGGCTTGCAACTACAGCATCGTACAGGGTTCCAAGACCCTGCAGATTAATCTGAACGGTCTGAACGAGAATCTTCCTGCTGCCCTCAACCTGATGGAAGAAATCCTGCACCATGCCAAGGCCGACAAGAATTCCTGGAACCAGTTTATCGACCTCATCGAGAAGATGCAGATCGATGCCAAGACAAACCAGCAGTCGAACTTCAGCTATCTCTGGGCTTACAGCACATACGGTGACTACAACCCAATCCGCAACGCCATCAAGACAGCCGACCTGCGCAAGATGGACCCACAGGAGCTCGTGAACCTGCTGGGCGGACTGAACAACATGGAGCACACCGTAACCTACTACGGTCCATACAGTGAGAAGCAGTTGAACGCCATGCTTGCCAAGGAGCACAAGACCGCCAAGAAGCTCGCCGCCGTGCCAGAGGGCAAGGAGTACAAGATGGAAGAAATCAAGCAGAACGAGATTTACATTGCTCCATACGAGGCAAAGAACATCTATCTGCGCTATTACCAGAACGAGGGCAAGAAGAGCAGCGTGAACGACGAGGCACTGGTTTCTCTCTTCAACGAGTACTTCGGTGGCGGCATGAATGCCATCGTCTTCCAGGAACTCCGCGAAACCCGTGGTCTGGCTTACAACGCATCGGCTTCTTACCTTACTCCAACCCGCAAGGATGAGAAGGATTACTTCGTGAAGCACATCATCTCGCAGACCGACAAGATGATGGACTGCATCCACGTGTTTGATGAAATCACCAACAACCTGCCACAGAACGAGGCATCATTCAACCTCGCCAAGCAGAGTCTGATGAAGTCAATCCAGAGCCGCCGCGTAACGAAGGATGGCGTTATCAATGCCTACCTCAACGCCAAGCTGATGGGTATCGACTATGATGCCACCAAGCTCTACTACGAGCAGATTCCATCGCTCACCCTGCAGGATGTGACCAACTTCGAGAAGCAGAACATCGTGGGCAAGCCTCATCGCATCATCATTCTTGGTGACGAGAAGAATCTCGATATGAAGAGCCTGGAGAAGATTGCGCCAATCAAGCGTCTCTCTCAGGAAGAAATCTTCGGATATTAAATAGGAAAAAGAATATATTGAATATTTCAACAGTTTTTAAAGAACAAAAAACATTATGGCAAAAACTCCAGATTTTAAGTATGCTCCAATGTTCCAGATTGGAGAGGACAAGACAGAGTATCGCCTTATCTCTAAGGAAGGCGTAAGTACAGCAGAGTTCGAGGGTAAGACTATCCTCAAGGTTTCTAAGGAAGCTCTTACTTTGCTGGCACAGCAGGGTTTCCACGACGTAGAGTTCAAACTCCGTCGTGAGCACAATCTCCAGGTAGCTAAGATTCTCAACGACCCAGAGGCTTCAGAGAACGACAAGTATGTAGCTCTCCAGTTCCTCCGCAATGCAGAGACTGCCGTCAAGGGCATTCTCCCATTCTGCCAGGATACAGGTACTGCTATCATCCACGGCGAGAAGGGTCAGCGCGTATGGACAGACTTCGAGGACGAAGAGGCTTTGAGCCTGGGTGTTTACAACACCTTTACACAGGACAACCTCCGCTATTCTCAGAACGCTCCTCTCAATATGTATGATGAGGTGAACACCCGTTGCAACCTGCCTGCCCAGATCGATATCGAGGCTACAGAGGGCGACGAGTACCGCTTCGTAATGGTTGCCAAGGGTGGTGGCTCTGCCAACAAGACTTACTTCTACCCTATGACCAAGGCTACTA
>ERZ773209.1577-NODE-1577-length-13130-cov-3.740115_pt1 | contig 13130 bp, 10 predicted proteins | sample MGYA00511109_ERZ773209 | MGnify/ENA primary metagenome ERZ773209 (study PRJEB29015, sample SAMEA2737786) | human gut metagenome | biome: human gut; feature: human-associated habitat; material: faeces | place: China | collected 2012 ...
ATTGCGGATAAAACTTTTTTTCGCCCTTGCGGCGTTGTGCCTCGCCTCTGCGGTAAGGGCGCAGGACGGCGCCTATGCCGTCAGCGGCCGGGTGATCGACCGCCTGACGCGGCAGCCGGTCGCCTATGCCGCCGTAGTGCCCGTCGGGCAGGAACAACGCGGCGCATCGACCGATTCGCTGGGACGCTTCCGCCTCGAGCGGGTGCGGGCGGGTATTTTCCGCCTCTCGGCCTCGTCCGTGGGGTACAAGACCGTCGTCACGCCCGAATACCTCGTTTCGGCCGCCACGCCGTTCATCGAAATCGAAATGGAGGAGGATGCCACGCAGCTCGAAGCCGTGACGGTCGTGCCTTCGCCGTTCCGCGCCACGGCCGAAAGCCCCGTCGGGCTGCAGGTCATCGGGGTGCGGGAGATCGAAAAGAGCCCCGGCGCCAACCGCGACGTGTCGCGTATCGTACGTTCGTACCCCGGCGTGTCGTTCTCGCCCGTGGGCTATCGCAACGACCTGATCGTGCGCGGCGGCGGCCCGTCGGAAAACAAGTTCTATCTGGACGGCATCGAAATCCCCAATATCAACCATTTCGCCACGCAGGGCGCCACGGGCGGCCCCGTGAGCATCCTCAATGCCGACCTGATCCGCGAGATCAATTTCTACACCGGGGCTTTCCCGGCCGACCGTTCCGGGGCGCTGAGTTCGGTGCTGGACATCCAACTGCGGGACGGGAACCCCGAAAAACAGACTTTCAAGGCGACACTCGGGGCTTCGGAGGTGTCGCTGAGCGGGAGCGGCCATATCGGCGAGAAAACATCCTACCTCTTCTCGCTGCGCCAGTCTTACCTGCAACTGCTGTTCAAGATGATCGGCCTGCCTTTCCTGCCGAACTACATCGACGGGCAGCTGAAGGTCAAGACGCGCCTTTCGGAGCACGACGAGCTGACGGTATTGGGGCTGGCGGGCTTCGACAACATGAAACTCAACCTCGACGAGGAGGGCGAAGACGCCGAGTACCTGCTGAGTTACCTGCCCCGCATCCGCCAGGAGACCTTCACCGTCGGGGCCGCATGGCGCCACTATGCGGGCCGCCATGTGCAGACCGTGTCGCTCGGGCACACCTACCTGAATAACCGCAACCTCAAATACCGCGGTAACGACGACTCGTCGGAGGACAACCTGACGCTGCGGCTGCGCTCCGTGGAGCAGAAGACCACGCTCCGCGCCGAAAACCGCAGCTATCTGGGGCGCTGGACGGTGCGCGAAGGCGCCGAGCTGAGCTATTCGGGCTATACGAACCGTACCGAGCAACGGCTTTTCACCGATGAGGCGGCGCTCTCGGACTATCGTACCCGGCTGGGGATCGTGGGCTGGGGCCTGTTCGCCGGCGCGGATTATGCCTCGGCGGACAAGCGCTTCACGGCATCGGTCGGCGTGCGTGCCGACGGGGCCGACTATTCCGCGCGCATGGCGAGGTTCTGGCGTCAGCTTTCGCCCCGGGCGTCGGTCTCATACCAGCTCGGCAAAGGGTGGTTGCTGAGCGGAAGCGCCGGGCTTTATTACCAGTTGCCGCCCTATACGGCCCTGGGATTCAAACAGGACGGGGTGCTGGTGAACGAGGCGTTGGACTACCTGCGTGTGGGAATGTTCAGCGTCGGAGGCGGATGGCGCCTGCGCGACCGCCTGGTCGTCTCGGTCGAGGGGTTCTACAAGAAATACGGGAATATCCCGCTTTCCGTCTCGGACGGCATCCCGCTCTCGTGCAAAGGCGACGACTATGGCGTGGTCGGCAACGAAGCGCTGCGCCCGACGGCCGTCGGGCGGTCGTACGGCATCGAGGCGATGGCGCGCTGGCAGATACCCGGGAGGGTCAACCTCGTCGGTTCGGTGACCCTGTTCCGCAGTGAGTACCGTGCCGATGCCGCCTCGGAGTATATCGTATCGGCCTGGGACAGCCGTTTCGTGGCGAACCTCAGCGGTACGTACGACCTGCCGCGCAATTGGAGCGTCGGGGCGCGCCTGAGCGCCGTGGGCGGGACGCCCTATACGCCCTACGATGTCGAAAAATCGTCGTTGGTCGAAGCCTGGGACGCCCAGGGGCGCCCGTACTATGACTATGGGCGTTACAACGACGGGCGGCTCGACGCCTTTGCGCAGGTAGACCTGCGTATCGACAAAACCTTCTATTTCCGCCGCTGTATGCTCGGCCTTTACATCGACCTGCAGAACGTGACGGGCAGCAAACTCCGCCGTCCCGACGTACTGATGTCGACGGGCGTGGTGGAGAACCCCCAGGCCCCGGCGGCGGAACAGCGTTACCGCATGAAGTATATTGGGCAGCAGAGCGGGTCGCTTATCCCTACGCTGGGGATCACCGTTGAGTTTTAGAGGGTACGGGGGCGTGTCTTTGGGCGATATTCCGGAGCCGGGGCGATAACCGGGGCAGGGAAGCCGACATGCCGCAGCGGCAGGCAGGGAGGTGTCGGGAGAAAAATACGGAACCGCAGGGGTAGGCATCTCCGGCCCCTGCGGTTCCGTGCGATCCGGGGCGTGCCGGTGGCTATTTCCCGGTGCCCGGGGTATTCGTGCCGCCCCTGCGATCCATTGCGAAGCTGATGATGAACGGCATGGAGAGGAAGACGAGCGTGCCGACGGCTACCAGCCACGTGTAGGTGGCCGGGCTGCCTACGGGCAGCTGCGACGGCGGGAAGAAGGTGACGATGAACGAGAAGAGCACGGCGAGGAACCCGATGCCCCCGACGGCCCACATGCCGGCGTTCCCGCCCGGGACGCGGTAGCTGCGGGTGAGGCCGGGCTGCGTGTAGCGCAGGCGGATGCCCGCAGCGTACATCATCATATACATCACCAGGTAGAGCCCTACGGTCAGTGCGCTCAGCAGGAAGAACGCCACGCTCACGTCGTCCATGACGATGTAGAGCGACGAGAGCAGCGTGACGATGCAGCCCTGTATGACGAGGATGTTGACCTGCACGCCGTTTTTGTTGGTCTTTTGCAGGAAACAGGGCAGTACACCCTCCTGGGCCGTCCACAGCAGGCCGCGGCTCGGGCCCGAAATCCACGACATGACGCCTGCCAGTGCGCCGAATGCCACGAGCAGCCCCATGACGTTCGAGAGCCAGCCGATGTGGTAGTGGTCGAAGACGATCTGGAACGTGGTGAACAGCCCCGACTGGAGGTTGATCTGGTCGTAGGGGGTGATGATCGCCACGGCCAGCGCACCCAGCGTGAAGAGCCCGAACGAGATCAGCGCCGCCAGGAACATGGCGCGCGGGAACTGGGTCTGCGGCTTGTCGAGCTCCGGGGCATGCACGGCGTGTACTTCGACGCCGGCGAAGAGCAACAGTATCCCGGCCAGGAATGCGATGTCGCTCATGCCCGTGATGTGCGGAAAGAGGCGCGGATGCACGTGGTGCGCCGCGTCGATATTGACGACCTGGCTGACGGTGTCGGGGATGTGTTCCAGTGCGACGGAATTGCCTCCGGCCATCCAGATGACGGCCATGATGATTACGACGATGCCGGGAAGCACCGTGCCGATCAGAAATCCTTTGCTCGTAATGCCCGATATGGCCGAGGTGCCGCGCAGCGTGACCAGCGTGGCGCACCAGTACATGGCGATCGAGAAAAGCCCCACGAAAAGCCCGTTCTGCGCCAGGCCGGGCATTCCGATCATGTAGGCGATGGATGCCGCTGCGAATCCCAGTACGGTGGGGTACCATACGACGTTCTGGATCCATTGCAGGAAGATGGCCGTGAACCCCAGGTGTTTGTTGAACGCCTCCTTGACCCAGGTGTAGACCCCGCCGCCCTTCGAGGCGAAGGCGCTTCCCAGTTCGGCACCTACCAGCGCCGCCGGGATCAGGAACAGGAACGTGGCGAAAAAGATGTAGAAGAACATCGTCAGCTCCTCCTGCGCCATCATCGGGAGTCCGCGCAGGCTGATAACCGCCGCCGCGGTCATCAGGGCGAGCTGTGTCGTGGTGATATTTTTACGTTTTGCCATGATGTGGAATTGTGTTTTACAACTGGCCGTCAATCAGTTTCTGTGCCGCAACGCGGCCGGGCTGATGTTTTTTCGGGCGTGTGCATGGTTTATGCGGGCGTTTCCGCGCCCCGCGGGCTCCTCTGCGCCTGCGTGTTGACCGCCTGCGGACGGGGCGCAAAAAAACAGCAGGGAATCTCACGATTGCCTGCTGCCTTCCGGAGGATTGCCCTCCTGAAACTACTAACCCAAACTTAAATAAATGAAGAAACCTCACTGCGGTTGCTGTCCGCAGTTGACTATCCTCTCGCAAAACGTATGCCAAAGACAAAGGCCCGGAACATGATTCCGGGCCTTGCGCCGTTGCGGGGTATTACTGCGCCCCTGCGGGATATTTTCCGTAAGGGTTACCGGAAGATGCCCGTGTAGGTCGAGGGCGAGAGGGCGCGCAGCTCCTCTTTCACGGCCTCGGCCACGTCGAGCGTCTCGATGAACGCGGCGATCGACTCGTGCGTGATATGAGCGTTGGTGCGGGTCAGGGCCTTGAGCGCCTCGTAGGGCTTGGGATAACCTTCGCGGCGCAGGATGGTCTGGATGCCTTCGGCTACGACGGCCCAGTTGTTCGCCAGGTCGCGCTCGAGGGCTTCGCGGTTGAGGATTACCTTGTTCAGGCCCTTCATCAGCGAGCGGAGCGCGATGGCCGCATGGGCAATGGGGACGCCGATGTTACGCAGCACGGTCGAATCTGTCAGGTCGCGTTGCAGGCGCGAAACGGGGAGTTTCGACGCGAGGTGTCCGAAGACGGCGTTGGCGATGCCGAAATTCCCCTCGGCATTCTCGAAGTCGATGGGGTTGACTTTGTGGGGCATGGCGCTCGAACCGACTTCGCCCGCCTTGATCTGTTGTTTGAAATATTCCATCGAGATGTACGTCCACATGTCGCGGCAGAGGTCTATCAGGATGGTATCGATGCGCTTCATGTTGTCGAAGATCGCCGCGAGGTTATCGTAATGCTCGATCTGCGTGGTATATTGCGAGCGGCAGAGCCCCAGCGTTTCGCCCACGAATTTGTTGGCGAAGGCTACCCAGTCGTACTGCGGGTAGGCTGCCCGGTGGGCGTTGAAGTTGCCTGTCGCGCCGCCGAATTTGGCCGGCACGGCGATGTCGTGCAGCATGGCGAGCTGTTTCTCCACGCGTTCGACAAAGACCATGAACTCCTTGCCCAGCGTCGTGGGGGAGGCCGGCTGGCCGTGGGTGCGGGCCAGCATCGGCACGTCGCGCCATTCGTCGGCGAAGGCGGCCAGTTTGTCGCGCACCTCTTCGACGGCCGGGTAGTAAACCCCTGTCATGGCGTCCTTGAGCGAGAGCGGGATGGCCGTGTTGTTGATGTCCTGCGAGGTGAGGCCGAAATGTACGAATTCCTTGTAAGCTCCCAGCCCGAGGCTGTCCATTTTTTCCTTGATGATGTACTCTATGGCTTTGACGTCGTGGTTGGTGACCGATTCGATCTCCTTCACGCGCCCGGCGTCGGCCGGTGCGAAATCGAGGTACAGGGCGCGCAGGGCTGCGAATTTCGTGCGGTCGATGTCCGCCAGCTGGGGCAGCGGCAATTCGCACAGCGCGATGAAATACTCCACTTCGACGCGGATGCGGTAGCGGATGAGCGCCTGTTCCGAAAAATAATCGGCTAATTTCTCCGTTGTATTACGGTAGCGGCCATCGACGGGAGAGATGGCGGTAAGGCTGTTGAGCGGATTGGAGTTCATGGATTTATGTATGGTTTTATTTAATACGCCACTGGCATCGGGACTTCGCCTGCGCCCGGCAGGCCCTGCCCGAAGGCTTTGCCCCGCCCGCCGGCAAAGTTCCGGCACCAAATTTACGACATTTAATTGAAATACGCATAATTTTCCCTACCTTTGTAGGGTTGTAAACCGAAAATGCAATGAATTTTCTGACAGCGATCATAGATGGCCTGGTGAGGTTCGTGCAGCGCAATCCGCTGACGACCCTGGTCATCCTCATCCTGGCTATCGGCGCCCCGGCGCTGCTCAGGGGGATCGCACTTTTTTTTCTCTATTTCATTATGGGAGTCATCGTATTGGTAGTAGCGGCGATCCTGCTGTTCCGCTGGCGCGTCTATAAAATGCGCCGCCGGATGGAAGAACAGTTCGGCGAAGGAAACTTCGGCGCTCAGGGCTTCGGCTCGCCCTTTGCAGGGGAGCCCCGCAAGGGTCGCGAAGGCGAAGTGAAGGTATATAAAACCTCGGAAACGCCCGAGAAACGGGTCTCGCGCGATGTAGGCGACTATGTCGAATTCGAAGAGACCAAGGAGCCCGGAGAGGAGTAGCGCCATGTGGAAGATATTTGAGTTGATCGGCCGTTATTTCATGCTGATGGGAAAGGTCTTTTCCCGTCCGGAGAAGGCTGCCATCTACCGCCGGCGCATCATTTACGAAATGGAGTCCCTGGGAATCGACTCGATCGGCCTGACGGCCATTATTTCGGTCTTCATCGGTGCGGTCATCACCTTGCAGATGTGCATCAACCTCGATTCGCCGTTCATCCCCCGTTCGCTGGTCGGTTACGCCACGCGCGAGACGATGATCCTCGAATTCTCGTCGACGGTCGTGGCGCTGATTCTGGCCGGCAAGGTCGGTTCGAGCATCGCTTCGGAGATCGGCACGATGCGCATTACCGAACAGATCGACGCGCTGGAGATCATGGGCGTCAATTCGGCTTCGTACCTCATCCTGCCGAAGATCGTCGCCGCGGTGGTCTTCTTCCCGTTCCTGACGATCCTCAGCATCGCCATCGGAATCATCGGCGGCTGGGCCATCGCCTACCTGACCGGCATCATGATCCCGGCCGACTATGTCGACGGACTGCTGATGGACTTCAAGCCCTATTCGATCGTCTATTCGCTTATCAAGACCGCCGTGTTCGCCTATATCATCACCTCGATCTCGGCGTTCTACGGGTATTATGCCAAGGGCAATTCGCTCGAAGTGGGCGCGGCCTCGACGCGCGCCGTGGTGGCCAGTTCCGTGGTAATCATGATCTTTAACCTGATCCTTACGCAAGTCCTGCTGATATGATACGTGCCGAGCACATCACCAAATCGTTCGACGGGCGCGTGGTGCTCGACGACATCTCGATCGAGTTCCTGACCGGGAAGACCAACCTCATCATCGGGCGCAGCGGTTCGGGCAAGACCGTGCTGCTGAAAACGCTGGTAGGGCTGCATGAACCCGATTCGGGCGACGTGTGGTACGACGATACGAATTTCACGCGTCTCGATTTCCGCGAGCGGCGCGCCATCCGCAAGGACATCGGCATGATTTTCCAAGGCGGGGCGCTGCTCGACTCTTCGACCGTCGAGGAGAACGTCAAGCTGCCGCTCGACCTCTTCACCTCGCAGAGCGAGAAAGAGAAGATGGAACGTGTGGATTTCTGCCTGCAGCGCGTGCGGCTGGAAGACGCCAACCACCTCTATCCCGCCGAGTTGTCGGGCGGAATGATCAAACGCGTGGCCATTGCCCGCGCCATCGTGCTCAACCCGCGTTACCTGTTCTGCGACGAGCCCAACTCGGGCCTCGACCCGCAGACCTCGATCGTCATCGACAACCTGATCCACGAAATCACGCGCGAGTACAACATCACGACGATCATCAATACGCACGATATGAACTCGGTCATGGAGATCGGCGAGAAAATTGTATACATTCACGAAGGTCGCAAGTGGTGGGAGGGTACCAAGGACGATATCCTGCATGCCGACAACCCGGAACTCAACGATTTCGTATTCGCCTCGGCGATGGCCAAAAAGGCCAAGCTGGCTGCAAAGTAGGCAGCCGGGTTCCTAAAAAAATTTAATTTTTTATTTGCGTAATATACATAAAGTATGTACTTTTGCGCAGTGAAAAAATAGTGCATTTTTTTATTAACAAATAAATCATAAAACTATGTCAAAGATCAAAGTTGGTATCAACGGTTTCGGTCGTATCGGCCGTCTGGTATTCCGCGCTGCATGCAACAATGCAGATATTGAGGTTGTAGGTATCAATGACCTCGTTCCGGTAGACTACATGGCTTACATGCTCAAGTACGACTCGGTACACGGCCGTTTCAACGGTACGATCGACTATAACGTGGAGAAGGGCCAGCTCATCGTGAACGGCAACGTGATCCGCGTAACCGCCGAGAAGGATCCCGCAAACCTGAAGTGGAACGAAGTCGGCGCCGAGTATATCGTAGAGTCGACCGGTCTGTTCCTGACCAAGGAGAAGGCCGAGGCCCACATCGCAGCCGGTGCCAAGTACGTCGTTATGTCGGCCCCCTCGAAGGACGACACCCCGATGTTCGTATGCGGCGTGAACACCGACAGCTACGCCGGCCAGAAGATCGTTTCGAATGCATCGTGCACCACGAACTGCCTCGCTCCGTTGGCTAAGGTCATCAACGACAACTTCGGCATCGTCGAGGGTCTCATGACCACCGTACACGCTACCACCGCAACGCAGAAGACCGTAGACGGCCCCTCGATGAAGGACTGGCGCGGCGGCCGTGCTGCCGGCGGCAACATCATCCCCTCGTCGACCGGTGCTGCAAAGGCCGTAGGCAAGGTGATCCCCGCCCTGAACGGCAAACTGACCGGTATGGCATTCCGCGTTCCGACGCTCGACGTTTCGGTCGTAGACCTGACCTGCCGTCTGGAGAAGGGTGCTTCGTACGACGAGATCAAGGCTGCCATGAAGAAGGCTTCGGAGAACGAGTTCAAGGGTATCATCGAGTACACCGAGGACGACGTGGTTTCGACCGACTTCACGGGTGACGCCAACACCTCGATCTTCGACGCCAAGGCCGGTATCGCACTCAACCCGAACTTCGTGAAGCTCGTGGCTTGGTATGACAACGAGTGGGGCTACTCGAACAAGGTCGTGATGCTGATTCAGAAGATGGCCGCTTACAACAACAAATAATCGTAAGCCGTCGCTATAATGGAAGAAGGAACCCGTGTGGGTTCCTTCTTTTTTTGTGGCTGCGGGGGGGCTGAGGTTGCCCTGCCAGGCAACGTATTCCGGGACGGCGGGTGTTGTCCCGGGATGCCCGCTACCGGGCTTCGGAATCCACGCGCATCTCGATCGAGGCGCCCGACCACTGGTTGATGAGGCGTTTCTCCGCGCGGAGCCGCCGTCCGCCGTATGCGATGCGGATTTCGACTTCGAAGGGTGTCGTGTCGCCGATGTCGTTGCCGGCCGGCAGCGTATGGGGTACGATATAGATGTAGAGCAGAAGGTGGTCGCACGGCCCGGTTTCGAGACTTGCGCGGCCGCCGCCGGGATTCCCGGCGGGCTTTTCCCGCAGGTTCGAGCCGACGTCGGCGACATGTGCCTCGGTCGATGCGAAGCCGGTGCGGTTGCCCGCCGTGTCGAAGCAGCCGCACATCAGCGCGACGTTGTAGCGCCACCAGCCTTCGTAGCGGCTCGAAATCTCGATTGTGAATCCCTCTTTTGTTGCCATACGGTGCAAATATAACGATTTTTGCCGAAGATGGAATCCGCGGCCGGAATTTCCGGAGCCTGTGCCGTGCCTCTTCTGCGGGTGGGCGACCGGATATCCGGGAGTGCGGGGATGCTAAAACTCTGCATTTTCTTTGCAAATGTCTTATATTTTCGTAACTTTGTGCCCTAAATGCGCTCCTATGGAGGAAACAAAAAGATATACGATTGCTTACAGGGGGCTCAGGAGCGGCCTGCACGACTTCCATTTCAAGGTCGACGGCGGGTTGTTCAGGGCTTTCGGCAGTACGGAAATCAAGGACGGGGACTGCGATGTCTCGGTCGCCCTGGAGCGCGGCGAGTCGATGCTTACGCTCGATGTTAACGTGGACGGGAGTGTCGTCGTGGAGTGCGACCGCTGCCTGGAAGACTGCAATGTGCCAATCCATTACGAGGGGCAGTTGCTGGTGAAATTCTCGGACGAGGTGCATGAGTACGACGGCGAAGTCATATGGCTGCTGCCGATGGAGGACGAAGTCGACCTGACGCAGTACATCTACGAAAGTATCGTGCTGGCGCTGCCTTACCAGCGGGTGCATCCCGACGGGGAGTGCAATCCCGACATGCTGGAACGTTTCCGCATCGTTTCCGACGAGGAGTTCGGCCGTCTCGAAGACAGGATCGAGGCCGAGGGCCGCAACGAGGGCGAATGGGCCAAGCTGGCCGCGCTCAAGGAACAGATGGAGGCCGACGGGACGCAAACAGAACAAAAGGAATAAGCTATTTCCGGCCGGGAGGCGCTTTTGTCCCGGGGCCGGGAAATATTTAGGACAGGAAATACGTTAAACTTATAATTTATATTGTAAAATGGCACATCCTAAACACAAAGTCTCGTCGACGCGACGCGATAAGAGAAGAACTCATTACAAGGCTGTCGTTCCGACGGTGGTCATCTGCTCGAACTGCGGCGCAGCTACGTTGTATCACCGCGTATGCCCCGAATGCGGGTTCTATCGCGGAAAGCTGGCGATCGAGAAAAAGGCTGCCGAATAAATCGGCAGGGTTAAAGAGTGCATCCGCGAGGCTGCCCTCTTTTTAATTTATGCAAGCACCTGTCTTTGTGTGTGCGGCCGTCCGGCCTGTGACCGGATGCCGGCAGGGAGGGGCGGGACGTGAAGTTTAACCAAATCGCACGATTATGTTAAAGATTGGTGTAGATGCCATGGGTGGTGATTATGCGCCCGAGGCTGCGGTCAAAGGGGCTGTCATGGCACTCGATGCGATCGGGCCTGACAGCCGTATCGTATTGTTCGGCGACGAGGCGAGGGTCAGGGCCGTGCTCGCGGGCGAAGGCTGTCCTGCCGACCGGTTCGATATCGTTGCTACCACCGAGGTGATCGAAATGGGCGACCATCCCGCCAAGGCGTTCCAGGCCAAGGCCGATTCCAGCATCACGGTGGGCTTCGGTTACCTGGCCAAAGGGGCCATAGACGGTTTTGCCAGTGCCGGCAGCACGGGCGCCATGATGGTCGGGTCGATGTACGCCGTGAAACCGATCGAGGGGGTTATCCGTCCCACGATCTCATCCATCATTCCTACGGTGACGGGGCATCCCGCGCTGTTGCTGGACGTGGGACTGAACGTAGACTGCAAACCCGAGGTGCTGGCGCAGTACGGGCTGATAGGCTCGATTTATGCCGAAGCCGTGCTCGGGATCCGAAAACCCCGTGTAGCCGTGCTCAACATCGGCGAGGAGGAGACCAAGGGCAATACGCAGTCCAAGGCCACGTACGAGTTGCTGAAGGCCGACGACCGCATCGATTTCGTGGGTAACGTCGAGGCGTCGTACCTCTTCACGGGCAAGGTCGCAGACGTGGTCGTCTGCGACGGTTTCGTGGGCAATACGGTACTGAAGATGGCCGAGGGCCTCTACCACATCAACAAGAAACTCGGCGGCGGAAACGCTTTCTGGGACGCGATGAATTACGAGAACGTGGGCGGTACGCCCGTGCTCGGCGTCAATGCGCCTGTGGTCATCGGCCATGGTATCTCATCGCCCAAGGCGATCAGGAGCATGATCCTTTCGGCCGAGCGGTGCATTACGGCGGATCTGACCGCCAAGTTGCAGCGCGCTTTCAAAAATTAATAATCATTAGGTAAAGAAAAGTTAATGGGCAAGATAACAGCAGCAATTACCGGTGTGGGTCTATATCTCCCCGATTATATCCTCACCAACGAAGAATTAAGCACCATGGTCGACACGTCCGACGAGTGGATCATGTCGCATATCGGCGTCAAGACGCGCCATATCCTCAAGGGCGAAGGCGTCGGCACTTCCTATATGGGTGCCCGCGCGGTCATCAACCTGCTGGACAAGGCGGGCGTAGACCCGATGGAGGTGGATCTGGTGATCTGCGCCACGGTGACCCCCGATATGTTCTTCCCTTCGACGGGTAATCTGATCGCCGACCAGGCGGGTTGCAAAAACGCTTTCGCGTACGATGTTTCGGCGGCTTGCAGCGGTTTTCTCTTCGCACTGACGACAGGTGCCAAGTTCATCGAGTCGGGATCGTGCAAGAAGGTGGTCGTGGTCGGTGCCGACAAGATGTCGACCATCGTCGACTATACCGACCGTTCGACCTGTCCGATCTTCGGTGACGGTGCGGCTGCCTTTATGATGGAACCGACAACAGAAGAACTGGGCGTTATGGATGCTATGCTTAGAACAGACGGAAAGGGATTGCCTTTCCTGCATCTGAAAGCCGGCGGTTCTGTTTGTCCTCCTTCTTATTTCACGATAGACAATCACATGCATTACCTTTATCAGGAGGGTCGCACGGTATTTAAATATGCAGTATCCAACATGTCGGATATAAGCGCTGCGATTGCAGAAAAAAATAATCTGACAAAAGATACGATTGACTGGGTGGTTCCCCATCAGGCCAATCTGCGCATTATCGATGCTGTGGCGCACCGCTTGGAAGTTCCTCATGAGAAAGTGCTGATAAATATCGACCGCTACGGTAATACGAGCGCAGGTACGCTTCCGCTTTGTATCTGGGACTTTGAAGAGAAGCTGAAGAAAGGAGATAACCTTATCTTTACGGCATTCGGAGCAGGATTTACCTGGGGAGCTGTTTACGTGAAATGGGGTTATGACGGTAAGAAACAGTAATGTAACCGTTACAAACAAAATATGATAAAAAGACGCATCCTACTTCGATTCGATGCGTTTTTTTGTCTCAATTCAAATACGTGAGGATTATGCATAAAGCAGGTTTTGTCAATATTGTGGGAAATCCCAATGTAGGTAAGTCTACATTGATGAATGCACTGGTAGGTGAGCGTATTTCAATAGCCACTTTCAAAGCGCAGACCACCCGTCATCGGATTATGGGTATATATAATACGGATGATATGCAGATTGTATTTTCGGATACGCCGGGCGTACTGAAACCTACTTATAAATTGCAAGAGTCTATGCTGAACTTCTCCACTTCGGCATTGACAGATGCAGATGTGTTGCTGTATGTGACGGATGTGGTCGAGACACCTGACAAGCATAATGATTTTGTGGAGAAAGTAAGCCGCATGGAAGTACCTGTATTGTTGCTCGTCAATAAAATTGATTTGA
>ERZ773209.1586-NODE-1586-length-13099-cov-16.455382_pt1 | contig 13099 bp, 15 predicted proteins | sample MGYA00511109_ERZ773209 | MGnify/ENA primary metagenome ERZ773209 (study PRJEB29015, sample SAMEA2737786) | human gut metagenome | biome: human gut; feature: human-associated habitat; material: faeces | place: China | collected 2012 ...
TTTGCATCAAAATTATTAATTTTTGCACAAAACGATGGTTAGTAATGCAGTAAAAGAAGTTTCAGAGCAAGATAGAAGAAAACAGTTAGCCGGTTTTCTCTATGATATGGCGAAGCTGATGTTCAGTGGCGTCGCTGTTGGTGGTTTGTCGCCCCTGTTCACAGGTAAGGACTTGGGTGACATCAATATTGCGTGTGTAATAGTTGGCTTTATTTGTGGGTGTACGCTTGCTTATATTGCCAATGAATTGTTAAAAATTAAAGAGTAAGAATATGAATTGGGATATTATGGGAGCTTGGTTTCTCTTCAATGTAATGATGTGTGTGGCTGCTGTTTCTTTCGCCATTTTCCTTAATACGAAAGCGGGAAAGAAGTGGAAGAAGAATCTTTAAGAAATGGAAGCATATTTGTTTTTTAATGTAATGATGTTTGTGTTTGCATTGTCTTTTGCCATTTTCCTCAACACGAAGGCAGGCAAGAAATGGAAAGATAATCTTTAATGAGAGGTTACAATCATGCATACGAAAGAAGAAAAGTTAGCGGCGTTCAGTCGCTTGTTGGATGTGCAGGACCGTTTGCGCCTGCAGTGTCCATGGGATAAGAAACAGACATTCGAGAGTCTTCGTCCGAATACAATCGAGGAGACTTTCGAACTCTGTGATGCACTGATGAAACGCGATTATAAAGATATCAAGAAAGAGTTGGGTGATGTTTTGGAGCATGTGATGTTCTACAGTATCATCGGACGAGAAGATGGTGAGTTTGATATCTGCGATGTTTGCAATCAGGAAGCAGATAAACTGATGTTCCGTCATCCATTTATCAATTGGAACGAGGAAGGAGAATGGAGCGTATCCAATCCTGATATGTATATCAACGAAAATGGACAGGTGGTTTATAAAGAAGAAAAATGTGAGTCTGAGGATTCAGCTTCTGATGATGACCAGAACTCTTTGGTAAAGGCGGGTTCAGTCAAACCTAAAACATCAACTGCTGTTGAGAAAACCTGGGAACAGATTAAGCAGCAGGAGAAGGATGTAAATGAAAGAGTGCTTAGCGGTGTTCCTAATGCCTTGCCTTCTCTTATTAAAGCTTATCGCATACAGGACAAGGCAAGAAATGTAGGTTTTGATTGGAAAAACAAAGAGGATGTTTGGGATAAGGTTCAGGAGGAACTTGATGAATTGAAAATAGAATTGGCAAAGGAAGATAAGGAAAATTCTACAAAGGAATTAGGTGATTTCCTTTTTTCTGTGATCAATGCAGCCCGTCTCTATAAACTGAATCCCGATAATGCGCTTGAACATACCAATCAGAAATTCATTCGTCGCTTTAATTATGTGGAAGATCATACCTTAAAGAAAGGAAAAAATCTGAAGGATATTTCATTGGAAGAAATGGATCAACTTTGGAATGAAGCTAAATCTTTAGAGAAAAATGAAGGCCAATGATAATCCTGCGATTATTGGTTATCCTGCGAATTATAGACTATATCGCGAATATTGATAAAAATAAATAATAAGGAGATTTAAATATGAAGAAATTATTTTTTATAACAATAGCTGTGGTAAGCCTGTTTATTGTTAACAGTTGTAAGGAACGTAAAACGTCCAATGTTATTTCTGTTGTTGATACTGCAGATGTTGATGCTCCGGACTCGACAATATATGGTATTTGCGGTGACGGCACCACAATGCATAATCTTCAATTGATAACAGATGCTGGAGATACCATGAATGTTTTTATTGATGATGAAGAACCTAACATCGTGAAAGGTGGTTTGTTGGCAGGTGACAGAATCGCTTTGATATTGAATGGCCAAAAAAATGAAGAACTTGGCGATGTGGCTGCTCAGCAGGTGATTAATCTGACTTCACTTCTCGGAAAGTGGACGAGTCTGGATAAGAATTTTGAGATTATTGAAGGCGGTGAGGTCAAGAATCATGTGAAGGCAGAACAGAATCCTTGGACATCCTGGAAGATTCTCAATGGTAAGTTGTTGCTCAACAAGGATACTTTCATGATTGATGAATTAGGCCCTGACAGTATGTATTTGGAAAATAATGCTGGAATCTTTACTTTCAAGCGTCAAGTATAATATATTTCCAAATGTTGGGTATAAGTTTCTTGCAAGAGGAAAATAATTAACGTTATAGATAACTTTTAATGGAACCTTTTAGAATTCATATATTAGGGTGTGGCAGTGCATTGCCCACCCTTAAACATTATCCTACTTCGCAAATTATTGAATTGCGAGGAAAGGCTTTTATGATAGATTGTGGTGAGGGCGCACAGATACAATTCAGGCGCTCCCGCATTCATTTTGGGAAGATTAATGCCATCTTCATTTCTCATCTCCATGGTGACCATTGCTTTGGCTTGCTCGGATTACTTTCTACCTTTGGAATGTTAGGTCGAACCTCTTCTTTAAAAGTCTATGCACCAAAAGAATATGAGAGTTTGTTTAAACAACAGTTAGATTTCTTTATGACGGGTATGGAATATAAAATTGAGTTTGTTCCCGTTGATACCAAGGTGTCTGAAATTATCTATGAAGACAAGTCTCTTACGGTAGAAACAATTCCACTTCAGCATCGCGTTCCTTGCTGTGGATTTCTGTTCCGCGAGAAGGCTACATTGCCCCATATCCGACGTGACATGATTGACTATTATGAGATACCGGTAAGTCAGATTAATAATATCAAGTTAGGAAAAGATTGGATTACATCGGATGGAAAGGTTATTGACAATAGCCAATTGGTTACTCCAGCAGAAACGCCAAGAAGTTATGCCTATTGTAGTGATACAAAGTATATGCCTGAGCTTTATAAAAAAATACAGGATGTAACGGTACTTTATCATGAGAGTACTTATGCTTCTGAGAATGAGGATAGAGCCAAACTTTATTATCATTCCACTGCTAAACAGGCTGCTCTTGTAGCTAAAGCAGCCAATGTTGGTAAACTTCTTTTAGGCCATTATAGTGCAAGATATAATTGTGAAGCCGTTTTGCTCAATGAGGCAAAAGCCGTTTTCCCTCATAGTTTTTTAACTCAGGAAGGGGATGTCGTAGAGATTTAAATGGCCTACAAAAAAGAAATTTGCAAAAAAAATATAAATCTGATGCAAGATTTTCATATTTTTCAGTTTTTAGATAAAAGGCTATGAGTTTAAGACCACCCTGTTGTGGTAACTTGTTGTTAAAGAATGAAATCAGAAAAGGAATTATTGGATGACATCAAAAAGGGCGACAGGAGTGCGTTGCATCAACTGTATAGCCGATATGTGGGATATGCCATGGCTGTAGGGCTGAGGTATGTCCCTGATCGTGATGATCTCAATGATGTCATTCAGGATAGTTTCGTGAAGATTCTTTCTTCTGTCAACAGGTTTGAATACAGGGGTGAGGGATCGCTGAAGGGATGGATTCTTAGGATTGTTTCTAACGAGGCAATCAATTTCATCAAACAGAAAACGAAATTTTCTTTTGTTGATGAGTTCCCAGATGAGATAGAAGAACAAGATCCAGACGTCGATAAAGTGCCACCGCAAGTTCTGAATCAGATGATCAGTGAGTTGCCTGATGGTTATAGAATGGTTTTGAATCTCTATGTCTTTGGACAAAAGAGTCACAAGGAGATTGCAGAGATGCTTGATATCAAGGAATCTACTTCAGCTTCTCAGTATTTGAGAGCCAAGAAACTTTTAGCGAGCAAAATTAATAATTATCTAAAGAATAAGGAATATGAATAACGATTGGACAGACAGACTACGCGACCGGATGGCAGACTATGAAATGCCAGTTGGAGATGAGTTGTGGGCTAACATAGAACAATCGTTAGCTCAAGATGAGGTATTTGCGAATAAAAACGACTATAGCAATCATGGTGTCGCTCGCTCTATTGTGATGCGTCGTTTCTCTATAGCCGCATCAATAGCTGCCCTTCTTGCTGGTGGTGCCTATGTGTATTTCCATCCGTGGAATGAAGTTGCAGAAAAAGAAGTTGCTGCTATATTTGACAAAGGTCCCAAAACTTTCATTGATAAAAGGCAGACAGCAGTCCCTAAAGATAGTCAGGCAGCAATCTCTGATAATAGTCAGAAATCAATCTCTGATAATGGTCAAAATGCAATTTATGATGATGGTCAGACTGCTGTATCTGCTAATGCTCAAAATGCGATGTCTAAAGATGGACTGCAAACTTTGTCTGGAGGCGGACAGACAAGGAACAACATTCTTGCTCAATCTAATTCTGTAGAATTAGTAAGTTCTGAATCTGCTTTGTCTTTAGATTTAGATACTCAGAGTTCTGCCCGTTCTGTAAATGAGAAATCAGAAACGGTTCCTTCATCCCGTTCTTCTCGGAAAGTAAACTCTCTAATAACTTCAGAAGGAGATGTAATGTCTTCTGCTCAGAACGGAAGAAGGACTGTTTTGGCACAAAGCAGCATGGATGAAGAACTGGGACGTAAAGATAAACATCATCGTGGTGGCTTGAAACTCCAGTTGTACGGCGAAAATGGATTTATAGGAAAGACATCGGGAGGCAATAGTCCTGTATTGATGAGCTCTATGCCTTCTTCTGATCCTGTTTATTATGATAAAAATATCAAGATTACCAATTTCTTTGATGAAAGATATATGGCTATGATTCCAACTTCGGATCTCTACGAAGAGACCAAACATCATCAACCGATATCTGTAGGTATGCAGGTGGGCTTTCATCTTCTTCCTAAGTTGAAACTCTCTACGGGTCTGGTTTATACCAAAGTCAGTTCGGATTTCATCAGTGGAGTTTCTGATACCCGTACAGTATCTACCCAAGATCTCCATTATATTGGAATACCGCTCAATTTGAGTTATTCTGTATGGGAATATAAAGGCTTGCATACTTACGTGACAGCAGGTGGCGAAGGAGCTGTAAATATTAAGAATCATACCGAAACGGATGGAGAAGTAAAAGAAAGCAAACGTGATAAGATGCAATGGTCAACAAATGCATCTGTTGGTATCCAGTATGATTTTATTCCTCAATTGGGAGTTTATGTGGAGCCTGGAATGAAATATTACTTTGATAATGGAAGTCAGATTGAAAATATCTTCAAAGATAAAAAGTTGAATTTCAATATCCAGTTCGGTCTCCGATTCAATGTTGGAAAATAATAAAGTTAATTATAAAAAAGTGAGGGTGTGTCATAAGCCATGATACACCCTTTTCCTATCTGTATTTTTTCTACCATAAATGTTAAAATATGCCCTTTTCGATGACACTCCCATTTCCTACAAATACTCTTATAATTTCCCTTCTCTGCCTGGGTATTTTTTTCTCCCTGCCCACGCAAGAATTTTTCCGTGGGCAGGGAAAAATATAAGTGGGTACAGGGGCGGAAATTATGAAACCTGAATCCTCGAAAATTATAGACGTATGAAGAAGCGCTTCGTTAGAGCTTATAAATGCGTTTCTTTTGAGGAAATGCTTTATAAAAAAGGGTGCGTCACAGACTTATGACACACCCTCTCTTTTTTATATGATTTTTCTGATTTAGTTCTTGAAACTGTGGATAGGAGCAGGGATGCGACCTACACGGTTGACAAATGCTTCACAACTGAAAGAGTTGACAGGCATGATAGGTGCATGACCCAGCAAACCGCCAAAGTCAACATTATCGCCAACCTTCATTCCTACAACAGGAATAACGCGGACTGCAGTTGTCTTCTGATTGATCATACCGATAGCAGCCTCGTCAGCAATCACACCAGAAATGGTTGTTGCAGGAGTATCGCCAGGAATTGCAATCATATCAAGACCTACAGAGCAAACACAGGTCATAGCTTCCAATTTCTCGATAGTCAGAGCACCTGCCTCTACAGCATCAATCATACCCTGGTCTTCACTTACAGGAATGAAAGCACCACTCAGACCACCTACGTATGATGAAGCCATGATACCGCCCTTCTTTACCTGGTCATTCAACAAAGCCAAAGCAGCAGTTGTACCAGGAGCTCCTGGATGCTCCAAACCGATTTCCTTGAGGATATCAGCCACACTGTCGCCGATAGCAGGAGTAGGAGCCAGAGACAAGTCGATGATGCCGAATGGGATATTCAGGCGAGCAGAAGCCTCTTTAGCAACCAACTGACCTACACGTGTAATCTTGAATGCTGTACGCTTGATGGTTTCACACAAAACCTCGAAACTCTCACCGCGAACACTTTCCAGTGCATATTTTACAACACCAGGACCGCTGACACCAACGCTGATGACAGCATCAGCTTCGCTAACACCATGGAAAGCACCAGCCATAAACGGATTATCGTCAGGTGCATTGCATAAAACAACCAACTTAGCACAACCTAATGAACCCTTGTCCTTGGTTGCTTCAGCAGTATCCTTGATGATTTGTCCCATCAGGCGGACAGCATCCATGTTGATACCCGTCTTTGTAGAACCTACATTGATAGAACTGCAGATAAAATCAGTCTGCGCCAGAGCCTGTGGAATAGAACGAATCAGGAGTTCATCGCTCTTGCTCATACCCTTGCTTACGATGGCAGAGTAACCACCCAGGAAGTTTACACCGAGTTCCTTGGCACATTTGTCAAGCGTCTTGGCTATCTTCACATAGTCGTCTGTAGTCTTGCATGCAGAACCGCCTACGAGTGAAATAGGAGTAATGGAGATTCTCTTGTTGACGATAGGAATACCAAATTCCTTAGAGATATCTTCGCCTGTTTTTACCAGATTTTTGGCCAGGCGAGTTATTTTATTGTATATGTTCTGACAGAGCACATCTACATCTGTTGCAGCACAATCCAACAGGTTGATACCCATTGTGATAGTACGAACGTCGAGATTTTCCTGCTCAATCATCTTGTTGGTTTCGATAACCTCAGATATGTTGATCATAATTGTATTTTTATCTATATATATATAATAATGTGTCAAACTGATACTCTGAATGAATATCAGGATTGATTAGATACGGTGCATCATATCAAAAATTTCCTCACGCTGGGTTTTGATCTGTACACCCATGCCTTTACCAATCTCAGCAAGTTCATCAGCCACATTCTCAAAGGACTTCTTCATCTTACCCATGTCAACAATCATCATCATGTTGAAATACTCCTGAACGATGGTCTGTGAGATATCAAGAATGTTGATGTCATTCTCTGCCAAATAGGTACAAACCTTTGCAATGATACCCACAGTATCTTTGCCCACTACTGTAATAATTGTTCTGTTCATGATCAAATCTATTTGTTTTTGGTAATTATTTTGTCTGCAAAATTAACACTTTATTATCGAACTGCCAAATAAATATTCAAAAAGTTATTGTTTTTAATGGAAAGAATATTCTTTTTGCAGTAATTTCCCTGTTTCTTATTTAGTTCCGAAATACAGGAAGAGCATACCTAAGAGTACCAAAAGCAGGTCGACAAACTTTGCTTTGAGGTTCTTTTCGTGGAAAATGGCGGCTCCAAAGAGGAAGCTGACGATGACACTTCCGCGTCTCACCATACTCACGATACTGATCATGGCTCCTGGCAAACTCAATGCATAGAAATAGACGAAGTCTGCTGCGCTCAAGAAGATACTGATGAATACGATAGACCAGTGCCAGTGAAATGGGGTGGTACTGTTTTTCTTAGGCCACCAGATCATGAGCATCATCGCTCCCATGAGGAAGAATTGGTAGATATTGTACCAGCTCTGTACAATCATTCTGTCCAGTCCTACGCCACCATTCTCTGGAGGAGCCATGAGATATTTGTCGTACAGACCGCTGACCGCTCCTAATATGGCAGCCAAGACGATGAAGTAGATCCACTTGTCATGCTTGAAGTCGATTCCTTCTTTTTTTCCGCTTTTGCTGAGCATGGCGAAAGAGATGATGGCCAAGATCACACCGATCCACTGAAACAGGTTTAACACCTCGCCATATACAATCAGTGCACCTACAAGTGTCATCACCGGTCTTGTAGCGTTGATAGGTCCTACAATGGTAAGAGGCAGGTGCTTCATGCCGAAATAGCCGAATGTCCAACTGCTCAGTACAATCATACTCTTCAGTACAATATATTTATGAACTTCCCATCCGCCTTCAGCTACATGAAAAATCGTTCCGTCCAGCTGAGTTCCAGTATAGCTCATTATGATGAACGGAATGAAAATGAGCGATGAAAATAGGGTGTTCAGAAAGAGCACCGGAATCACCGCGTTACCAGAAAGAGCCTTTTTCTTGAAGGCGTCATAGAATCCCAGCAAAGTGGCTGAGAGAAATGCTAATACTAACCACATAAATTTTAATCTTATTACCTTTTATTTACCTATTGTTTTTTCTAATATTTTAATTTACTTTTTCTGAAGTCCAGAATTTCTATAGTCCTGGATTCCTGAAGTCCTTGGTTTCCCAGTTCCAGATTCCTCCACTTCTTGATTTCTCCAGTCCTTGATTCCTTTACTTCTTGATTCCTTCACTTCTTGATTCCTCCAGTTCCTTCTGCAGTCTCAGAATCTCATCTCTGTATTGTGCAGCTTGCAAAAAGTCGAGTTCCTTGGCAGCCTGTTTCATCAGGGCAGTCGTGTTTTCAATACTCTTGACGAGTTCCTCCTTACTCATACTGCGTACGATAGGATCGGCAGCAAAAGCGCCTCCTTCCGGTTCGACATATACCCGTTTGTTTTCCTTCTTGCCGTCACCGATGCGATAGTTATCTTCCTTGTCGGCAGATGTTGGGAGTGCAGAGGTAATTGCCTTCTCTATCTGTTTAGGTGTGATACCATGATCGGCATTGTACTGCAACTGGATACTTCTTCTGCGGGTAGTTTCATCGATGGTACGCTGCATGCTCTCTGTGATGTTGTCTGCATACATGATTACCTTTCCATTGACGTTTCTTGCCGCTCTACCGGCAGTCTGTGTGAGTGAACGGTGACTTCTCAGGAAACCTTCCTTGTCTGCATCGAGAATAGCTACCAATGAAACCTCAGGCAGGTCAAGTCCCTCACGTAAGAGATTGACGCCCACCAGTACGTCGTAAACACCAGCTCGCAGGTCGTTCATGATTTTCACACGGTCAAGCGTAGCCACATCACTGTGGATATAGGCAGCTTTCACATTATGATTCAGCAAGAACTCAGTCAATTCCTCAGCCATTCTCTTGGTCAGGGTCGTAATCAGTACTCGCTCGTTTCTTTGTGTCCTGGTCAATATCTCATCCAGCAGGTCGTCTATCTGATTTTCACTTGGTCTTACTTCTATTTCAGGATCCAACAGTCCCGTCGGTCTAATCAACTGTTCTACCACAATACCCTCAGCCTCCCTGAGTTCATAGTCGGCAGGTGTGGCACTTACGTAGATCGCTTGATGGATCATACTGTGGAATTCTTCAAAGGTCAGCGGTCTGTTGTCAAAAGCAGCAGGAAGTCTAAAACCGTATTCCACGAGATTCTTCTTTCTGGCTCTATCACCTCCGTACATCGCACCTATCTGTGGGATGCTGACATGACTTTCATCCACTACAAGCAGGAAATCTTTCGGGAAGAAGTCCAGCAGACAGTATGGTCGTTCTCCAGCCTGTCGTCCGTCGAAATATCTGGAGTAGTTTTCGATACCCGAACAGTGACCTAATTCCTTGATCATTTCCATATCGTATTCCACTCTTTCCTTGATTCGCTGTGCCTTGATTCCATCGCCGATACTCTTGAAGAACTCTTCCTGCTTCACCAGGTCGTCCTGTATCATGCGGATAGCCTGTTCTGTCTGTTCCTTGGTTGTCACAAACAGATTGGCAGGATAAATTTCATATCGGTCGAATGATTCTATGCGATGATAGGTGAGAGAATCGACTTCCTCGATACTGTCGATTTCGTCATCCCACCAGGTAACTCTCAGCACATGGTCACTATAGGCCATGAAGATATCCACCGTTTCACCTTTCACCCTGAAGTTGCCTCGCTGCAGTTCTATGTCGTTTCTTACATACAGCGCATCAACCAGTTGGCGCAGGAATACATTACGGTCCAGTATCTGTCCTTTCTTTATCTTGATGATATTTTCCTGCATGGCAGTAGGTCCACCCATACCATAGATACAGGAAACAGAGGAGACCACGATGACATCCTTTCTACCTGATAATAGAGCAGAAACGGCTCCGAGTCGCAACTTGTCTATTTCTTCGTTGATGGCAAGGTCCTTCTCTATATAGGTGTCCGTAGTAGGAAGATAAGCTTCTGGCTGATAATAGTCGTAGTAGGAGACATAGTATTCCACTGCGTTTTCAGGGAAGAAGCCCTTCATTTCCTGATACAACTGTGCAGCCAGAGTCTTGTTGTGACTCAGGATGAGGGTCGGCTTTCCCACGTTGGCAATGACATTGGCTACGGTGAAGGTCTTTCCCGAACCGGTGACGCCTAAGAGAACCTGTGCAGGATCTCCTTGCTCCACACCCTGAGTGAGTTGCCTGATCGCCTGTGGCTGATCGCCGGTAGGCTGGTATTTGGAAGTTATCTTGAATTCCATATCTGTTGATTTCAAAAATCAGTTTGTTGACAAGTATTGAGACACAAAGTCTTAATAAAATTAAATTATCGGTTGCAAAATTACAAAAAAAATCGCATAATTAGTTATAAAGAATGATAAAATGCGAAAAAGTGTATTTTTTTCTTTGTAGATAGCTATTTTATAGTTAACTTTGCATCACAAAACGTGATTATAATGAAAAAAACAATTCTTATATCAGCTTGTTTTGCGCTTCTGATGTCAAGTTGTGCAAATCAGTTTAACCAGGTTTATAAGTCTCAGGATTATAACTTGAAATATGAGTATGCCAAGCAGTATTTTGCTTCTGGCAAGTATTCTCGTGCAGCTACTCTTCTGAATGACTTGATTACTATCAAGAAGGGATCTACAGAGGCAGAGGAGAGTCTGTATATGCTCGCCATGTGTGAGTTTGAGATGAAAGACTATGAGACAGCAGCAGAATATTTCCGCAAATATGTTTCCAGTTATCCTAAGGGTATCTATGCAGAGCAAGCTAAGTTCTTTGTAGGCGAAAGTCTGTATATGAATGCTCCAGAACCACGTCTTGACCAGAGTACTACGATTACAGCAATAAGTGCATTTCAGGAGTATCTTGACGTATATCCTGATGCCCGTCTGAAGAATTTGGCTACCAGTCGTCTTTTCGCTTTGCAGGATCTTCTGGTGGAGAAGGAATATAAGAATGCGAAGCTTTATTATGATTTGGGCAGTTATTTTGGCAACTGTCTGGGCGAGGGTAACAACTATCAGGCATGTATCGTAACAGCTCAGAATGCGTTGAAGGATTATCCTTATAGCAATAAGCGTGAAGCATTTGCCACACTGATTATGAAAGGCAAGTATGAACTGGCCAAGATGAGTGTGGAGGAGAAGCAGCTGGAGCGTTATCAGGATGCTGAGGATGAGTGCTACGGCTTCATCAATGAGTATCCAGATTCAAAGGAACGTGCCAATGCTGAAAAGATGATTGCGAAATGCAAGGAATTCGAAAAAGAACATCCAGAGGATGCATTGGAAAAATTGAGTTCTGGTAATTCCAATCAGTAAAGTTTCTTTTGGGATTTAGCTGTTGCAAGAATCTATCTGAAGAGAATTGAATATTTTTTCTGAAGGGATTTGAATAATCTTTCTGAAGGGATTTAGAGAACATTATAAAAATAGTTTGAAGAATCTGCAGATTTATAGAATCTTCCAGAATAAGTATAATTTATAGAATTTCTCAAAAATAAGAATAATAAGAATCAATCAAAATAGATATTAAATAAAGGTATTATTATGGATTACAAAAAAACAAAAGCTCCAACAAACACCGTGACTCGTAATATCATGGATCTCTGTGATGACACAAACAATATCTACGAGAGTGTAGCAATCATCGCTAAGCGTGCGAATCAGATTTCTCTTGATATTAAGCAGGAATTGAACAAGAAGCTCCAGGAGTTTGCTTCTTATAACGACTCTTTGGAAGAGGTATTCGAGAACCGTGAGCAGATTGAAATCTCTCGCTATTATGAGAAGCTCCCTAAGCCATCTCTCTTGGCTACTCAGGAGTTTGTAGATAAGAATATCTACTGGCGTGACCCAACAAGAGAGCACGCTCCTGTTGACAGATATTAATCTGATTACTGACTCTATATCATATATAATGCAGATTCTGCAAATATATAATTCAATGTTATATAGTAATGTTATATAGTAAGGTATTCTGCTTCTTTATGTGGTGTTTCTCCTTTTAATGAGGTGCTTCCCTTTTTAATGAGGAGTTCTGCCTTTTAATGTGGAGTTCCGTCTCTATTATGTAATTTTAGGAAAATAATTATAATTTAGGGATCTCAATTATATAGAAATGTAGGGTAGTGATTATATAATCATGTAGGAATATAACAAGATTATGATACAGCGTAAACAAACATTGTTTCTTCTGGTCGCAGTCATTGCCTGTGTGATCTGCCTGTTTGTACCTGTGGCTTCAGTGATGCCACAGGGAATGGGAAATCCGATGTCGGTACACTGTCTGGGCATTAGTGGCGAAGAGGGAATCCGTTTTGATGCAAGCTGTTTGCCACTGTTTCTTCTTTGCTCCGTTTCAGCATTGATGTCTCTGGCAACAGTATTCCTGTTCAAGAACCGTAAGTTGCAGATCAATCTCTGTTCTATCAACCTGCTTTTCAATGTACTCTGGTACGTAGATTATGCAGTGATCTTCTTCGGACTTGTAGGATTAGAAAAAGTATCCGGCAATTTGACATTCCATTGGGGTGCAGTAATGCCTCTTATATCACTTGTCTTTGTGCTTTTAGCACGCAAGGGAGTCAGTGATGATGAGAAATTGGTACGTGCAGCCGATAGAATTCGTTAATGCAACCCGTAGAATACGTTAAAAATAATTATAAAATCAACTTGAAATTTGTGGGAATCAAATAAAAGTTGTAATTTTGCACCCGCTGTCACGAGATGGCAGCATAAAATTCAAACCTCAAATTAAAAAATTAGATTAAAAAATGGCAACAAAAATCAGATTGCAGCGCGGCGGTCGTAAGAGCTATGCTTT
>ERZ773209.1589-NODE-1589-length-13095-cov-8.473313_pt1 | contig 13095 bp, 7 predicted proteins | sample MGYA00511109_ERZ773209 | MGnify/ENA primary metagenome ERZ773209 (study PRJEB29015, sample SAMEA2737786) | human gut metagenome | biome: human gut; feature: human-associated habitat; material: faeces | place: China | collected 2012 ...
TGATCGTCTCAACCATATGGACAGGGATACGGATGGTTCTCGCCTGATCTGCGATTGCTCTTGTGATCGCCTGACGGATCCACCATGTTGCATAAGTAGAGAATTTATATCCCTTGCGGTAGTCGAATTTTTCCACGGCTTTGATCAGACCAAGGTTACCTTCCTGGATCAGATCAAGGAACAGCATTCCACGTCCCACATATCTTTTTGCAATGGAAACAACCAGACGTAAGTTTGCTTCTGCAAGACGTTTCTTTGCCTCATCCCCTGCATCAAGATCTTTCTGCAAATTCTTGATCTCTTCTTTGATCTCTGCAAGTTCTTCCTCTGTTGCATTCTCTTCTCTGCTCTTTAAGATTGCGATCTTTTCCTTCGCCACAGCACCGGCTTCCATATTTTTTGCCAGCTCGATCTCTTCCTCTGCACTTAAAAGAGGTACTTTACCGATCTCCTTCAAATACATACGGACCGGATCTTCAATGGACACGCCATCCGGCACGGAAAGGTCGATTTTTTCCACTTCGATCTCGTCTTCATCATCTACATCGAGTAAAATTTCATCATCAGAATCATCATCTGTGATCCGAAGTACATCGATATTGTTTGCTTCCAGAAAATCAAGAATTTTATCAAACTGCTCTGCTTCTAACTGCATGTCCGCAAAGAAGTCGCTGATCTCCTGGTATTCCAACATGTTCTTTTTCTTTTTGGCCAAGGCTAACAGATCTTTTAACTTCTGCTGAAACTTTTCTTTTGCAGCTTCATCCATCACTGCTGCTTCTTTTTTGGTTTCCTTTACCTCGTTTTCTGTCTTTTTTGCCATTTTGGTTCATCCTCTCAAGTTTTCTACTATTTTGTCCCTAATCAATGGAAATATGCAATTTCTCCAATTCTTCCAGGTCACGTTTATCTGTTACAAGCTGCATCAGACCAGCCATATCTGTCGGTGCCAAATGCTCGGACCGATACTTGATACTGTTTTGTTTGATGCGGATAATGGTCTCTTTCAATGCCTTCTCCCGGTCTTCTTTTGACTCGACCTCATGGATTCTTGCATTGAAAAGCGCCGCAATCTCTTTCTGTGCCTCCTCATCAGGAAACATGCTGACGATCTTCGCCGGGTTTGCTTCTCCGCTCTCCTCAAACTGCTGGAATAATACTTCAGCTACCTTATGATATATCTCCTCCGTAAAATCCTTCGGTGCGATATATTTTTTTATCTTATGATATAATCCGGTATTCTCTATGAGCCATGTCAAAAGAAGTTTCTGGGATTGCTTCATCCCATCTTCTTTTTTGATTCCTCTGGCGGAGGCGTTTTTCTCATTGATACCGGTTTTTAACTGGGTTGGTTGTTTTCGGATGCCTTCCATCTGCATTCCGTATTTACCGACAAGCCGCTGTAAATCCTGCGTTGGCAGCATATATTTTTCCGCGACTGCCTGAATGTAAATATCACGCTCGATTTTTTCTGTGAAGGAGCATAGTTTCTTTGCCACTTCATGATAAAAGGCTGACTTGCTCTCCGGATCTTTCATGTCGTACTGCTGCTCTAAAATGCGTATCTCAAACATAAAGCTGTTCTCTGCATGATCGATACGATCCTGATACGCCTCTGCTCCCAAAGCCTTGATAAATTCATCCGGATCTTTGTGCGGACGCATATTAATTACCTTTGTCGTAATCCCTACTTCCTTTAAAATTGGAATCGCCCGGAGTGCAGCTTTCACCCCTGCGCCGTCACTGTCATAGGTTAAATACACTTCTTTGGTGTACCTTTTTAACAGATTCGCATGTCCTGCCGTCAGCGCAGTTCCAAGTGATGCCACCGCATTGTCAAATCCTGCCTGATGCAGCGCGATCACATCCATATATCCTTCACACAATAAAAACTGTGGTTTCTTTGTGGTCCTTGCAAAATTAAGTCCATACAGATTCCGGCTCTTATCAAAAATCGGTGTTTCCGGTGAGTTTAAATACTTCGGCTCTCCATCGCCCATCACCCTGCCACCGAAACCGATGACTTTGTTGTGGACATCCATAATCGGAAACATGGCACGGTTCCAGAATTTGTCATAGCCGCCGCGTCTCTCATCGATTGTCACAAGCCCCGACTCTTTTAAGATCTCATCCTCATACCCTTTGGAACGGAGATACCGGTATAAGTCATCACTGTACTGATCCGAATATCCCAGACCAAACTTTTTCATGGTCTCCTCAGACAATTCTCTTTTCTGGAAATAAGCGAGTGCATGTTTTCCACGGTCATTCCGCAATAATGTATAAAAATATCTGGCTGCCTCTTTGTTGATCTCCAACAGCCGCTGTTTTTTATCTGCCTCTCTCTTCTGTGCGGCAGAATATTCCTGCTTTGGCAGGGCAACACCCGCCCGGTCCGCCAAGGCTTCCATTGCCTCCCCGAAGGTAAAGTTTTCATACTGCATCATAAACGTGAAAACATTCCCTCCGGCTCCACAGCCGAAGCAGTAGTACATTTGTTTATTCGGAGAAACAGAAAACGATCCTGTTTTCTCATTATGAAAAGGACACAGTCCAAAATAGGTGCTTCCCTTTTTCGTCAGATGCACATACTGTCCGATCACATCCACGATATCATTTCTGGAACGCACTTCTTCAATTATATCATCCGAAAAATATGGCATGCTGCGTGTCCTCCTTTCGTATTAGTATCCGTCTACCTGCCAGGCCTGCGGCAGGAAGTATTCGCTGAATTTGGTGATGGCATACTGGTCGGTCATACCTGCGATGTAATCGCAGATCACACGCTCCGTCTTTTCCCCTTCATCAAGCATGGCGAGGTATTTTTCCGGCAGAAACTCAATGTGGTCTTTGTAGAATCCAAAGAGCTGCCGGATCATTGCCTTAGCCTTCACTTCCTCACCCTTGGCAATTGGATTTGTGTATACATGATCGAACATAAAATGGCGCAGCTCAAACATGGCTTCCTGAATATCTGCTGACATCCGGATGTCATCCTGATCCATGCTGTTCATGATCACGTTATGTATGAGTGTATTTAAGCGCTGTTTTGTTGTAAAACCAAGTGTTTTACGGATCTCTGACGGAATATCATCCTCCGTCAGGATCTCTGCGCGGATCGCATCATCCACGTCATGATAAACATAGGCAATTTTATCTGATAAACGGACAACTTTTCCCTCTAAAGTATGGGGCATTGACTTAGACTGATGATTTAAAATGCCATCCCGCACTTCCCATGTCAGGTTTAAGCCCATGCCGTTTTTCTCAAGTTTTTCCACGATACGGACACTCTGCTCGTTGTGCCGGAATCCGTCTTCACAGATTTCGTTTAACACATACTCTCCGGCATGGCCAAACGGCGTATGCCCCATATCGTGTCCCAATGCGATTGCTTCCACCAAATCTTCATTCAGACGCAGTGCTTTTGCAATTGTTCTCGCATTCTGCGATACCTCTAAGGTATGGGAAAGTCTTGTCCTATAGTGATCTCCCTTCGGTGTCAGAAAAACCTGTGTCTTATTCTTCAACCGCCGGAATGCCTTACAATGCAGGATTCTGTCCCTGTCTCGCTGAAAAACAGGCCGGACATCGCACTGTTCTTCCTCGCGTTCCCTGCCTTTCGTGTTCACACTGAGCGTTGCATAAGGGCTTAATGTTTCCCGCTCCATTTTTTCAAGTTCTTCCCGTATTGTCATATGTATCACCTCTCTGATATCTGACAGTCTCTCCCGAAGCACCATATAAAAAATCGTTTCAATAAAATCTCCATATTTTTATTATTCGGCAGGATTTTTCAATTTCCTTTATTTTTTATAAAATTCATACAATTTTTTTATTTCAGATAATTCATGGCATCTAAAAGATTGCTCACACCGACCAGCTTGATACCTTTTACTTCTGTCATGGATTTTCTGCAGACCTCCGGTAGAATACAGACCTCAAAGCCAAGTTTTTTTGCCTCCTGCACCCGCTGTTCTGCCATATTTACCGCGCGGACCTCACCGCTTAATCCGACCTCGCCAAAACAGATGGTTTTCTCATCGATCGGTTTGTCCTTGTAACTTGAGATCAATGCAAGAACAATGCCAAGGTCGATTGCCGGCTCATTCATTTTGATTCCTCCGGCGATATTCACATAGGCGTCACAGTCACCCAGCTTTAAGCCCAGTCTTTTTTCCAGAACCGCCATCAGAAGATTGACGCGGTTAAAATCCGTTCCTGCCGCTGTCCTTCGCGGAATCCCAAAATTACTGTGACATACAAGTGCCTGCACCTCCAAAAGGATTGGTCTAGTCCCTTCCATGGAACATGCCACAACAGAGCCGGACGCTCCCTCCGGTTTACCGCTCAACATGTATTCAGACGGATTTTCCACTTCCACAAGTCCGTCCTGCCGCATCTCAAATACACCGATCTCATTTGTGGAGCCAAAACGGTTTTTTACACCTCTTAAAATACGGTAAGCCGCATGCCTGTCTCCCTCAAAATAAAGCACGGTGTCTACCATGTGTTCTAACACCCTCGGTCCTGCCACCACTCCCTCTTTCGTCACATGTCCCACAATGAAAATGGAGATTCCCATTCCCTTTGCAATCTGCATCAAAACACCTGTGGACTCGCGCACCTGTGATACACTGCCCGGTGCCGAGGAAACCTCTTCGTTAAACATCGTCTGGATGGAATCGATTACAACGATCTGCGGTTTTTCCCGGTCAATGACTGCCTTTATGGTGTCAAGATTTGTCTCACACAGCAGTTTCAGACTGTCCCCGAAATTTCCGATACGCTCTGCACGGATCTTGATCTGCTGCAAAGATTCCTCCCCGGAAATATAGAGCACTTTTATGTTATGCTCCGACAGATTCCTGCACACCTGAAGCAGCAATGTGGATTTTCCGATTCCGGGATCGCCTCCCACTAACACCATGGAACCCTGCACAATACCTCCGCCAAGTACACGGTCTAATTCTTTCATGTCTGTTGACACACGCTTGTCATAGGTCATTTCGATCTGGGACAGAGGCAGTACCTTTGCCTCTGACGCTGTCGCTTTCTGCTTTGCCAGTGTGCCCGCACTCTTTTTGTCCACCACTTCTTCTACAAATGTATTCCATTCCTTACATCCCGGACACTGCCCCATCCATTTGGACGATTCGTATCCGCAGGACTGGCAGAAAAAAATACTTGTTTTTCCTTTTGCCATAAAACCTTCCTTTATTGACAGCAAAAGGAGTTGCCGTTTCTGACAACCCCTTATCATTTCTTAGCATTTCTGAATCTGAACTTCTACCGGTTTCTCTCCAAGTTCCACACTGACGGTTAACTTGCCACCGAGATTTGTTTTCATCTTACCTGCGCTTGCTCCGTCCACTGTAATTTCATACTCAGTCTCTTCTTCTAACTCCAGTGTGATCTGAGCATCTTCCGGTCCTTCCACGGAAAAAGAAATTCCTGTGTCCGTTGCATTCAAATGATATGCCGCTGTTCCCGGTACGGATTCATAAACAAACATACCATTACGCTCCAGCTTTGTGATGTCTTTGTAAGTTTTTACCTTATAAAGATCTCCCTGATGCCCGAAGTTATCAAGCTTTGCCTTTGCATCCAGAGTGTAATCTCCAAAACTGATCGTTCCATCTGCTTCTGAACGAATTAATTCACTAATAGCGCTCATCTTTTCCTCCTGTGGTACAGTCCTTCTCTGCCTGCTGCACCGTAAAAATTTTGTAAAATCATTATAGCTCAACTACATTTCGATTGCCAGCATTTTCATCATTTTTAAGGATTTTTTTATTTTTGTGTTACTGTTCCTTTACTTCAAAAACAACTGCATTCTTTTTCGTAGTGACGATCACTTCATCACCCTTTTTCACCTTGCCGTCTAAGATTTCTTCTGCAAGCTGATCCTCAATCTCATTCTGGATCTTGCGGCGGAGTGGTCTTGCGCCATATTTCGGTTCGTATGCTTTTTCCACAATATAATTTTTCACGCTGTCACGCACATGAAGTGTGATATCCATCTGGCTCTTACAACGGTCTGTCAGATCTTTCAACATTAATGTGACGATCTGTTTCATATCATTTTTGTTCAGTGAACGGAATACGATGGTCTCATCAATACGGTTTAAGAACTCCGGTTTGAAAATCCTGCGCACTTCCTCCATCACACTGTTTTTCATGCGCTCGTAATTCTGCTTTTCATCATCAGAAGATGCAAAACCAAGTTTTTTCGGTTCCACAATGGACTGTGCTCCTGCATTTGATGTCATGATAATGATCGTATTTTTAAAGTCCACCTTGCGTCCCTGGGAATCCGTGATATGTCCATCATCTAACACCTGGAGTAAAATATTAAATACATCCGGATGCGCTTTTTCAATCTCGTCAAACAAAATCACGGAATACGGATTCCTGCGCACTTTCTCGCTGAGCTGACCGCCGTCCTCATGTCCGACATATCCCGGCGGGGAACCGATCATTTTAGAAACACTGTGTTTCTCCATGTACTCCGACATATCAACACGTATCATCGCCTGTTCATTGCCGAAAACAGCCTCCGCCAGTGCCTTGGAAATCTCCGTTTTACCTACACCTGTAGGTCCTAAGAACAGGAACGAACCGATTGGTCTTCTCGGATCTTTTAAACCGACACGTCCACGTCTCACCGCTTTTGCCACAGCCGTCACAGCTTCTTCCTGACCAACGACACGTTTGTGCAGCGTTGCCTCTAATTTTTTCAGGCGGGCTGCCTCGCCTTCTGCCAGTTTCTTCACCGGAATTTTTGTCCAGCCGGAAACAACATCTGCCACATCATCCTCTGTGACAGACAGATTCTTTCTGCGGATCTCACGCTGCGCTTTTTTTGTCTGCTTCTCAAGCTCTGCTTCCAATGCTTCTTTTTCTTCCTTGCACTGTTTTGCAAGCGCAATATCGGAATTGCTCAGAGCATCCTCTAACTGTAATTCTTTTTCTGTGATCTGATTTCTCAATTCCGCAAGTTTCTCTGTATGGTTAGGCACGCCAAACCGCGCTCTTGCTGCTGCTTCATCCATCAGATCAATTGCCTTGTCCGGCAAAAAACGGTCATTGATATAGCGCGCTGACAGGCGGACTGCCGCCTCGACTGCCTCATCCGTGATCTTTACATGATGATGTGCTTCGTATTTACCGCGAAGCCCTTTCAAAATTGCAACTGTCTGTTCCTCGCCCGGTTCCTCCACCGTCACAGGCTGGAATCTTCGCTCTAGTGCAGCATCTTTTTCTACATATTTGCGGTATTCTGTGATTGTCGTTGCTCCCATGATCTGAATCTCACCACGGGCAAGTGCAGGTTTTAAAATATTAGAGGCATCGATCGCGCCCTCTGCGCCACCGGCACCGATGATTGTGTGAAGCTCATCGATAAACAGCAAAACATTTCCTGCTTTTGTCACTTCCTGAATCACTTTTTTGATACGCTCTTCAAATTCTCCACGGTATTTTGAACCAGCCACAATACCGGATAGGTCTAAAGATACCACTCTTTTTCCCTGAACAGAGTCCGGTACAAGGCCGGATACGATACGCTCTGCGATTCCTTCCACGATAGCCGTTTTACCAACTCCCGGTTCTCCGATCAGACATGGATTGTTCTTCGTTCTTCTGCTTAGAATCTGAATCACTCTCTGGATTTCTTCCTCACGTCCAACCACCGGATCCAGTGCTCCTTCCGTTGCAAGCTGTGTCAGATCTCTGGAATACTGATCCAACGTCGGGGTTCCCTCATTATTTTTCTTTTTTCCCGGACGGCCATTCTGAAATTCTTCGCGGTAAAGATTTGCATCTTCCCCCATCGCAATGAGAGTGTCCACAAAGACTTTCTGCATATTGACGGACAGCGTTGTCAGTAATCTGGATGCAACACAGTCTGTCTCTTTGATCATGGCAATCAGAATATGTTCTGTTCCAATGGCATCTGCATGGAATCTGACTGCCTCCTTCTCTGCATTCTCAAGAACTTTTGCTGCTCTCGGTGAATAACCATCTGATTCTGCTACTGCTGTTCCCTCCGCCGGAGCGATCAATTCTTTGATCAGATCTACAATTTTATCTAACTCTACACCATTCTCATTCAAAATTTTTGCCGCTACTCCTGAATTTTCCTTCAATAGCCCAATCAGTAAGTGCTCGGTTCCGATATAATTATGATGTAATGATTTTGACATTTTGCCGGCGATATCAATCGCTTTTTTGGCTTTTACAGTGTATGGTAATTGCATGTTGTCTCCTCATGTTATTTATTAGGTGATTGCAAACTCTCCTTAATCTATCTCAAATTGTTCAAAATCAACAAAATTTTCGAAAACACGCTTCCGCTACGTGTCACTCGCAGCGGTACTAAGAAGCCAGGCACGACTGATGTCGCACCTGCCTTCTAAGTACCGGCGGTTCCACAGTGTTTTCTCAAGCTTTTGTTGATTTTTCACAATTTAATTTACGTTATGAATGATTTTCGCAATTACCTACATTCTATTTTATATTATAAATCATTTAGGTCGAAAACTTCCATTCCTTTTTCATTTTTCACAGAAGTTTCATTTTTTTGCGGCACATCCATTTTTTCATTTTCTGTAGATGATTTTTTCTCGGACTTTTCTTCTGTCACTGATTTCTCAGAAGTGGATGGAATTTCATCCTCATAATCATTCCATTCGCGGTAAGCCCTGTTGATTGGATGTTCTTCCTCGATGTACTCTTCCTCGTCATCGAAATAATCGTCCTCATCCTCATTTTTTTCTTTTTTTCGGAATCCATGGAATTTTCCCAAGAAAGGTTTTTTCTCGGTTTCTGTCTCTTCGTTTGCTTCGTCGTCCTCGTTCTCTGGCTCGTCAAGCTCCGGATCGTTGTCCTCTGAGAGTTCGTCTTTTCCTTTTTTCTTTCTGCCAAAGAGCATGATATTCAGTATGATCACAACTGCGATTGCCAATACAAAAATAAGCACAGCGATCATGTTTCTGGAAAAGGATTTTGCATCTTTATATTTCTTTGAGAGTTCATCATACTCGCTCTGCAATGCTGCAAGATCATCCGAAGAAGAATCCGCTGTCTCTGTAATATTTCCGTTCACACGCTGGTAAGTGCCTTCTGCTGCATCATACTGATACCAGCCTTCGGTTCCATCCTGGTTCACTCCATAAAAGATATAGAAATCAGATGCTTCCTCTCCATCCTCTACCGGAAGCTGGTAAGCGGTCATCACGGTATTTTCCGGCATTTGCAGGGACACCTGCACATAACTCTCCGGCAGTACCGAATCAAGTGGCGCCAGAAGTGGGATAGCATAACTGCTCTCACCTGCAGTAAACTTCATAAAATCATAGGCAACATCCCTGGTCTCATCATAAATAAAGAATCTGCCGGTCGTTGCGTCCACATTGTCTGTTTCCAGATAGATCAGAGAAATTGTTCCTTTGTCAAACGTCAGACCTCTGCATTCCGTTCCACGGAAATTAACTGTTGCTTCTGTAAAATCAGCCGGAATCTGTTCCTCTGTAAAATTGTCTGCGATATGGTAGGTCGTGTTATTGATCACAACATCTGCCGCTGATACCGGAGTTTCCGTTGTGTCCACTTCCTCAGTATCTTCTGGAGTCTCGCTGTCACCATTTCCGTCGTCTCCGTTTTCACCGCCTGTAGTTGTCGTCTCACTTCCGGTGGTTCCTGCTGCCTGTCTTGTCACAGTGATTTTATAAGTGGCTGTTGTTCCGTTTTCTGCCTTTACAACAATCTTCACAACATTCGCTCCGACGGCAAGATTCGTGTTTCCGGTAACCGATTCAACGGTTGCCTTTTCATTGACCGGTGTTGCACTCACTGCAATACTTGTCACAGAATTATCCACAGCTGCCGTATACTTTGTTGTGCTTCCCTTAAAAGCCGGAGACAATGTTCCCGGCGAGATTGTCAGTGCTTTTAAGGAATTATCTGCGGATAAAGCTGCCGTATTCGTATTACTTCCAGTATTGTTGTTACTTCCTGTGCCAGAACTGCTTCCATTTCCCGCATTTCCATTGCTGCCGGAGCTTCCATTGTTCGTGCTGTTTCCACCAGCTGCTTCGTTTTTGACCGTTACAGAAGTGCTGCTGCCTGCCATGGAATCCAATTCTTCCGCGGTGCTGAAAATAACTCCATCTGTAGCAGAAAGGGATATGGATGCTTTCCCTGCAGCAATTGCTTTTAATGTCACACTGAAGCTGTCACTCGCTACCGAAATACTTCCGCCGCCACCGCCATAAGTTGCATTACAGCTCACAAACTCCAGAATGCCGGCATCATAGGTCAAAACCATATTGGCATATGCACTGTCCCCGGATGCACTTAATGCTTTTGCCGTTACCGTCACAGTCTGTCCGATATTCAGGGAACCGGCAGACACAGCGATCGTTGTTTTTCCGGAAGCCGCCTTGGCATGCATCTGCGGTGTCATAAGGCAGATGCATAATGTTAACAGTGTAATGATCACACCTAATTTCTTTTTCATTTTACTCTCCATTCTTATGTGTGAAAATTGTATTTTCTCACTAAAATAACTCTTTCTATCCACACAGCCCTATTACTGTTCAATCTGTGCTGCATTTATAATATGTTTCTGCAAAAGCACAAGGTCTTTTACGGAAACTTTTCCATCTCTGCTTATATCCGCAGCCGCTGCATACGCACCGGAAAGCTGTGATGTTCCAAGAATCTGTTTCTGCATCATGACCAGATCGACCACAGAGATTTTTCCATCTCCATTGATGTCACCGTAAATGACAACGTCATACTGCTTCACCAGTGTTCCATTTGCATATACTGCAATTTTATTACCTGTTCCGACTGCACCGGTATTTTCTGTGCCATCTGCTTTCAGCACTTTGACCGTGCCGCTTCCCGCTGAGATATTGGCAAGTACAGAAGAAGCGCCTGTTCCCGGTGTAATACCTGTGATCACGGTATCTCCCAGTTTATAGGAGGTAGAAACGGATACGCCGTCCGCAACCGTTGTTCCACCACTTTCCGGTGTCTGGGTATTGTCTGCTGCCGGCTGCTGTCTTACCACATTGATCGTGTAGGTTTTTGCCGAACCGCTCTGTGACACACAAGTTACGTTGATCGCATTATTTCCATAATTCAATGCATAAGTTCCCGCCCCGGAAACTCCCGCTTTCGGTGCAACTGCCGAAGCACCTACATTGATCGAGCTTACCTCGGTTCCAACGATCACGGAATAATCGGTTACTGCTCCCTGGAAAGACGGTGTCAGTCCATATCCGCTTACGCTGAGAGAAGAGAGCCAGTTATTCGGATTACCACTGTCTGAAAACGTCACTGCTGACTCCGGCATATTGCTATACACCGGAATACGGAATATAAATCCCTGTGATTTATCCGCATAAGCAGTGCTCATTGTTTTTCCTTCTGACATTGCCGCCTGCACATTTGTCATGTACTGATGTGAGTATATGCTGTTCATATTCACCACATTAAATTTCTGGAAATATAAGGTGTTCTGCCCTTTTTTCACATAATTATTTCCAACGATACCAGCTCCACCATTAATTGATTTATAAATAGAATTCCAGTCGTTATTTTTCGCATAAATCAATCCGTTGACCGTCGCAGACGCAGACGATGTCGTATATGCTCCGATATTAAAGTAATTGTAATATCCATTATAGCCAGAGTAATTGCCAGAGATCAAAGGACTTGTCCCCTTATTTCCCTGCTCCTGCTTACATCTTGCAGCCAGATGATAAGGACTGACACTCAAGTTCTGTCCCACTTCCATGAAAGTATCTGCATAGCTTCGCGATGCTCCGTCTGTATCGCTATAGTTTCCACTCATGAAACTGCCTGACAGAATATTTCCAACTCCTGTCACGTTCTGATATGGCGCATATTCTAACGTTTCAAACTGAAAAATATACGTGTCATTCAGGTAATTTCTCGGATCCATGCAATATGCTATGTAATTGGAGGAGGCACTTACCCAGCCTGCTCCGTCATAACCATACCATTTGTTGGTCGCCCAGTCATAAGCCCCCGTCTCCGTTGACTTTCTCGCATCATTGGAAGAACTCTGCACCAGATTCCTTCCGACAACACTCTCATTTGCAATGACGGTATTCCAGTCTAGTCCTGTCTGTACCGGAACGAACTGCCAGTCTGGATACTTCTGGTGCAATGCCAGAAGTGAGTTACAATAGCTGTCCGGAAATCCTGCTGATTTTAACGATGCAACATATTCTTCATCCGTCACCGTTGTGGTGTCTCCCTGCGATCCATCCGCAGAAGTCTGTCCGGTTACTGCCAGATAGGTTCCACAGATCCAACCTGCATAATCCACACCATTCTTATTAAATGTCACATTGTACCACACAGTTCCATTTGTGGTTGTCTGTCCGAGTACATTGACTGTCTGATCTCTTTTTACCGTCGTGACCGGAGAATATGCCGTGCTCGCACCTGTCCTCACATAGACATTGCCGTTCGTGTTGGTGACAACTCCGGCTGCACCCTGTGCTGAATTATCTGTGATCGTACTTCCGGAAGAGGTATCTTCTGTTGAAAGCGTGATAAAATCTGACCGGATATATCCGGTGGATGCCATTCCATTATAGGAAATCTGTACCTTGTACCATTTCATTCCATCGGAGCCATCCACTTCATCTATCACACGGACTGCTGTACCCGCAGCTAAAGATGTGATCTTGTCCCCATCTACCGGAGTCTTTCGCATCTGTACCGGTCCATCATTCAAAACACCCGCCGTCTCCGTATACGCATAACTTTCCAACGGTTTTACCGTAATGACCGCAGTCGCTGCTGTCACACCAAAAATCGTTGCAAAGATAAAGCTCCGCCATTTTCTCTGTTTTATATTAAGGTTTCTTCTCATTTTTCCTCCAAATGCCTTCGGTATTCCCCAAAAAGACACAGTAAATCAAGTTTATTATATTTAATTCACGATAGAGCGTCAACCTTAATCTGGTAAATATAGTAACTATTCAGAGCCAAGACAATTTTCATAAATTTGCGAATCATGCTTGCATGAATGAGCATAATTTTGAAAAT
>ERZ773209.1591-NODE-1591-length-13075-cov-3.002304_pt1 | contig 13075 bp, 10 predicted proteins | sample MGYA00511109_ERZ773209 | MGnify/ENA primary metagenome ERZ773209 (study PRJEB29015, sample SAMEA2737786) | human gut metagenome | biome: human gut; feature: human-associated habitat; material: faeces | place: China | collected 2012 ...
TATAGATACCACTCGTTTCTTCTCAACTGTGTATATGGGCGGTATTTTCTCACAATTTCGGCTTGCTGCAAATCAACATCTGCATAGAGCAGTTGTTCCGTATCATCTGCCATTACAAGTACTTCTCCATTGGCATCTGTTACAATAGATTCTCCGGAAAAATTCATACGATCTTCCGTTCCTACACGATTGCACATTGCAAGGAGCACACTATTTTGAAACGCCTGTACTCGGATTTCCCACGCAAACATTTTTGAGGGTTCTTCCTTGGTGTTTACGGTTGGAATCAGAATTAGATCTGCTCCCATCAAAGCTTCTGTGCGGATGCTTTCCGGATAATGCCGATCAAAACACACCACGATTCCAATTTTTCCGAATGCAGTATCAAAAACATGAAAGCCATCATCTGACGGCATATAGTAATCCTGTTCAAAAAATTGCTCTGCCTGTGCAATATGCACCATTTTCTGCACACCGAGGATACTGCCATTTTTATCGATCAGAATACTGGCATCGTATGTCTTTCCGTTTTCTAACAAATATATATTCGGCACTGCCATGATGCAGTATGCTTTACAAGCTGCACAAAATTGTTTTATGATATCCGAGTCCAATGGAATCGCATATTGAGAGACATCTTTTCCCGGATACTGCGGAAAAAATTCTGTCAGCTGTACCTCCGGGAATAATACAAGATCTGCCTTATTTTCTGCTGCCGCTTTGAGTAATTGAATACTTTTACCGAGGTTATTCTTAACACTTCCTGCATTCGCCATCTGTGCCAATGCTAACCGTATCTTTCTTTTTTTCATTGCCATAATCCTTTGATTTTATCAATTAAAGTGGTGTTTATTTTTTATAGTATAGCATAATCCAACTCTATTTTCAAGACAACCTCTGCAAAACAGCACAATATTTTAATGAGTAAATACAGCATTAAGAAAAATCGGTTGATTGCTTTTGTTTTATGTACCTATTTGCTATCATAAATATTTGAAATCATGCTTTTCGCACGCTTTCAGAATAAAAAATGTCCAAATGATGTGACCTTTCGTCATGTTACCATTATTGAGACTATAACCCATATATCAAGAACAGCCACAGTCAAATAACTGTAGCTGTTCTCAATTGTATTTTTAAAGGATTTGACTAAACTCAATCACTTCATGATTCGGCCCTGTAATCTTGAAAAACTTTACACCATTCTCCCAGAAGGGTAGGAAGTGAATGGTATCCTTCTGATTGTTCAGTTCCAATGCACAGACTTCCTCATAAGCGGCTTCAATATCTCTGACGTCAATTGCCAAATGATCCCACGCCCCCGCCTGCATTGGTGCCTGATGATTTTCATAGATTTCCAGCATCAGGTTTCCAAGCTGCAAAAATGCAACCGCTTCGCCGGCTTCTTCGTTATAGGTGTGAAGTGCAACGCGAAATCCAAGCTTTTCGTAAAAAGCAATGGTTTCCTGCAAATCATTAGTCGGAAATCCTATGTGCTGAAATCCGGTCGCATTGTCCTGCAATTTCATGCTTCTAACCTCTCTTCTTTCAATTGTTCCATGACCTGTGTCATATTCGGCATTGCCGGAATTGCTCCGTGCTTCTGGACACAAACGCTTGCCACAGCATTGCCAAAATCTGCAAACTCTGCTGCTTCTTCTACTGCAATGGATTCTGGATTTTTCCCGCAGCGGCTGAACTGGAACAGAAATCCGCCCCAGAATGCGTCGCCTGCACCGGTCGCATCTATCGCCTTGTTCCGGAATCCTTTTACCAGCTGTCCGCCCTGTTTGCTCTGCACATAAGCACCCAGTTTTCCCAGCGTTACGACCACGATTTTCACACCACCCTGGATCAAAACTTTCGCAGCGTTCTGATAGTCACTCTCACCAGTGAGCAGAAAAGTCTCCTCTTCCGAAATTTTCATCAAATCCGCATACGGAATCATACTTCGCATTTGCTTCTTTGCAAGTTCCTCTGATTTCCAAAGCGAAGCACGATAATTCGGGTCATAGGAAATCACACAGCCAGCTTCTTTCGCTTTCTGTACAGCAAAGAAGGTAGTACTGCGCACTGGCTCATCTGTCAGCGAAATGGAACCGATATGCAGAATGCCACTGCTGCGAATCAATTCCAACGGAACATCGCTTTTTTCCAGCATCTTATCCGCACCATGATTCCGGGCAAAGGAAAACTCCCGCTCTCCATCTGGCTTGACATCGACAAATGCCAATGTTGTGAAGTAATCATCACTCAACGTAAACCCGGTACTGTCAATTCCGCACTGTTCCAACGTCTCCTTGAGGAATCTGCCGTGCATATCATTTCCGGCTTTGCCGATAAATGCCGTTCTTGCCCCCAGCTTTGCCATAGCAGCCATGACATTGGCAGGAGCACCGCCGGCATTTTGCGCAAAAACACGCTGTCCCTGCTCATTTCTGCCCTGCATGGTGAAGTCGATCAGCATTTCTCCCAGTGCACACGCCAGAAATGTGGTTTTCTGAATCATTGGCCCTTCCGGACACAAAATCCCCAAATGTTCCAGCTCCTCCAAAAACAGCGTGCAGATGTTCGGGTCATCGGAATGTACCTGCAAAATACCGGTGTCCTGCTTCGGCAGTCCCAACACACCCAGAATGGACTTCGCATCTACCACGAAACTGCCAGACTGCAAGTCTACATCACATGGCAGTGATGATGCAGCAAGTACCAGATTTTTAATGGCCACAGCATCACACAATTTTACTTTTAATCGCATCTATGATTCCTCCTTTATACAAATATGGAAATGACCAGTGCACAGACAAGACCAACCACACCGATGATGGTTTCCATGATCGTCCATGATTTCAGCGTACTCTTCTCATCGATTTCCAGCAGCGAACCGACCAGCCAAAAACCGGAATCGTTTACATGGCTGAAAGCCGTTGCACCGCCATTAATGGCACAGACCATTGCTGCCAGTTCTACCGGAGAAAGTGCCTGTACTGCCGGCATGGAAGCCATGATTCCGGCAGACATGGTCATGGCAACAACCGCAGCTCCAACCGAAGAACGAATCAAGGCAGCAATCAAAAATGCAACCAGAATCAACGGCAGTCCACTCTTTTCCAGTGCTGGACCAATGATATCGCCCATGCCTGCGTTTTGCAGAACCCAGCGGATAATACCGCCGCCGGTGATGACCAGCAAGATCATACCAGTCGGTTTCAATGCCCGATCTAAAATTTTTTTCAAATCATCGCCGCTGTAGCCCTGCTTTTTCCCTAAGAAAAACATGGCGAATAATGTTGCAATGATCAAGGCAACAAACGGCGTTCCCAGAAATTCAAATATGGATTTTACAGCAATTGGCAAAGATAAATAATCGGTCACCGTGTTCAACAGAATCAGCATCAACGGAATTAAGATGATTCCCAGTACTGTTCCGAACGACGGCAGTTTCTGTTCTTCTCCAGTGTCTGCAATCTCCCGCATATTAGATGGCAGTTCTGCATAAATACGTTTTCCGCAGAATTTGCCCCAGAGCACGCCAGCACAAATCACAGCGATGACTCCAACCGGAACGCCCACTGCAATCATCACACCCAGATTCACACCAAGCATATTTGCAACCAGTACCGAACCGGCAGACGGCGGAATGAACGCGAATCCAGTTGCTAATCCTGCCAATAACGGCAGCACATAGGTCAGGGTCGATTTTTTTGTCTTTTTTGCCAGACCAAATGCCAGTGGAATCAAAATAACAACACCAGCTTCAAAAAATACCGTTGTTCCAACAACCAAGCCAGTGATGCCCAACGCCCAGCCAGCTTTCTTTTCGCCAAACTTTCCGATCATCGTCTGTGCAACTTGCTGTGCACCGCCAGATACCTCCAGAATCCCGCCAAACATAGAGCCAAGCCCGATCAGCAGGACAATACCCTGCAAGGTGTTCCCTGCTCCATATTCTACAGTATCCATCAACATTGTAACTGGCATACCCGAACCTAAGCCGATCACCAAAGCTGATATCAACAAACTTAATATTGGATGAAGTTTGCATTTTAAAATCAAAATTAAAAGAATGGCAATTCCGGCAACAGCGGAAATCACCAGCCGAACTGGCTCTGCGGCAAAAACTGCTTCTGTCATATGCTCACCCCACTTTTATTTTTCCGGAGAAATGATGTATTTTCCGTTTGCCCGCAATTCCGGTTTTGCCAGAATGTCTGCTAGATGGTCCAGACCTTCTACGGCATAAACCATGCTGGAAACGTCCAGTCTGCCGGAATCAATCAGTTCCAGTGCACGCTTCTGGGTATACGGATTGATGTAAGATGCCTTCAGTTCAATTTCTTTCTGGAATACTTCAAACGGTTTCAGAGAAATGGTGTCATCCGGCTTGGTCAGTCCAAACATCATGACGGTACCCTTGTTTCCCACAATGTCGATCGCCTGTTCAATGGTGGAAGTTCTGCCCACACATTCAATCACGGTGTTGACCCATGTCATACCGGCAGAGGCAAGAGCTGCTTTGATGTCTTCGTGAATCGGGTCAATACAGATATCTGCACCCAATTTCTTGGCAACTTCCCGCTTGCTTGCAACTGGTTCTAACAAAGCTGTTCTGGCTGCTCCGGCAAGCCGTGCCAACTGAAGCATCAGCAGACCGATCATGCCGCCGCCAATGACTACCACACTGCTGCCCGGACGAATGTTGCACAGATCTATTCCATGCAGACAGCAGGCAACTGGTTCGGTCATCGCACCTTGTTCAAAAGTGGTATGATCACCCAGCTTGTAAACCTGACGTTGATTCACGCTGCAATATTCTGCAAAGCCGCCGTTAACGGTTGTACCATAACCGATCATATCTGTGCAGTAGTGTGCAATGCCGTTCCGGCAGAAATCACACTTGCCGCAATAGCAGTTCGGATCGATGCATACACGGTCGCCCACCTTTACATTGGTTACCGCAGCGCCAACTTCTGCAACCACACCAGAAAATTCATGTCCCAGAATGGTCGGCGGTGTCACTTCTGCGGCACCCTTGTCACCCTCGTAAATGTGCACATCTGTACCACAGATACCGCACGCCTTTACCTGAATCAGGACATCTTCTGCTCCTACTTTTGGCATCGGAGATTCTTCCACTCTCATGTTATGCTTTCCATAAAATACTGCACTTTTCATTTGAAATTCCTCCATTTGATTAGTTTTGATTTACACTTATGCGTAACAGCTGATTACAAGTATATTCTAACAGATGGAACGTCGAAATACAAGTGGTAAAACAGCCAACTTTTTCTATATATATTTGTGCAAATTGCACCAATTCGGAGATTCTATTGAAAAAATAGAGAAACTATGTTATACTATCCCATAGAATTACTTTTCATCAAGACAAATCGAAAAGAGGTGCTTCATATATGTCAAATTCCGGAATGACGACCATTGAGGTCAAGCGAATTAACCGCAGCAAGGTCTATCAAATGATTTATGAAAAGCGTTCCATCTCCAAGCAAGACCTGGCACAAGAACTGCATATGGGACTGACAACAGTGACACAAAATTTAAAAGCATTAGAGGAGGATGGCTGGATTCATCGCACAGGTTATTATGAATCCACCGGCGGCAGAAAAGCACAGGCAATTGAAATTGTTCCAAATGCAAGGACGACTATTGGTGTTTTTATTCTGAAACGTTCCATTTTGCTGGTTGCAGTCGATTTATATAGCAATGTAATGCAACAAAAAACGGTAACAGAAACATTTTCTGCTACCGAGACATACTATCAATTCTTAGGGAAAGAAGTCATGCGATTTGCCAATCATGTAGAATCCAATCCCGATAAGATCTCTGGCGTTGGAATTGCGATTCAAGGGATTCTCTCCCCAGACCGCAGCAAGATTCAATATGGAAAGCTATTACAGCATACCGGACTAAATACCGCCGATCTGACACGTTATATCCCGTATCCTTGTTTTACAGAACATGATTCCAAAGCTGCTGCTTTTGCAGAAATCTGGAATCAACCGCAGCTATCTGATGCCGTCGTTTTTTTGCTCAACAAAAATCTGGGCAGTGCATTGGTTATTCACGGAGAAGTGCATCAGGGAAAGTCCATGCATAGCGGAACCATCGAACATATGTGTATTGTCCCAAATGGAACACCCTGTTACTGCGGCGGAAAAGGTTGTTTGGAAACCTATTGCTCCGCTGAAAGTCTGCAAAGTCAAATTCATGGCAATTCTTTTGAATCATTTTTCCAGTCCGTACGGGAAAATGAACCAAAAAACAAAGCCATTTGGGAGATGTATCTCTCTAAGCTGGCAGCAGCCATCCAAAATGTCAACACAGTCATAGACAGCGATGTGATTCTCAGCGGATTTCTTGTGCCATATTTGACAGAAGCAGATCTAGAATTTCTAAAACAGAAAATTACGGAGCCACCTTTTTTCGCAGAACGAGATATTACCATCCAACTTGGAAAACATGGAGAATTTGCACCAGCAATCGGTGCTGCACTGCCATTTGTAAAGAGAATAATAGATGGGATATAGGCAAGCAGCGTGCAGTTCTGATTCGGTTCAAACACAATATCTATAAATCCTTTCCAACTAGCACTTCTCTCCTTGCTATATTTTATTTTTATTATGTCATAGCCACGGAGAAACAGCAATTTACTTTACACATTATTCTATACTCATATTTTGTACAACACCTTGCACTTTTTTCGATACTATATAATAAAAAGAGAATCACCAAATGCTAAGAAAGCGCTGCATACCGAGGCTTATACTGATAATCCCGCACCAACAGCAGAATCCCAGCAAGATCGGTTTGCCACCCATCTTGATTAGTTTCACAATGTTTGTATTCAGTCCGACTGCACTCATTGCCAGAACGATCAAGAATTTACTCAGTGTCTTAAACGGTGTGAAAAAGCCGGACGGCACGCCGAGGTGCACGCAAACTGTTGTTATGACAGATGCAAGAACAAAGTACAGAATGAAAAAGGGAAATACATTTTTCATGGGAATCGCCTTTCCGCTGTGCTTTGCCTTTCTTGTCTGCCACAAAGAAAGTACCAACGTGATCGGTATAATTGCAAGAGTTCGTGTCAGTTTCACCGTAACCGCTTTATCCAAAGTCTGCGATCCAAGATGATAGAGAGAATCCCATGTGGAAGCTGTGGCAGTCACCGATGAAGTATCATTCACAGCTGTTCCGGCAAAAATGCCAAATGCTTCTCCCGTTTCGGTAGAGAATCCCAAAAGGCCGCCGAGCATTGGAAAGAGCAGTGCGGCGATCATATTGTAAAAGAAAATCACAGAGATCGATTGGGCAACTTCGTCATCATCTGCACGGATCACCGGTGCAGTTGCCGCAATTGCCGAACCGCCGCAAATGGAAGAACCTACACCGATCAAAATCGATGCATTGGACGGAATACGGAGTGCTTTGGACATCACAAATGCTGTGATTAGTGATATGGAAATGGTACTGATGATGATGGGGAGTGACTGCTTTCCCGTTTGGATTACGACGGTCAGATTCATACCGAATCCGAGGAAAATTACAGCACCCTGCAAAATGTACTTTGCGGTAAATGCGATGCCATTTTGAAACGGTTCTCTGTGCTTTAAGAAGCATGCAGTTACCATGCCAGCGAGCATAGCAAAAACAGCCCCGCCAACAACGGGAATCATGTTCCCCAAAAACCAGCACGGAACCGCAATTACCAAACACAACAGCAATCCCTTTCCGTCTTTTTTCATGAACTTCATAATTATTCCTCCTGTTTTTATTTGATCGAGGAATATTATACTGCACATTTTCAATAGCGTCAAATTATGATTTTCTATCTAGTGATAAATTAAATTTATCAAGAATAAGAGGAATGCCATGCTAGATTATAAAACAACAACCTTTTTGGTCTTATGCGAACAAATGAATTATCGAAAAACTGCAGAGATTCTTCACATGACACAGCCTGCTGTAACACAGCATATCCATGCCTTGGAAAAAATTTATGGCTGCCCGCTGTTTCAGTATGATAGACGAAAGCTTTCTATGACACCGCAGGCAAAGCTGTTGGAACGGCATTTGCGAAAAGTACGATATGAGGAAGAGCATCTTCGGTTAGAAATGCAGAAGCAGTCTATCCCTGAGTTGAAACTAGGTGCAACCAAAAGCATTGGGGACTACATGATCTCTGACAAAATCATCGCACTTGTGGAATCGAAAAAATGTCGTGTACAACTTCTGGTAGACAACACGCAAGCTCTTTTGCATCATATCCGAAATGGTTCTTTGGATATTGCAATGGTCGAAGGCGAATTTGACAAGAACACATTTGGCTCAACGCTTATGAAAACAGAAGAATTTCTGGGAATTTGCAGTGCGGACCATCCTTTTGCCGAAAAGGAAATTGCATTTGATGAAGCAGTATCACAAAATTTGATCCTTCTTGAACATGGCTCCGGAACTCGTTCCATATTTGAAAATCAACTGAACATTCACGGAGAGAGCATTGCTTCATTTTCTTCTATGACTTGTATTAGCAGCTTTGTTGTCATCAAAGATCTGGTTGCAGCAGGGCTGGGTATCACGTTTGGCTATCGCTCCATTGCAAATCAGGATCCACGGTTGGCTTTGTTTTCCTTACAGGGATATCCCAAAACCCACGACTTGTTTTATGTTTATCTGAAAGACTCCCATGCAGAGGAGTTACTGACCTTTCTGCAATAGCATTTCTATTGAAGGAAAGCCGCTTATCAATTACATAGTATCTTGATTTTAACGTGAAAAAGGTGTATGATAAAATTATCACACACAAAGGAGACGAAACAAATGAAAATTGCAGTGACTTATGAAAATGGAAATGTATTCCAACATTTTGGACATACAGAGCAATTCAAAGTCTATGAGATTTTGCAAGGAAAAATCGTACATACTCAAATTGTAAGTACCAATGGAACTGGCCATGGTGCTTTGGCTGACATGCTTTCTGAACAGAAGGTAGATACTTTGATTTGCGGCGGTATCGGAGCTGGTGCACAAATTGCATTGACAAATGCCGGAATTCGGCTATACGGTGGTGTTTCCGGAAATGCAGATGCAGCAGTGAAACAACTTTTGGCTGGAACGCTTGTCTATAGTCCGAATGCACAGTGTAATCACCATGACCATCACGATGCAGAACATCCTTGTGGTGGAAATCATGGAAATTGTCACGCATCATGAAAAACAAACACAACCCTTATGGCTATGATTCACGGAAACTGCCATAAGGGTTTCTGTTTTCTGCTATGGCTGTAATTTTTTAAAAAATTATCAAAAATATAAAAATAGTACTTGCAGCCCTGCAAGAACCTTTTCAGCCAGATGACACAGAACTGAGAACCTTAAAGACTGAATTTGAAGATACATTGCTACGTACACCAACGGTTTCACAGACGAATACCGAAAAAAGTATGAACGCTTTGAAGAACTGCAGTCTGAACTTGACCGGACAAAAGCTGAATATGAATCAGCACAGGCACGATACAAACAGATTCAGGATATCATCCAAACCTTGAAAGGCGATGTGCTGACAGAGTTTAATGATAGTGTCTGGAACGCAGTAATCGCAAATATTATTGTTTTCCATGACGGCAGTATGGTGTTCCAATTCAAAGATGGAACAGAAATCAAAGAATAATAATAAAGCCGGGCAGAAAAGATGCTCGGCTTTTTTGTGCCTGAAAATATGTAAAAATCCTATTTGCAAACGATAATAGGGGATATCGTTTGATTGCAAAAGCTATCGTTTGTTTTTACACAAAGAATTTCACCCTGCTTTTGTGAGGTGAAATTCTACATTGTATCATTACAGATACTTTAATAGTGGAGGCGATGCTTACAGTGGTAAAATCACTTATTTACAACTTTTCAAAATGGGAAAAGTTCCAAATTGCGTAGTTTTCTCGTTCTTTTCACTGAACCGATTTAACTGGGTTACGATGCTAATGGGTTTCACTTAGTTACGGCCATTCATTGGTTAGGCAAACCAAAAAGATCAATTCAGCAGTCCTACCACAACCTGTCGCTGTGTTCCGTCATCGGTACAGGTGATGATGGTGATTCTATCATCGCCGAAATCGTCAAGTACCCAGACGGCATTCGGATCGACGATTTTGCTTTCGGTCACAGTGTAATGATACGCCTGCTTTTGCTTGTCATACAACGTGATTTCCATGCCGATCTCCACATTTTTCAGATTGTTGAAATATTCTTTGTACAGTGTGCTGCTGTGCCCAGCAATGCAGTAATTGCCCTTGCCAAAATCGCCGCTGTCCTTGAAATGCCCTGCCGCTTTGGCGAGCGTTTCATTGTCAGTTCCCTCTAAAATGGGGGCTTTGATGTTTAAGTCTGCAATTTCCACAACCGGATTGTTCTCAAGCAAAACTTGCCTTTGATAAAGTCGGTAGCACTTTCTCAAACCGAAAAATCCAAGGATACTGACACCGATCAAAATCGCAGTCAGTCCTAAAAGGAACATCGCCCACTGCTTTTTGGTCTTATTCATTCTCTTTGCGTTTGCGAACACCAGATGCCTTTACCGCACCGAATCCGAATGCCATGAACAGTGCCGCCCCCATGCACAGGAGCCAGTTTGTCATGGAATTGTTTCCAGTCTGAGGCAGGTTAACTTCTGCGTTGGAAGAATCCGTACCAGTGCCGGTCTTCGGATCAACGGTATAAACGTCCAGCACATTGCCGTTTTCGTCAGTCAACGTAATTTCGCAAGCTTCCTCCGAACGTGCAGTGATTTCTGCATTTGCCGGTGTGACACCGGTTTTCTTCTGGTAGTCGTTGATTGCCCAGCCGCAAAGATCCTCGTCTGCAATGTTAGTCATGCTTGTAGTTGCTGCCGTTGTGATCGTGGTTGCCGATGTTGCAGCAGTAGATTCTGTGTTGGAAGCACTGGTAGTTACAGTTGTTTCACTTGCGGTAATGCTTTCCTTTGTCGTGGAAGTCGTTCCGTTTGTAGTAGTGGTAGTTGCCTTGGTCGTGGAAGTCGTTCCACTTGTGGCAGTGGTTGCCTTAGTTGCAGAAGTCGTTCCACTTGTGGCAGTGGTTGCCTTGGTCGCAGAAGTCGTTCCACTTGTAGTAGTCGTTGCCTTGGCCACAGAAGTCGTTCCGTTTGTAGCAGTTGTTGCCTTAGTTGTAGAAGTTGTTTCGCTTGTAGTAGTAGTTGCCTCAGTTGTTGCGGTTGTTTCGCTTGTGGCAGTAGTTCCCTCAGTTGTTGCGGTTGTTTCGCTTGTGGCAGTAGTTCCCTCAGTTGTTGCAGTTGTTTCGCTTGTGGCAGTAGTTGCCTCGGTTGTTGCAATTGTTTCGTTTGTTGCAGTAGTTGCCTCGGTTGTTGCGGTTGTTTCGCTTATAGTAGTAGTTGCCTCAGTTGTTGCAGTTGTTTCGTTTGTTGCAGTAGTTGCCTCGGTTGTTGCGTTTGTAGTCGTCGTTGTTGTCGTCGTTGTTGTCGTAGTAGTTGTGGTGGTAGTAGTTGTTGTGGTAGTCGTCTGTGCATTTACCACAACCGTGCCGGTTACGACATTATAGTTCTCGCCATCCTCCGGGGTAAACTTCCACGTCAGGGTGTTTTCACCGGCAGCCAGTGCTTTGATCTCGCTGATAATTTCCGCCAGACCCTTGGTGTTGTTTCCGCTGAGAATCAGCTTCAGCTCGCTCACAAGGTCACCCTCGGTGTGGGAATCGCCGTCCACGGTAACTTCTACCGTCGGGTCAGCCTTGGCGATCTGGAACGTCAGTTTGATCTTCGCCGTTTCGCCGTTTTTCGCCGTGACAATAACCGTAGTCTTAACGCTGTCTGCTGCCTTTGCCGGTGTGCCGGAAAGTATTCCGTCTGCGGAAAGTTCCAGACCCTCTGGCAGCTGGCTTGCATCGTCAACCTTGAATGTCAGCTTGCCCAGATCGGCAGCGTTTTCCACATAGCTGTTCAGATCGACCTCGGTCATCGCCTTTTTGTAAGTCAGTTCCAGCTTGTCCACATCGGCAGGAACGGTGATCTTCACTGCCTCTTTTTTCACAGTGAGCACCGCATCGCCGGTCATGAGATAAATATCTTCAGTGAGCTCGGTCTCGCCGTCAAAGTAGCGGTAAGTATACGCCTTATCCGTCGATTTTTCCAGCATTACTTCATCCGCAGCGTTGTAATAGAGTTCCTTGGTATCGGCATCATCGCCAAAAGTTTCGTCATAGGTCAGTGTCAGCCGAACGACTGCCCTTGCCTGCTCGTTGAGGGTCGGGATCTCGTCCTCGCCGATGGTCTGGTGGAAGTTCAGCAAATAAGCAACTTCACCATTTGTGAACTGGTCGGCGGTTTTGCTTATGCCGTCATCATTTGTGAAAGTCGTACCCTCTGCCGCACAGGTGTCGAGGTAGTAACTGTTTTTGACGATGCCATTGTTACTGCTATCATCTGCATCAATATAGTTATCGCCGCACACGCCGCCAATATAGTTTCCAGTACCAGAAATTGTTCCGGTGTTGTAGCAGTTTTCGAGCGTGCCGCAATTGAGACCACACACACCGCCAACAGTATCCGCACCAGAAACCGTTCCAGTATAATAACAGTTTTTGATTATTTTTTCATTATTACCGCACACACCACTGACAGAGTTTTCACTCTTAAAATAAGAGTTCACTATGCCAACATTTTGAATGATACCACGGTTATATTCAAACAAACCAGTATAGCTTCTGCTGTTAGCATCGCAATACAGACCGCTGATCGTATGTCCCTGTCCATCGAATGTGCCAGTGTAATAGCCATGTCGAAATTTTCCGATCGGTGTCCAAGTTCTCCAACTGTTTGCACTAATGCCATCATATCCAGAAAGATCGCCCTCATTGATTACGATATCTTTTTTCAGAACAGCACTTGCATTTTTATTCGGATAGTCATCAAAAGAACTGCCTGTGGTATTCACAAATGCCGCAAACCAGTACAGCTGACCGGCGTTGGAGATCTCGTAGTTTCCGGTCTCCTCGTTCAGCGTTGCCGGTTGATAGTGGGTGCTGTCCTTTT
>ERZ773209.1611-NODE-1611-length-12978-cov-9.021048_pt1 | contig 12978 bp, 15 predicted proteins | sample MGYA00511109_ERZ773209 | MGnify/ENA primary metagenome ERZ773209 (study PRJEB29015, sample SAMEA2737786) | human gut metagenome | biome: human gut; feature: human-associated habitat; material: faeces | place: China | collected 2012 ...
CCATATAGAGCTCAAGTGGCTGCAATGAAAGCTCAATTTGATGATAAATTGGAAATTGATACAGTACATAAATTTCAAGGTAGAGAAAAGAATGCTATTATTTTAACTTCGGTAGATAATGTGATTTCGAATTTTGTAGACGATGCTAGAATGCTGAATGTGGCAGTATCGCGAGCGGTAAATTCTTTGACTGTTGTTATATCTCAAAATCCACGCAATGATAGAACCAATTATGGGGACTTAGCTCGATATATTGAATATAATAACTGTGCTGTAATAGATAGTGCTATTTACTCTGTATTTGATTTACTTTATAAAGGATATGCGGAGAAGCGTCGTTTATTCTTACAAAAACATAAGAAAATTTCCGAATATGATTCTGAAAATTTATTGTATGCTGTCATTGAAAACATTTTAGAAAAGAATGAATTTGATACTGTGGGCTGTGCAGTTCATGTTTCTTTAGTGAATATTATTAGAGATTATTCAAATATGAATGAGGATGAGCTAAAATATGCCAAAAATCCTTTTACCCATGTGGATTTTCTTTTCTTTAGAAAATTAGATAGAACACCAATATTAGCTATTGAGGTAGATGGAGCAGCTTTTCATGCTATCGGCAGCGTACAAGCAGAACGTGATAGAAAAAAGGACCATATTTTTGAAGTTTGCGGTATTCCGTTGTTACGGTTGCGTACTGATGGTAGTGATGAAAATATCAAAATTGAACAAGCGTTAAAAGTAGCTATCAATAGCTAATAGGAGCACTATAAACGCGGGGGTGAAAGATATGTTTTGTAAAAATTGCGGCAAGCAAATGGAAAACAATGCTAGATTTTGTCCTGAATGTGGAGCAAGACAAGATGTAGTAGAAAATGAAAAACCTTTTTGGCAGCATACTTGGTTTGCTATACTGATGCTTTTTGTTTGTTTTCCGGTAGGATTATATCTTTTTGCTAGATATCATGGTAAAATTGGATGTGCTATAGTTCTTATATTTTTTGGAGTACCAGCTTTGTTGGTGTTATTGACTACTTTAGAAACTAAATCGCAGGATGATAAACTTAATAAATTGGTTACTCAAAATCTACAATCTAGTATTCCAAGTCAAAAAGCTTTTAATGAAATTTTGATTAAATATCAAGAAGCATATCGTACAGCGAATACTGATTTAAAAAAAGCAGATGTAGATAAAAAATATAAATCTAAATTAGAAAATTTTTTATCAGACGGAGTCATTAAAAATTGCTATGCAGTAGTTGAACGCATAGAACCATCAACAGATGGAAAATATGCAAGTGTAGTTTTAAGGTACGATTCATCAGGAGTACAATATGTTATCAAAACTGATTATATGTATGGAGGAGAAAGGACTTTAATTCCTGCTGGAACAGATTTATATAAAGCTGCTTCGGACTTGCACAGTCAAGATATTGTAATGTTCTCTGGCATATTAGTTAAAAGTGAATTTGAAGATAGCTTTTTCAGTAGGTTAAATTATAGAAATTATCAGCCTGATTTTAAAGCTAAATTTACTAGCCTCAAAAAAATAGAGTGAGATTATGTAAAATGTGAGGAGGGTGCAGTTATGTCCATGAAAAAACAAGCTAAATTAGCTGGTGGAGATGCTGTTATCGGCTATAAACAAGATATTGATTTAGATACCAATGACAATCACGCTTGGTTTTATTTACAATGTTACGGAACTATTGTTAAATTTTTGGACGATATCTGATTACTTTTATTGGATTAGTCTAATGATAAGTATTGTAAAATTTTTATATTAACGATAGTTTTATTGAAAACAACTAGAAATTTGTTTTTTAGGAGCTATTAAATGACTAATAAAATTACGATTATTGATTATGGCATGGGAAATTTATACAGCGTTTGCAACGCCGTTGCCGCGGTGGGCGGCGAGCCGGAAGTTACTTCCGATAAAGATGTAATTGCTGCCGCCGAAAAAATTATTCTGCCGGGCGTAGGAGCTTTTGGCGACTGCATGGCCAATCTGCATAAATCCGGGCTCATTCCGGTGATTATGGATGCTTTGCACAGCGGTAAGCCGTTTTTAGGCATTTGCTTAGGCATGCAGGTTTTGTTTGAGGGCAGCGAAGAAGCTCCCGGTGTGCAAGGCTTAGGCTTTTTTAAAGGTCAGGTAAAATATTTAACTACCGTCTGTAAAATTCCTCACATGGGCTGGAACAAGCTGGCATTACGCAGCTTTTCGCCCTTAATGCAAAATGCAGACGGAGAATACGTTTATTTTGTGCACAGCTTTCATTGCGTGCCTCAGGATAAATCCTTGATTACGGCAGTCTGTGATTATGGCATGGAGGTAACGGCTTCTGTGGGCAAAGATAATGTGCAGGCGTTTCAATTTCATCCCGAAAAATCAAGCCGCGTGGGTATGAACCTTTTGCGGGCTTTTAAGGAGTGGCAGCCATGATAATTTATCCAGCGATTGATATACGCGGCGGACGCTGCGTGCGTTTGACAGAAGGACGCTTTGATGCAGAAACCGTTTTTGCGGACGATCCGGCAGAAATGGCTTTAAAATGGGCGGCTTTAGGCGCAGAATATTTGCATTTAGTAGATTTGGACGGCGCTTTGGCAGGCGAGAGCAAAAATGGCGCTGTAGTAGAGCGCATTTTACAAAATGTAAAAATTCCCGTGCAGCTTGGCGGTGGTATCCGTAATTTAGCGACGATTGATAAGCTTTTGAGTTTAGGCGTAAGCCGCGTAATTTTAGGCAGCGTGGCAGTAAAAAATCCGCAATTAGTTGAGGAAGCCTGCCGCAAATATCCCGGACACATTGCCGTTGGCATTGACGCAAAAAATGGCGAGGCAGCTATTGAAGGCTGGGGGCAAGGCGGCGGAGTTGCCGCTGTGGAGCTGGCGAAAAAAATAGCGCAGTATGGCGTGGATAAAATTATTTACACGGATATCAGCCGCGATGGTATGCTGAGCGGCGTAAATGTGGAAGCAACGGCGGCATTAGCCCGCGCCTGCGGCGTGCCCATTATTGCCAGCGGCGGTGTTGCGTCTTTAGAAGATATTCGCCGCGTGAAGTCTGTGGAGGCTGGCGGTGTGTGCGGCTGCATTATCGGCAAAGCAATTTATACCGGCGCTGTGGATTTAAAAGCGGCGCTGGCTTTAGCTAAGGAGAATTAACATGCTGACGAAAAGAATTATTCCCTGCTTAGACGTTAAGGAAGGCCGCGTAGTTAAAGGCACAAATTTTGTGGGACTGCGCGACGCCGGTGATCCAGTGGAGCGCGCGGCGGCTTATGACGCGGAGGGCGCAGACGAGCTGGTATTTTTAGACATCACCGCCACCTTTGAAGAACGCAAGGCTATGCTGGACGTTATCCGCAAAACTGCGGGACAGGTATTTATGCCCTTAACCGTAGGCGGCGGCATCAGCAGCGTAGCGGATATTCGTAATGCGTTGTTGGCCGGCGCAGATAAAACCTCGTTGAACAGTGCAGCTATTAAAAATCCGCAGCTTATTGCGGAGGGTGCGCGAATTTTTGGCAGTCAGTGCATTGTTGTCGCCATTGACGCCCGCCGCTGTGGTGAAAATAAATGGGAGGTTTATGTTCAGGGCGGCCGCAAGCCCACAGGAATCGATGCCGTGGAGTGGGCTAAGCAGGCGGTGGCTTTGGGCGCAGGTGAAATTTTGCTCACCAGTATGGATGCGGATGGTACAAAAAATGGTTACGATATTCCTTTGACAAAGGCGGTGACCAGTGCCGTCAATGTGCCGGTTATCGCCAGCGGCGGCGCCGGAAAATTAGAGGATTTTTATGACGTTTTGGCGGAGGGCGGCGCTGATGCGGTGCTGGCGGCTTCCGTGTTTCACTACAAAACTTTTACAATTAAACAGGTTAAGGAATATCTGCGCAGCCGCGGAATCGAGGTAAGATTATAATGCAATTTGATATTTCCCAAATTAAATTTGATGCCAACGGTTTAGTGCCTGCTATTGTGCAGGATTGCGCGACGAAAGAAGTAGTGATGCTGGCGTATATGAATAAAGAATCGCTGCTGAAAACTATGGAAACCGGCTATACTTGGTTTTGGAGCCGCAGCCGCAAGGAGCTGTGGAACAAGGGAGCAACCAGCGGTAATTTGCAGGAAGTGCGGGAAATGATTTACGACTGCGACGGCGATACTATTTTAATCAAGGCAGCCTTGCACGGACCTGCCTGCCATACTGGCGAATATTCCTGCTTTTTTAATTCTTTTTGGCGTTGGCGGTAAAAAGCTGACGTCAATTTTATTTTTGCGATACAAATAGGCAAAATTGTAGTATAATAATCTTATTCGTAGCCTGAAAAAAGACTTTTGTAAAGAGAGGTTTTAGTATGGATGAACAAAATAAAACCGTTCCGCAGCTCATTGAAGTAGAGCCCATGCAGGACGGTTATCGCTGGGTAGCCATTACAGCTATGCTTTTGGCTATTGGCATTATACTGCACACCGTCAGCCCTAACGTTGGCGGCGTAACTCCTAACTGGACTATTGCCATGTATTCTATCGTTATCAATTTAACTCGACCCAAGCTTTCCCAAGCTATCGGCATTGGTTTTATTGCCGGCTTGACATTAGTGCCTTCATCTAAATCTGCGTTTCCTTTAGGTAATGTAGCCAGCGAACTGGCAGGCGCGACTGTGTGCTGCCTTTTGGTAAAGGCAATGTTTGCGGCAGGCGTAGGCGAATGGAAGCTGCGTCCCTTTATTACCGGCTTTTTGGCAACCGTGGCTAGCGGCGGACTTTTCACTTTCATTTTGAAATTGGTTTTGGGCTTGCCTTTGCATGTGTGGATTTTTGCCATGCTGCCCGTTGTCGCTATTGTCGGACTGCTTAACGGCTTGATTACCTTCTTCCTGTATGCGCCGGTGCGCAAGCTGTTTTATTTTCAGGAGGAGGAAAAATAAATGGAAAGCGTTATTAAGCTGGAAAATTTTTATTTTGCGTATAAAAAATCTGCTTTGGTACTTAATAATATCAATTTGGATATCAAAAAAGGCAGTTTCACTGTAATTACGGGGCCCAGTGGTGCAGGCAAAACTACTCTGTGCAAAGCTATGACCGGCATTGTGCCTTATTATATGGGCGGTCGTTACAGCGGCGACGTTGAGGTGCACGGCGAAAGCACCAAAAATAAACGCGTGTCCGATATTGCCATGCGCGTTGGCTTTATTATGGAGGATTATGAAAGTCAGCTGGTATCCTTAACCGCAGGCGAAGAAATTGCCTTTGGACTTTTAAATCACGGCTTTGCGCCGGAAGAAATTTCCGCTCGTGTCAGCCGCGCTTTAGAGGATGTAGGTCTGCCAGGACGGGAAAGCTATCAGCTGGACGAGCTTAGCGGCGGTCAGCGTCAGCGTTTGCTTTTGGCGGCAACCTTGGCGGCGCATCCGGAAATTATTGTTTTGGACGAGCCTGTTTCCGCTATGGATCCTGACGGGGCGCAATCGCTATATAAATTAGTTTGGGATATTCATCAGCGCTACGGTACAACCATTGTTGCCGTAGAGCATCGCATGGATTATTTGCTGCCCTATATAAGCGATTTGGTTGTATTAAAAGAAGGCAATTTAGTTGCAGCGGATGCTTATGAAGCTGCTGCACCCAAAATGTATGAGGATGCGGAGCTGCGGCCGCTGCTGCCGACGCTGTGGCAGATTAAGCTGGGCTTGGAGGAAAAGCTGCATCTTGATTTAGGCGACTGGCGCAGTGAGCAGGACGCGCTGGCTGATTTTAAAACCTATGGTATTAAAAAAGCGGAAGGGAGGGCTGACTGATGCTGGAGGCTAAAAATGTAAACTTTGCCTACTTGCGTGGGCAGCCTGTAATCAACGATATGGATTGCCGCATTGAGGACGGTGAATTTGTGGCACTTTTAGGACATAACGGCAGTGGTAAAACAACCTTGAGCCGTTTGTTCATGGCGCTGTGCCATCCTCGCAGCGGTGAAATTTTAGTGGACGGCGAGGATATTGTTAAATGCGAGCCGGCAGATTTGGCAGATAAAATTGGGTATGTTTTTCAAAATCCTGATTTGCAAATTTTAGAGGACACTGTTTTTGATGAAGTAGCTTATGGCCCGCGCGCGAAAAAGCTGACGGACGAAACTATTAACCGTCAAACAGCGGAAGCGTTAGAAGCTATGGGGTTGATGGAGCTGAAAAACGAATATCCGCGCCTTTTGAGCTTTGGTCAAAAGCGTCGCTTGGGCGTAGCCGCTGCCTTGGCGCTTAATCCCCGCACTTTGATTTTAGATGAAATTACTAATGGTCAGGACGCGTTGGAAAAAGAGAGCATGATGCAGTATTTGCAGGCTATCAATACTAAACGTGGTATTACCATTGTATTGATTTCTCATGATATGGATATTGTGCGCCGGTTTGCTAAGCGAGCTGTAGTTTTACATCATGGCAATAAAGTGTTTGACGGCACTCCTCAGGAGCTGTTTAACGGCAGCCAGCCTGTGGAGCGCTGGGGACTGCGCCGGCCGACGGTTGCTTCCTTAGCCGCGGCGTTAGGCGTGGACGCTGCCAGTCCCGACGAATTTATTGCTGCTGTAGGAAGGGAGGCGGAATAAGATGAACCTGACTGCTTTTACAAAAATTATTGTTACCCTGGCAATTACAGCGTGGGTTTTTATTCTGCCTGTGGAGGCCGTAGCTACAATTTTAGTTTTGGAGCTGGCACTCTTATTATATATCAAGCATGACCGCATGACCATGGCAGCTATCGGCGGCTTAGCGGTTTTCACCGGCATGATGATTTTGCTGCAGCTGCTTTTTGGCTCGCCGCTGTCGGTAGCGCTTATTGGAGGCCTGCGCATGCTGGTTATGACTATGGCGTTTTTGTGCCTGCTGGCAGCAACTCGTATTCAGGATATTGCCAAATCCTTGGTAGACAGATTTCATATGCCCTGCGAATATGCTTTTATGCTGACGACTGCGCTGCGCTTTGTACCTAATTTTCTTACGGACAGTGAAATTACCTTGGATGCGCAAAGCTGCCGCGGCTATTCCAATCGCGGCAATATTATTAAACGCTTTTTAGCATATTTAGTTGTTATTCGGCCGCTGGTTATGCGTGCAGTAGCAAAATCCGAAACCTTAGCGCTTTCTATGGAGCTAAAGGGCTTTGGCAGCAATACTTATAAAAATATGCCATCGGAGCCGTTAGGCATTGGGGATTTTTTGGTTTTGCTGCTGGTGGCAGCGCTTAGCTTGTATCCCTTCTGGAAGCCATTTTTGGGATGATACCTACTTTTTTCATAACTGAAAAAAGTAGCAAAAAAGCTTCGCGCTTTTGAAAAGCGCGGGAAACTATCGCTTTTTCTTAGCAGAAAAAGCTAGGCAAAAAGGGCTTTACCATATTCCCTGTTTTAAAGTTCGTAGTTCAAGGTAAGCACCGCTCGGCGATTTATAGCTTTTGTGGCTGCCGCAAAGTGGTTTATACTTTTAGTGTACTAGCGGCACGCCAAAAGAAAATTTTTTCTTTGCGGTAGACCGCCAAAGCTTTGCATTGCGAGACTAAATAATCTGGAACTACTAGCCCCAAAAACTACGCGTTGGGAAAGCGTTGCCGCAAAGTGCGAATTATCAATGAACGTCGAAGATTCTTTGCCGCGCTTCGAAAAGCGCGCGCTTTTCTTGGCAACTTCTTTTGGCGACAAAAGAAGTTGATAAAAGGGAGCAGGCGCACGCACGCAAACCAAACATTTGTTTCGGGTTCCAAAATGGAAGGGGAAGTTATGATACTTTTCTTGTGGTCAAGAAAAGTATCCAAAAGAACCCTTAATTGCAGGCAGTAAGTCCCACGAGCTTTAGCATGATAACGTCAATTCGCAAAACACATGTAGATAGCAATGGCAATTATGTTAGAACTCTGCATGAACGATAGATAATCTGCCGGTTTACTTTAGCTGCTAAAATTCAGCACGCAACAGTGAGTATTTTGGGTGCTAGCAAGTAAAAAATGTACGCCGGCGTACACATTACTTTGCGGTAGACCGCCAAAGCCTCGCATTGCGAGCCTAAATAATCTGGAACTACTAGCCCCAAAAACTACGCATTGGGCAAGCGTTGTTGCAAAGTGCGAATTATCAATAAACGTCGAAGATTCTTTGCCGCGCTTTGAAAAGCGCGAGGTTTCTTGCAACTTCTTTGCCTGCAAAGAAGTTGAATAATGGTTTTAAAAATAGTAAAATCATAGAGAAATCAATTCTATCCAGTGTAAAAACACAATGAGTATAAATTTTTATGTGTCGTAAAACGCGACAGGAATAAATGTTTGTGATAAAACTCTGCTAAAAAATTAACGCTTCGGCGTACTGCTTTACAGTATGCTGAAGCGTTTGGTTTTATTTTGCGTCCTCTGCTAACAGCTTTGCCAACAGCTCCGCCGTTAAATCGTCCTCGCCGTAAATGGTAATATTTTGCTTGGCAAGCAGCGCCGCAGTAACTCCTTGACCTGCAATAGTTACGCCGCTGAAGGTGCCGTCGTAAATGGCTTTGCTGCCGCAGGAGGGACTGCGCTGTTTTAAAATAGCGGCGGTAATATGCTTGTGTGCGCACAGCTTGACGCAGGCTTTAGCTCCCGCCAAAAAATTAGCAGTTACATCTTTCCCTTCGCTGTTAACCACGGCGGCAGTACCGTCTAAAACATTTTTGCCCGTGCCGTTTTTAATTTCTGCGGGCGGACGCGGTGTGGGCAGACCGCCGCTTACTTCCGGACAAAAAGGCAGCAGCTGCGCGCCAAAGCCTTGCGCCGCAGCGTCCAGCAATAGCTGACAGGGATTGCCGTCGCCCTTATAGCGCACGGGATAATTTAACAGACAAGCGCTGACGAGAATCATAAAAATACTCCTTTGGCAACACGAAAAGCTTAACAATCATTTATCGTCCGTATCCTGCAAGGCCTCAAACTCGGCAATGGCAGGATTTATTAAGGTCATATAATAAGCCGCTACTTCCTCCGGCGTTTGGCGCATGGCGTTTTTCAGCCACCAGCGGACCATGCCTACAAAGCTGCTGGCGATATGGGCGGCTAAAAAATCCTCCGGTACTTTGCTGATGCGCTCCTTATCTGCGCCTTGAATAATAATGCGCAGATTATCTTGAATATATTCGCGGAAAAAGCGCAGAAACAGGTTGCCTTCATCATAATTGATAATGCCCCAGTAATATTTGCGCTTATCCCGCAGATGATAAAGAATATGCGCGATACGATTTTCGGCGTTCTGCGGCAGTTCAGAGAAATTATGAGTGGAACAGGGCGGAATGGTGTGACTAAAAATGTGCTTAAAAAGCATCAGGCACATTTTGCGCGCTAAATCATCCTTGGTTTCAAAATGGCTGTAAAAGGTACTGCGGCCGATGTTGGCAGCGTCAATAATATCCTTGACGCTGATTTTTTCGTAACCGGTTTGCGCCATTAAATTTACAAACGCGTCGTAAATTGCTTGGCGCGTTTTAGTTTGCCGTCTGTCCATAAGCTGCCTCCTAATATTTTTTCTATGCTTATTGTAGTACATTTTTGGTCATGTGTTCAATATTGTACAAGAAAAAATTTTGTGTCTGTAAAAACAGCAGTCTTTTGGTTATGATATGAGCAAATAAAAAATTTAGCAAAGGCTGAAAGAAAGGAGCCGGATAAAAATGGACGAGCTTAATGAATTATTGGCAGTCAGACCTGTTGTAGGGCGGCGCGTCAGATATAACGGCGCGGAAAGAAGCGAATGGCTGCTGCCGGTGGAGCAGTTAGCAGTGGGGGACATAGTAAGCGTACTGCCCGGTGAAAGAATTCCTGCGGACGGCGTAATTGTGCAAGGAGTGAGCATGGTGAGCAAACGGCCTGTAAATAGAATTGCGGCGGAATTTAGGAAAAAAGAAGCGGGCGATAAGGTAGTCTGCGGCACGATTAACGGCGCTGCTGTTCTGGAAATTAAGGTAACTCATGCGTGGGAGCATGGCAGCTTTGAGCAAAGGCTGGAGCAGGCGCGGGCAGAGCGCGACCGCTTGAGCTGTTGGGAACGGCTTTGGCTGCATATTACCGAACAATATAAAACGAGCTATAATTAAAAAATGGCGCAGCAGATTTTTACGTCTGCTGCGCTTTTGCGTATATATGGACAAGGAACTTAAAAAGTGCTATATTAGCTAGTAAGTAAAATTTTCCCAAGGAAAAATAAGAAAGGAAAAGCTAATTTGCAATGCTGAAAGGAATTATTTTAATTATTTGCGCCGCCGCCTGTTGGGGAATGGGCGGAGTTGCCGGGCAGTATCTTTTCCAATATCATCAGGTAGATGCCTTTTGGCTGTGTATGGTGCGCCAAATTATTGCAGGCTGCCTTTTTTTACTTTATACTGCTGTAATAGCTAAGCATAATATTTTTAAAATATTGCGTGAGCATTTTCTCTCTGTATTGTGCTTTTCTTTTGTTGGCATTTTAGGCGCGCAGCTCGGCTTTTATTATACTATTTCTTTGTGCAATGCTGCGACGGCTACGGTACTGCAATATACCGCGCCGATTTTGGTTATGGTGTGGATGAGCTACAAAAATCGCAGTCTGCCGGAAGGACGCGAGCTGTTAGGAATTGTCGGCGCTATTGTCGGCGTATTTTTGATTGCTACTCACGGCAGCTTGGACAGCCTGGCGATTTCTCCTTTTGCACTAATAGTTGGCTTGCTATCGGCAGTTTCCTATGCCTTTTATAGTATTCAGCCGGTGGAGCTGCTCAAAAAATATCCGGCAACGGTTATTATTGGCTGGGGTCAGCTTTTGTCGGGTTTGTCGCTTATTGCCGTTCGCAATCCCTTTGCACCGGTGGGCAGCTGGAACGGCTATGCTTATTTAGCTATGGCTTATTTAATTGTAGGCGCAACTATCGCCAGCTATGCGCTGTATTTGGCTGGCCTGAAAATTGTTGGCTCTACTAAAGCCAGCTTAATTTCCTGCGCCGAGCCCTTGGCTTCCATTATCGCCGTGGTACTTTTGCTGGATACTAAGCTGGTATTGCCTGATTATATCGGCATGGGTAGTATTATTTTTACGGTGCTGCTGTTATCTATTCCTAAAAAATAACATCGTTTTGCTAAAAAATAGCGTATAGTTCTTGCCTTTTATAATAAATTCAGATATAATTATAGCGTTGTTAAAAAGTTGTGTATTAAAAGGGGAGAGCTTTTGTGAAGTTGGACATTGATTATAAGGCTATTGGACTGAGAATAAAGGCGGCGCGCAGCCGCAAAGGATTGACTCAGGGAAATATAGCTAAACTAACCGGTCTGTCGACTCCGCATATTAGTAATATAGAAACAGGTAATACTAAATTAGGGTTGCCGACGATTATTCATTTGGCTAATGTTTTAGACGTTTCGGTAGACGAGCTGCTATGCGATAATATCCACCGCAGCGAGCAGATATATTGTCTGGAATTGTCCGAGCTGCTGCAAGGCTGCACAGTGGACGAGCTGCATATTATTTCTGAGCTGGCCAAGGTTATTAAAAAATCTGGTATCAACAGTGCTAAAAAGGTGAGAAAACGCCGCACTAAAGCTGAAATGGCAGCAGCCAGAGCTGCAGAGCAGGCTCAAAGCGTTCATGACGCTGAAGAAGAATAAAATATAGTTTATGTGCTACTGTAGCTCAGTTGGTAGAGCAGCTGATTCGTAATTCAATATAGATATGCCGTATTAAAATATTATAAAGTTCTAAAATATAGTCCTAGAGCGTATTACACGCCGATAGTGTGAAAAAAAGTCTGTAAATAGCTTTCAAGCAAGGCCTTCTATGATAAAATAAAATCATAGGAGGCTTTTAATTATGGCAAGAAAAGCAAAACAACCTGTACATCACGTGCAAATGACTGAAGGAAAACGAAATATTATCAGAGCGCTGCTCCAAGAGTATGACATTGAATCTGCTCAAGACATCCAGGATGCTCTCAAAGACTTGCTCGGCGGTACTATCAAGGAAATGATGGAAGCAGAAATGTATGACCATCTTGGCTACTCCAAATCAGAGCGCTCTGACAGCGACGATTACCGTAATGGTTATAAAACAAAGCAAATCAACAGCAGTTACGGCTCCATGTCAATAGATGTTCCCCAAGATAGAAGATCGACGTTTGAACCCAAAGTAGTCAGAAAACGTCAAAAGGATATTTCAGACATCGACCAAAAAATCATATCTATGTATGCTAAGGGTATGACTACTAGGCAGATTTCCGATACATTGCAGGATATATATGGCTTTGAGGCTTCTGAAAGCTTCATTTCCGATGTTACCGACAAGCTTCTTCCTCAGATTGAAGAATGGCAGAACAGACCGCTTGACACTCTCTATCCTGTAATATTCATAGATGCCATTCATTATTCTGTCAGAGATAACGGCATTATCCGCAAGCTTGCTGCATATGTAATGCTTGGAATAACTCTCGAAGGCAAAAAAGAAGTTCTTACCATCCAAGTTGGCGAGAATGAAAGCTCCAAGTACTGGCTCTCTGTTTTGAACGAACTTAAAAACAGAGGAGTTAACGACGTGCTCATTATCTGTGCCGACGGACTCACAGGAATCAAGGAAGCGATAAGCACGGCGTTTCCTGATACTGAATACCAAAGATGCATTGTACACCAGGTTAGAAACACCTTGAAATATGTTGCTGACAAAGACAAAAAGGCATTTGCTGCTGATTTAAAGACTATCTACAGTGCAGCCACAGAGAAGTCTGGCAGCGACGCCAGAGACCGTGTTGCGGAGAAATGGCAATCTAAATATCCTAATGCAATGAAAAGCTGGTTCAAGAACTGGGATGCAATTACTCCCATATTCAAGTTTTCCTCAGATGTCAGAAGCGTTATCTACACGACTAACGCTATTGAAAGCCTGAATGCTGCCTACCGCAAGTTAAATCGCCAGAGAAGCGTATTTCCCAGCGAAACGGCACT
>ERZ773209.1621-NODE-1621-length-12946-cov-8.243348_pt1 | contig 12946 bp, 14 predicted proteins | sample MGYA00511109_ERZ773209 | MGnify/ENA primary metagenome ERZ773209 (study PRJEB29015, sample SAMEA2737786) | human gut metagenome | biome: human gut; feature: human-associated habitat; material: faeces | place: China | collected 2012 ...
CCGAGAGAGGAACGATCTCGGGTTGCGACACTTTCGCAACCCTTAATACGTTCAATAAGTTAGAGTCTGGCTAATCACCCGACTAGACGTAACCGTCCAACGCTAAAGAGTATCTAAAGCTTATCGCAAACAGCCATGCTTAACAACTCTCCATGACTGGCCCATGAAGGAAGCTAACAGACTGTTACTCCATAATTTATAGTCTTGAAGTGTAGTGGGCAACTAATTTTGTCCACACCATCTGACTGTTCATGGAACAGCTGTTCCGATTCGTTTGGGGGACGGTGAGGCGACGGTTGGAGTGAGGAAAATTAAACACTCGGCACTGAGGCCGGGTCTAGTGTGTATCATGAAACACTTATGATTCTGTCGAACATGTCATTGCCGGGCCCACGCTGTGCTATCACCCATAGCCTTATTTGTTCTAATCGTTGCTCTTCCTCTCTAACATATCCTTGAGGGTCAAAAATAAGACGGCCAATTGTCCTAGTTTTAAATATCTCGCTGTAGGTGCTAATTTGTCTCATTAACTCGGTAAGAAATTCACTTACGTCATTACCAAAAAATATACCCGCATCACGGAAGGTGATTTTTGATTGAATAATATAGTTATCTGCTGGCCCGTATCTCTGCGCCTCGAACTCATCCATAATTAACGTGAACGCATTCCGTATATTCATACGATAATCAACTAAATCAATACGCAAGCCTCGCTCTGATACCTGATTTGCTCTGCGGTTTGCTTTTGCTGATTGACATAATGCTATTCCTGAAAATAGCGCGGCGACCCCTGATATGGCACATGCCACGGTCGCTATAATATCTGTTTGTGTTACATTTCATTACCTATCCAACGCGCAGCTTAGCTACTTAAAATTCCTTTGACTGAAGTGATAACTTCGTCCATAAACGACCATTGTGCGCAGCAACAACTGCACGACATTGTGCATTGTGTTTCCATTCAAACCATCCACCTAATCAAAGCAACCCGAAACGGCCAACCCTAGGATTACCAGTGAATACCGTCATAGTAATCTGTTTATTCATGCTTTGCGGTGGATGCGGATTTTCTATAATAATGATCTGACTATCTTCATTATGGTGCTTCACAAGATAATCATAGAATTTCTCTTTCAAGTCAGTACCTTGCAAAGCCACATCATCTTCACCTTCTGGTTTGTAGTAAGCCAGTAGAGGGGAATCCAGAACTAGGAATCCCGGATGCGATAGCCCATTTTCCTGGCAAAACTCAAGTAGTCCGACACTGACTGCCGCATGGGTAATTGCTCGTAGCCCCTTTCCCCGGCTACCGCGAGGTTTTCCATCAATTACAAAATCCGAAGTATTTTTGTCAAAAAATACCTGGCATGCTCCGGGAAAATGCCAGTCTTTTAATATAGAGGAGATTTTTAACGACAGACTATGGGCAACAGACTCTGGAATGCCGTTTTGCACCGCACTTTTTTCTTTTTTTACCGGAGTATCACTTTGTAATTTCACTTTCCTGCTTTCCAGCCGGTCCAATCTTGAGAACAAATCAATAGATTGCTGGACAATGGCCCGTTCGTCGATCAGTTCAGCATACGAATGCCTGAAACTGTCAACTTCAGGAGCAATAGCTTCCCGAATGGCTTTATCCAGACGCAAATAATCCTCTTCATGGACAATGCATTGCTTCTCAAGGCGTTGCTTTTCGCTGACAAGATCTCTGACTGTACAATTCAGCTCAGCCAAAAGTCGTTCGGTCTTTTGAATCTCGGCAGTTGCTGAAGTAATGATTGAATCTACATCTCCATCACATATTTGTTCCAGGTGTTGGTGAGCAGGACTCGCTCCACAATGAGGGCAAGGAACCACGTTAATATGCATGAAGATTAACCCACTCTCCTGAATGGATTTCAGACGGTTGATATCTATAACATAATGCTCATTCAGAAGTGTAAATCTGGCAAGTAGTTCGGATATCTCATCCAGTCGTCCCTGGATTTTGTTTCGCTCATCAAAGGCCAGTCCCCTTTGCTGTAATAACCGCTCTAGTTGCTGCTGTGCGGCAGTAAGCGATTCACGTTGACTCTCAATAGATTGTTCAAGGCGAGTCAGTTGGGAGGCCAGATCATCACGCTCTTCTCCCATATCCTTAATTTCAATGGCTAACTCCGCAATTAACTCATCAATCAACATAATCTGAGACGTATTGCTTACACCATCGCCACTTACTGCAACGACCGCAGAATCATCAACCCCTGTCAGCAGAAGTTTGACCGTTGCCAGTTCAGCGGTTTTGGTTGTGAACTGCCCACTCCAAAAGGGAGAGCCTTTATGCTGAATTTCATCTTCCTGAACCAGAGCAAGCCTCGCCAGATTGCGGAAGCTCAGTCCCTGAGTCGTAGCTTTGGTACTACTTTTCAAAATCTCCTTATTCGGCAAGCCAATCTGTTCAAGTAAAAAACTGGAGATATTATCCGTTTTACCCCGGACGTACTTCTGTTTTAGCACGATAGGTTTCGAGTCTGGCTCATCCAAATCAGTTAACTTGAAATTCCCGCCAGTAACTGCACGTTGTAGACGCCAACTTCGACCATCACTGGTGACAAAATCGAGAGTTATTTCTGCATAAGCAGCTAATTCTGTAATTACCCTGAGCTCCGTTCCACCCAGCATAAAATCCAGAGTTTCTGCTAGGAATGATTTGCCGGTATCGGAAGCCCCACAAATCACATTAATACCGGATGAAAAAGATAAAACGGATTCTTTGGTTTGGCCACGGAACAAAATTTTTCTAAGCTGCAAATAATTATCGCTCATCATCATCCTCCAGATGACTGAATACTTTGGAACTGACTCGACCACTGCTGAAACAAGCGATGTGTAATGTTCCGTATTTCCTGCGTAGGCAGGTCTTTAAATTCACCAATTACCCATTCAGCACAAACTTTTAGTCGACATGAATATTCAGTCGTAAGAGAAGAGATAAAAGGTGCCGCGAGCTCGCCAGCAAGATAGTTGAACCCATCACTAGTTGAAACACGTTGCACGAGCCCCCTGCTCATCATGAGCATCAATCCCTTTTCAATCAAACCATGCCTGACTAGTAGTTCGCCCGCACGCATCGGTAGTGGGGCATGCAAACTGTCAGGACCATCAGCATCACCGGAATGCACAACGAGATAATCCATTTCAACCAGCCGTTGCAAATCATAAGACTCAGGGAAGGCTGCAACCAGAATCGCAAGCGAACGTATTCCGGTTTCGAAAGGACTATTGAAGGGCTCTGGATGTTTTTTATGATTCATTATCTGGCACCCAAATCAGGCGATCGTCATTAGCCAACTGATGGCATATGCCTTGGCGATCTTGTGTTTTAATTGAAGTGACCAACGGATTCGATGTGACCGCGATAGTGGTAGCGTGCTTCATAGTTTCTTTCATTCTCGCAAACCCACTCAAGTGATAATCTTCGCAGACATCAATTACACCATGGTAGATTTCATCCTGTAAGGCATCAAATGTCCCCGCAGGAACAGTATCTCGCGCAAAATTCTTTAGCGATTCTGCGTGATAAAAACGTTCGCGCTGGCGAAGATAGTCACTACGAAATTGATTGTGTGACGCCAACGAAGCAGCGTCTGGTAAATTTGTGCCTAAATGGTCTCCATAGGCATCAAGCAACTGGCGAATGTATCGGCTTTCATTTTCCGTCGGTATGGTTGGTGGAGAAGATGGGTTAGGCCGATACGGCAACCCGCCACCAAAGCGAACCGAGTGAAAACCCGTTCTGGCATGACTTTCGATAAGCTCAACTATCGATTTTGATGAAAAAATAGTGAAATCAAATGCGTCAAGGTAAGCTCTTAATGCACCAGTCAACGGAATTTCAGCAGTAGAAGTAATACCCTTTAGACAGTAATTATCCCAGTTTTCAATCGATTTTTCTTTCAACTCAGTAGGCTTGTTCAACAACTGTTCAAGACTGGTTCCGATTCCCTGAGAGCAAACAAAAAAATGCTTTCGTGGAGGGGTATATTTGCCAAGATATGAGTAATAAATAATCTTGCCAATTTCAACCCAAATATCACCAGGCCGAAGAGGATGTCCATACCGCTTGCATTGATAGTTATCCCATACCGCCTCGAATCCCTTGTCAGAACAGAAACCAGCAATATCTATCCCAAGATCACCAGAACCCCCAAAGCGTCTGGCTGCAACATATTCATTTTTGAGATAACTTGCCCATTCCTCTGTAAACGACTCCCATTCGTCAGGGCTAAAGAACTGAACCCGCACTGTTTTTGGAATCGGTAATCCAGTCTGGATGTGCGAAGACGACGGGACATCACTGTTTCCCTTTGGCTGAATATCTCTAAGTTCAATATCAGGAATCATATGACATACCTATGCGACTATTCAGGTCAGTTTGCTTCGTCACAAATGAAAGGTCAATGAAAAATATGGCTAACTTACTGTTATCTATAAAACATTTATCAATATTTTGACATTTAACAAGTATGGAATAACCCCTAACTATCAACGCTGTAATTAAGATACCAGCGTTTGACTGACCCTGGCCCAAAATCAGTGCAGTGCTAAATCAGAGATCTTCGTCTTTCTGGAGACTTCGGATAAATTCAGCCGGAGTCATGTCATTTAATGATGAATGCGTTCTTTCATGATTGTGTTCCCTGCGCCAATTGTCGAGTTTGTCCTGCGCATCTTCCAGTGACAAAAACCAGTGAATGTTCAGACATTCGTCCCGCAGACTACCGTTAAATGATTCAATAAACGAATTATCTGTCGGTTTTCCGGAGCGGGAGAAGTCCATCGTGACACCGTGTTCATACGCCCATTTACCCAGACTTTTCGAGATAAACTCGCTGCCGTTATCCGTCTGAATACGTACCGGCAGGCGCTTATCCAGTACCCGAAGCGCTTCCATTACGCTGACCACATCGTCACCTTTCAGCGATTTTCCGGCATGGATCGCCAGACATTCCCGACTAAAATTATCCACTACAGTCAGTGCCCGAAAACGTCGCCCGTTAAACAGATTATCCGACACAAAATCCATACTCCAGCACTGATCGACATGCGTCAGCGTCGGGCGCTGCTGACGGCGTGCTGCACTGACATGTCTGCGGGGCCGCTTTCTGCGCAGATTCAGTCCTTCCAGGCAATAAATCCGGTGGGTTTTCTTGTGGCTAACAAGCCAGCCCTCCCGACGTAACTGGATATGAATGCGTGGACAACCTTAGCGTATCCGGGTTTCTGCTATCTCCCTGATGCGCAGGGTTATCGCCCGATCATCACGCCGGCTCAGCCAGTGGTAAACAGTTCTGCTCTGCATCAGCAGCCCGCAACCCCGCCGGACGCTGATACGGTAAGCTTCCAGCAGGAAATGCACCGCCTGGCGTTTCTGAGCCGGCCTCAGAACTTTTGCTTCAGCACCTCCTGAAGCATCTCTTTGTCCAGACTCAGATCAGCCACCAGTTTCTTCAGCCGCTGATTTTCATCCTCCAGTTGCCTCAGACGTCGCAGTTCAGTCACGCCCAGACCGGCAAATTTCTTTTTCCAGTTGTAAAAGGTAGCCTCAGAAATGCCCATCTTTCTGCAGACTTCCCCGACGCGGGTCCCGGTTTCTGCCTGTTTCAGCGCAAACGCAATCTGTTCTTCGGTATAACGGGTCTTTTTCATGGCGATGTGCCTCCCAGCGAGATGGAAGAAAGACCGGATACTTCAGTTTAGACTGGCACTGTTTTCAGGGAGGAGATCAGCACGATTATGCGGGATACTTACATCCCTAATAATCCTCATTTCGTTTTTCTATTGTGTTTACAGTAGGATTTCTGTAAAGACACAAGTAATCTCCTTAGGATTAGCCTTCCAAAGATGGTGAAAACCGCTTGATAGCATAACTTCTATTTTGCTTCCAGGTGACTCAATTAACAGATATCGGTCGTGACAATTTGAGTATTTTTGAAGTGCTGATACGCTTGATGTCCAATCTGTGCATATGGTATGCAGAAATGTATTAGTTATTTCTGAGCTATTTGCTCTTGCACTAATTCCTGATGCAACTTCGGCATATTCAATGTGCAACCTCCTTCTGGGAAGAACTTGATAGAATAACTTGTTGTTTTCCATCCAGTTTTCAGAAAAATAGTTATCGCAAATTGTTATTTTTGTGGCGTTGCTGCACATCATTCCAAAATAACTGATCAAGTCTTGTCTGCTATCAGTACTAGATAATGAAAAAACAATATTTTTATTAACCATGTCATTCTTGAAATGTACATATGGAAAGGCTTTGGAACTGTCCTCAGTTAAAATTATTTTGAATATGGTTTTTGAGGCCAACGTAATTAGATCATCGTTACTCTCTGGCAACTGTGCCATTTGAGACAATATTTGAACATGGTTAGGTAGTTCAAGCCCTTCTTTTAATGCAGCTTTAATCTGTTTCCAGTTAGTCGCGTAAGGATGTGTGAACTTCCTCATTAGTAGTTTAAATGTTTTTGATTCTTTTTTATTTTCATAAGCGATTAACAAGGAATTGTCTAAAACCATCTTCCCTAACATAGTTACCTCATACTCAAAAGATCATTAAGAGTTGCATCAAAGAATCCTGATGGAAAGCTAGTTGGTTGACCATTCAAATCTGTATAACTTCCATTCTCATCTATTAAAAGTGTTGTAAAGTTGTTTTCAACATTTGATTTATAGTGTATAACTAAATCGTTATTAGAAAATTTATCATCAAAAATTTGATACGCTATTTTATTTAATAAATGTTCGCAATGAGTTTCTACTATAAGTTGAACGCCACCATTTGCAACAAAGGTAAGGAATTCGCCTAGGTGAGCTTGAGCTTTAGGATGTAATTGTACTTCTGGATTTTCCAAAATAACTAAATCGCCTTTTTTGGCCATTAGGCAAATTATAATAACCTTACTTATATAGCTCATGCCTGCGCCAAGATTGAAAGGGGATACATCACCCTCTAAATCCTTGATGCTAAAGTAAATATTAACCTGCTCACCAACCTTCTCTGTTTTGAGTTCTGAGGTGGTTCCGGTTATATAGCTTAACCACTCAGCAACTTGAAATGATATAGTTTTAGAATCCTCGAATTTTATCAAGGACTCTTCTGCTATTTCAGTTTTTATTTTTTCAAAAGTAGAAAATAAAAATTCACCTTGTTCTCCTACTCTACGATTAGAAGTAGGAACAAAGTCTTGTGCACCAAGCCTATTTGCATTTAGATAAAGCAGTTCAGGGAATTGTTTATATTTTGCCTGCTCATAATAATATAATTCCGCGCTTTTTTTTGTAATGCCATCATCGTTAAAAATAACAGTATGGACTTCATTATTTTTGTCATGCAATGATATTTCGATTATTTTTGCATTGGTTCTCTTGTTTCTTATAGTTTTGAATTCGCCAACATATCTAAGCAAACTTTCCATACTAAATTGGTTGCTTTCAGTACTATTCATGATCATCAACATGATTGCTTGTATTACACTCGACTTTCCTGAAGAGTTAGTTCCAGTTAGTATCGTTAAAGGTGTTAGCTTTAATTTTTCATCATTAATACTTTTAAAATTTTTAATGTTAACCTGAGTAAGCATTTTTTAAGCCCTTTGTAATTTCAGCTGCAAAATCAAATCTAATCTTTACATATTCATTTGTGTCAATTGAACCTGAAAATATGCCAAGCTCTTCAAAATTACTTTTATAATCATTTATATAATCTTCAATATCATAATCATCTAGCTTATCTGCATCGACAAAACTAAATGCAAACACAAACATTTCGAAAAGCCCCATATTTACTGGCCTTCTGTTACCACCTGCTTTTGGTTTAAATCTAAATGCCTCATCGCCCATTAGACGATAGATGTTTCTCATCCCCTTTAAGCAAGCTTCTTTGACTTTTTCAATTATGTGATCACTAGCCTTTGAATTTATAAATTTCATTGTTGAGGCCAGAAAAGTATCAATATCTGAACGATATTGAATAAAAGCTTTTTTTTCGGTCATCAATAAATAAAAACTGATGAACCGCAGAACTAGATATCTGTCTCTCATTCTTTCAGGCTTCACTCCACCACCAGTAGAGAGTTTAAACTCATCACTTTCTGCAAGTTCTTGTATTAATTTCGTGGATTTCCCTTGATATAGTGCATGCCTCATCTCTTGCTTATTAAGATTTATACCACCACGGTTGACCCTCTCAAAAATATTGAACTTCACATGTTCTGGAGTAGGCGGTTGGATTATGTAGCAATGCAATTGATAGTCTTCGAGTTTTGATTGAAGTAATTGCGGGATATCTGAAAATTTCATCCCTTTCAAATTAGGAAACATTGACAGGTCTGTCAAACGGAATCTATTGTTTAAAAATTCTTTTAAAGCCGATACACGTTGTTTTCCATCAATAATTTGACGAATTCCATTTTCATTTTCAAAAAGATAAATTAATGGTATCGGGATGCCCATTAATATTGATTCAATCAACTCAGATTGGTGCTTTCTATCCCATACATCTTTTCTTTGAAAGTCAGGTGCTAAGACTAGCTTTCCGTTGCCTTCTTTTCTCAATAACTCAAAGACGCTTGATTGTTCTTTAGCAATCCGAACTTCCGTATCAGTGTCCATCTGATGCGGATGAGAGTTCAATTCAAGTTCATCTTGATTCTCAAGCTCAATAGCATCTTCGTAATTATCTTTCTTGTGCATTTATTGAACTCCTTAATCTTCAAAAACTGTGTTCTGCCAATTTTGATAAGTCCTTATTGTAACCTATTGGTTCATTGAGTACTAACGTCTTTGTGGATAGGTGGATGCAGAGTCATCGGTCGGAAACGTCGATTACTACGGTAGATGCGGCCAGCCTACCCCTGTTTGTAGTTTTAGAGCTTACTCTTGAAATTCGCTCAAATTCTGCATAAGCGGCATCTTGAAGGTCGACGTTATCATGTGAGCCTCCCTAATCGAGGGTTTACTCACTTAGCCCTGCCTCCACTTATCACCTTTTCCTCATAAAAACCTAGGTAACGTTGGTAACGCTACCGCCCTCAGGATAGTATGACCAGATGTGAGATAGGATCCTACCAACTTTTACAAATTATTCAACAGAACAAATAGTTAACTCACGGCATTTGAAGGTTTTTTCCTAGAGAGTTTCGAGCTTAGGTGGTTCAAAAAAAATGAACATGCAGCGGATTCGAGTATCGGTGAAGGCCACTCACTTTCGGATGGCCTTGTAACTTTATTACCATGATATCTGAACTAGTATTTGTACACGTTGGGTTGATGCGCCTATGCACTAGCCTTACGCTTCGTCCAGATACCTTGGTTTCACACTGAACGCCGTGTTAACGAGTTGAAGGGCGAGTGGAAATGCGGACGTTAGTCTTCCTCATCGTCCCTGTCGTCGTCATCACCTACCTCTTCCTCTTCATATTCGTCGTCATCATCGTCTACTTCGCCCACACCTCCGCAGCGGGGACAGACTGACGTTTCAATCGTACCATCACCATAGCAAGTGTGGCATTGTGCAAAGGGTTTGTCCTCTTCCGGGCTGTAACCCGCTCCATCGCACTCCGGGCAGGTAACTTCGAACAGGCCGTCTCTGCCACGGCATACTGGGCAATTTTGAATTGTCATTCTCTCTTCCTCTTATTTTGGGGATGCACAAATGAGACCGGCCAGCGATTGACCGGGGTATTGAGTCAACGCGATTTAGTAAAATCGCGCCTGAAGGGATTTAATTTGGGGGGTCGTTGCCAGCTCACGGCACCAGGCTTCAGTATCTGGGAAGGCAGAAATTTTATGGCGTAGCGCGTGCAGGCGCTCGTTTTCGGGATCAACACCGTGCAGCGGCAAAAAATCCGGGGTCAGGATGCACAGTGCGCAGGCTGCAAAGCCTTCCATGCGCTTTTCAGCGCCCTCAAGCTGTATGGTTACCAAATTACGCGTTAGTCGATCCACTTCCACCGGATCATCACTGTTACGAATAGCCTCTCCCAGGATAGTGTTGTAATTGCGATAGAGATCGGTTTCGGAATCACCATGCGCAAATACTGGCCCCTGGGTCCGACGCTGTCGATATTGTTCAAAGGTCATCTCAATCACCTCTAACGCCAGCTGCTTATCAATTCGGGTCGTATCAGCCTTATCAAAAAGTGATTGTGCTAGCTGATGGCCAGCGTATATCTCGCCAAGCTGAAACATTCCCGACAGTGCCATGATGCCACGCCAGGTTTTAATGGGCTCTCCGGTGTTAATCCAGCATGTAGCAATGGTGCCAACCTCAAGAATGAGCAACTCCCAGGCAGGCGAAGAACGAACTTTGGCCATAAGGTTGTCCTCTTGGGCTAGGAAGTGTAAAGCGATAGCTCGGTACACATGTTTTTGCTCAGGATTCTCAGACCCAACCAAATGATCAAACACATGGTGGAATTCATCAATCAGGCGGCCTTCATCTTTTGCCTGAACCATCTCCTGATAATTTGATTCATACTTGTCTTCTACAATCGCAAGGGGCTGCACTAACTCGATGAGGTTCACACACTGAGCATAAAGATTATCCGGCACCCGGAAATGTGCTTTCGCCGCATGGTGATTGATAAATGCAGACAGGCGGTCAGCCATAGCCTTACGGCGATCAATAACCTGGTTCCAGGACAAACCTTCATCGACGACAAGGGCAAGTGCCGGGATATCATTGAGCTTTTCGACGCCCAGCATGGCAGTCAACAAATCCGTTTCACCCGACTGTTGCCCTTGGACATGGTACGCATCATGGTAACCTTGCCGAAATGTGTTGATGTCGGCTACAGAGTCAAATTTTTTGAGGCTTGATTTAATGCGGTCGATGGCCGTGCGAGCAAGTTTACGGTCGAATTTCTGGGACGCGAATGAAGATGATGAGTTCATGCTTTTTCCTCAAGTAGACAAAGTCCTGACACATAAAAAGTGCCATGTATTGGACCCGGAGTCGTCTGACCCCCTTGAGGTTGGGTAGTAGCCTAGCCCTTTTACCTTATCGCGATTGCTCTGTGATGTCAATACACCCTACCCCAATGACGCTATAACGCATTTACAACCTTTTGTTACGTCGGGAAAAGTTCCATAAACTGAAGCAGAGTAAGCTGTCAGGAAATATTCAAAAGACGCACATTTCCTGTTAGTTCATGAAGTTCTCTTAAAGTGATTTCAGCTTTCTGTTAAAAATATCTTTTATAACAAAGAGATATGTGCTATGTGGTTTATGAACTGGATTCTCACACAACATAAGTTAAATGCGCACTGTATATATATGGGTCTTCCCCGATCATGGGGGGAAAAATTCGCTCCTACTGTCTTGTTCGGGGTGAAACACTTATATGATAGCAAAAATAAGAATGATACCAAGAACAAATATTGACATATATGCCACAGTACCTGCTGAAAGAAGAAAAGCTATGAACGATGCAGTAATTACTAATGAAAATGATGAACAAAGAGTCATGAATTTAATCTTTGAACGCACTTCTCTTGGTATGTATCCAGTAATTCTGAATGCGTGACAAATATGACAATGATTTTCTTTAATTAAGTTAACGCAACAAAAAGGACATTTCACATCACTTGACATAGTTTTTTAACACTCAATGTTGTGGTAGTTTTTTTTCCATAATCGTCCTTGGCAAGCACTATCATTAACAGAAAAAACTATATTTTTTTGCTCTATAGTTTCAACACCTTCCACTATTAAAAAATTACAATATACCTTTATTTTATTTATTATTTCCATGAGGTTTTTCTTGTTTTGAATTTCCCAGAAATAATCCTTATCTATTTTTACACATTCAAATTTAAATAACTCAATGACTTTTAAACTCGTTAACCCTCCTCCGAAATCATCCAACCACAAAGGCCCCAGCCTAGAAAGTTTTTTCAAATCAGACATACAATTCAAGGACTTAAATTCATGGAAGTTTTCATTAATTTCTAAAGCAATATTATTTTTTCTTTTTATGTGCTCACTTACATATTTGTCGGTCAATATATAATCGCTTATGAGGCTATCTACGTTTAAGGATAGCAATGGAAACTTTAAGTGAAAACCTTCAAGCTTTTCAATTGTCAATAGTTGCTTGTTAAACGCATCAATTATTTCCTTCTCATTTAACGCATCGAAAGAAAACGGCATTTCATTAGCTTGGTAATCATTAGTATTCTTTTTAAATATATTTTTTGTTAAAATCTCCCATGAATGAAGGGAGCCATCTTTTTTGTATGATGGCTCTAAAACAAAGCTAAAGGAGTTTATTTCCACTTTGTTCTTCATTGTTACATAATACCAAGATTAGGAATATTCCCAATCCTGTCATAAATAAAAAAGAAAGAAAAATAGTTTAAAATGATCGATAAAGATCAATTGATAGCCAAAAGCTATCACGTTTAGGCTATCGATCGGTGTATTGAATCGATTGGATGCTAAATCGATTAAAAGAAACAGTGGTTTATTTTTAAATCCTTTAAAATCAATTGAGTAGTAATTGTCTGGAAGGTGGATTGTTGGGGAGCCTGATTTTTATGTTGCTGCTTTCCAGGCAAATTTTAGTTTTTAATGAAAGTTCTAATCAATAACTATCAAAAAAGATATGGTGGGATTATTCAAGTCTTTCAAATCCTGCATGCATGAATATTATAATTAATTTTAAATGTTAAATTCTTTAACTAGTCTTCATATGGCGTATTGTTAAACTTTATATGGTGAACTGGTAAGTTTATTTTAAACAATCCGGTTGTGCGTTTAAATGAGGTTGTACAGATATTTAAAATATTTCCGAAAACCGGGGCAGCTACAGTTCCACCAAAGTGGGTTCCGGCGGTAGGATTATTGGTAATGGTCCCAACTTATTGATAGTGTTTTATGTTCAGATAATGCCCGATGACT
>ERZ773209.1627-NODE-1627-length-12919-cov-4.233053_pt1 | contig 12919 bp, 8 predicted proteins | sample MGYA00511109_ERZ773209 | MGnify/ENA primary metagenome ERZ773209 (study PRJEB29015, sample SAMEA2737786) | human gut metagenome | biome: human gut; feature: human-associated habitat; material: faeces | place: China | collected 2012 ...
AAAATTTTTACCTATTGATAATTTTTCTTTAATTATGCTATTAGTATACTATGATTTCATATCTTTGACAAGAGTTATTCTTAATAATCTTCTAATATCTATCTCACTTTTTTCAAAAAAAGTATAATATGTATATTGTTTCGTCAAGGTTTTAAAGAGCTAATTTACTATATTGTGTCATTTGTATTCGAATTAAAAAAATAAGTCATAAAGCGTTATTTGACGGCAAAATCGTAAGACATTTTGATTCTTAGTTTTTTATTGTTTAAGCATGTATAATGCAAGTGATTTTTGCCATTATAAAAAGAGAAGTGATGAAAATCAAAATTAATTTTCACCACTTCTCACTATATTGCATATTATTTACTTAATTGATCGTAATGCTTAGCTGCCGCTCTATCCATATCAAACGCACGAATAAGCTCGGTTACTGCCTGACTAGGAGATATTACTCCGTTTATTGCGGCCTCCATAACGGCAGGCAGACGACCTTTAATCATTGGATCTTCAAAGAAGAGATTATGCAGATGCTCATCAATCATGCTATTAACCCACGACAAGGTTTGAGATTTACGACGGTTGGCAAATGCTCCGGAAGCTTTAGTAACCTTCTCAAATTTACGCATTACCGCCCACAGCTCAATTAAGCCCTCTTTAGTTAAAGCGGAGCAACGATAAGCGTGAGTTTTCCATCCTTCGGTTGCAGGCCTGATAAACTCAATCATGCGTTCATACTCACCTTGCGTTACAATGGCCTTAGGCAGATTATCGCCGTCTGCTTTATTGACAACGATAGCATCGGCAACTTCCATAATACCTTTTTTTATGCCCTGTAAATCGTCACCGGCGCCGGTAAGAACAACCAGCATAAAGAAATCTACCATTGAACGAACGGTAATTTCGCTTTGACCAACGCCTACTGTTTCTACCAAAATAACGTCACAGCCCGCAGCCTCGCATAGCAGCATTGTTTCGCGGCTTTTACGTGCTACACCGCCTAAAGTTCCCTTGGCAGGAGAGGGACGAATAAAGCAATTAGATTCACGCGAAAGCATTTGCATACGCGTTTTATCACCCAAGATAGAGCCACCGGTAATAGAACTGGTAGGATCAACAGCAAGAACTGCGACCTTATAACCCTGATGACACAGCATTTGACCAAAGGACTCAATAAAGGTACTCTTGCCGGCACCGGGTACACCGGAAATACCGATGCGCAAAGCTTTACCAGTACGCGGCAGCAACGCTTGCAGAACACGTTGCGCTTTATCAAAATCCCTAGGAGCGTTACTTTCAATCAGCGTAATAGCTTGAGATAAGGTTTTACGATCGCCTTCACTGACTCCTTTTATTAACTCTTCCGGACTAGGCTTTTTCCTCAAGGGGAACTTCCTAATTTTATCCACAGGGTTATACTTCTCCTCGCTAACAGCGTTTACGGCACTGTCAATCCCGCCCATTACAGAGCAGGCAAAATTGGGGTCTTTTTTCAGGGGAACCCAACTTGGCCTAATGTCTTTCTCACCAGTTTCAGGCATTTATCTCACCTCAGTCTTCAGCCTGTTCAGCTTTTGCACGATCAACTAACATTTGCAGTAATTGGATGCAGCATTTAGGAATGTTGGTACCAGGGCCAAAGATGCCTGCTGCACCATGTTCATACAAATAGTCATAGTCTTGTGCAGGGATTACGCCGCCAATGCAGACCATAATATCCTCACGGCCACGTTTTTTAAGTTCTTCTACAATTGCCGGCAGCAGAGTCTTATGACCGGCAGCCAGGGAAGAGAAGCCAACCATATCAACGTCGTTATCTACAGCGTCTTGTGCAGATTCTTCCGGAGTTTGGAACAACGGGCCAACGTCGACGGTCCAACCCATATCGGCAAAGGAGGTTGCCAAAACCTTTTGTCCGCGGTCATGACCATCCTGACCCATTTTTGCCAAGAAGATACGAGGACGACGGCCTTCAAGTTTTTCAAATTCGTCAGCCAGCTTAGTAGCTTTTTCCATATCATCGTTGCCGCTGAACTCACTGGAATATACACCGGATACAGTGTGGATTACAGCATTGAAACGACCGGAAACTTTTTCGACTGCGTCGGAAATTTCACCCAAGGAAGCACGGTCGCGAGCTGCTTGAACAGCCATTTCCAGCAAGTTGCCGTTGTCTCGGGACTCGGCAGCACGAGTAATTGCGGCCAAATCTGCTTTAACCTTTTCGCCGTCACGTTCTGCTCTCAGTTTTTCCAAACGTTTGATCTGAGCGTTACGTACTGCGGTATTATCAATGGACAATACGTTCAACGGATCTTCCTTGGCCAAACGATATTTATTCAGACCGACAATAGTTTCTTTGCCGGAGTCGATATTAGCCTGACGACGGGCTGCGCACTCTTCGATACGCATCTTCGGCAAACCGGTTGCAATAGCTTTTGCCATACCGCCAAGTGCTTCAACCTCTTGAATATGAGCCCAAGCACGGCGAATAATTTCGTTGGTGAGGTATTCAACATAGTAAGAACCGCCCCACGGATCGATAATCTTGCAAACCTTGGTTTCATCTTGAATGTACAGCTGAGTATTACGGGCAAGACGAGCGGAGAAGTCTGTCGGCAGTGCGATAGCTTCGTCCAGTGCGTTAGTATGCAGAGATTGAGTGTGGCCTAAAGCCGCAGACATAGCTTCCATACAGGTACGGGAAATGTTGTTGAACGGATCCTGCTCGGTCAGAGACCAGCCGGAAGTTTGGCTGTGAGTACGCAGAGCCATAGATTTAGGATTCTTAGCACCGAAGCTCTTCAGAATCTTAGCCCACAGAACACGTGCAGCACGCATTTTCGCAACTTCCATAAAGTAGTTTTTGCCCATATCCCAGAAGAAGGACAAACGCTTAGCGAAAGCATCTACCGGCAGACCTGCAGCTTCACCGGTACGAATATATTCCATACCATCTGCCAGAGTGTAGCCTAATTCAAGGTCGCAGGTTGCGCCGCATTCCTGAATATGGTAGCCGGAAATAGAAATGCTGTTAAACTTAGGCATGTATTTAGTGGTATATTCAAAAATATCACCAATGATACGCATGGACATAGCAGGCGGATAAATATAGGTATTACGAACCATGAATTCTTTCAGAATATCATTTTGAATAGTACCGGCCATAATGGATTTATCTACACCTTGTTCTTCACCGGAAACAATGAAGAATGCCAAAATTGGCAGTACGGCACCATTCATAGTCATAGATACGGACATTTGGTCCAGAGGAATACCGGAGAACAAAATATTCATATCCAGCATGGAGCAAACGGACACGCCTGCTTTACCAACGTCACCAACTACACGCGGGTTATCGGCGTCATAGCCACGGTGAGTAGGCAGGTCAAACGCAATGGACAAGCCCTTTTGGCCTGCGGCCAGATTACGGCGATAGAATGCGTTGGATTCTTCAGCAGTGGAAAAGCCTGCGTATTGACGTACTGTCCAAGGACGGAACACGTACATTGTGGAATAAGGTCCACGCAGGAACGGAGGAATACCGCTCATAAAATCCAAATGGTTGCATTTATCATAAATGTCTTTAGTATACAGCGGCTCTTTAGGAATACGCTCCAAGGTTGTATCATAAAGGGCATCATAATTTTCGCCCATTTTAGCTTCCAAATTTTTCTTCCATTCGTCATAGGAACAGGATGGATGATTAGGAAGGGCAACTTTAGTGAAATCAGGATTTACGCTCATTATTCAATCATCCCCTTCTTCTTTTGCAGCATCTTCAATACAGCGAAGCAGTTGGCAGATACGCTGATAAAGTCATCAATACCGGCTTCTTTGTATACAGGTACCAAATCTTTCGGTGCGGCGCCTGCTAGGAACAAAGTCATATTGGGGTTTGCAGCTTTCAGCATCGGAGCCAAAGCAGGAACATCCTCCGGATAGGTAGCATCGGTAGAGCAGATTACGGCAACATCATAAGGAGTACCCTTATCGTCAATGCCTGCTTTCAAAGCTTCTACGCACTTTTCATAACGAGAACCCGGTTTGCCTTCATCATCTTGGAAGCCGTTGTTCAGATGTACGTTGAATTCGCCAACCTGCAGGAAGCTGGTGGAAAAATCGGCTCTTGCTTTATGCTGAGGAATTGGTCCCATATTAGCCAAGAATACTTCAATGTTTTTACCGGTTTCTTTAATGTATTTTTCTGTATCAAAGCGCAGAGCTTCATAGCGCTCGGTCCAATGATGAGCAGCAATAGCTTCAACTTCTAATACAGGCTCTGCCTTGCAGCCGGCAGCGGCTACTTGACCAATGGTAGCGCCGTTAGAGAAGGCTTCCATAGCGTCTTCAACAGTTGCAACATTAGCCAGCTTGCCTGCCAGATAGTTGGTGTCAATATCGGCTACATAGGCAGCAACAGCAGCTTCACGTTGTTTTTTCAGCGTTACAGTGTCTTCGGTTCTGCGTTCCAAAGGTTCTTCGGTCATGTTAGGATACATGTTAACGCCAACGGCGCGGTCTTTACGCATTTCCAATGCTTTGAAGCGTTTTTCTAAAACCTCAGCTACGGCTTTTTGCGGATAAGCAGCAGCCAATGCTTTAGTAATGCCGCCCATTTCTTCAACCTTTTGGAATTCTGCCCAAATCTTTTCAGCAATTTGCTTGGTCAAAGATTCTACCGCCCAGGAACCACCGGCAGCATCAATAGGACTCAGCATACCAAATTCTTCCTGCAGCATTACATGCAGATTGCGTGCAATACGGCGGGAGAAAACATCGCCTTTACGAATTAACTCGTCAAAGGGAGGATTTTCGTAGGTATGTACGCCACCTACAACGCTAGAGAAGGTTTGCGTGCAGTTACGCAGCATATTTACATAAGGGTCGATAACGGTTTTAGTGAAGCGAGCGCTGCGGCCATGAACCATAATAGAACGATCTGCTTCTTCTGCACCAAAGGCTTCCATAATAGCTGCCCAAACCTGACGCAAAGCGCGCAGCTTAGCAATTTCCATAAAGAAGTTAGCGCCTTGGTTAAATGCAAAATACAAGGAAGCAGCAATATCTTTCAATGCAATGCCGCGTTTTTGCATTTCGCGGATATATTCTACTGCAGTAGCAAAGGTATAAGCAACCTCTTGTACAGCATCAGCGCCACCGTCGGTAAATGCGTCGCTTTGTACAAAAACTGTACGCAATTCTGGAGCATTGGCACGAGCGTATTTAATTGTTGCTGCCATTTCATCATAAAGTGCATCCAAAGAAGTATTGGTTCTGCCCTTTTTAATCAATTCGCCAATAGGATCGGCGCCAATAACGCCTTTTAAGGTTTTAATATCTTGACCTGCAGCTTTTAAAGCGGCAGCAGTCAAGGCAACCATACCTTTAGCGCCTGCTCCGGTATAAATCATTAAAGGATATTTATCCAGTTTGAGACCATTTAACAGTACGCGCATATCCTCCACGGTAGAAATATTTACGCCTGTATCACCAATTTTTTCAGCATCTTTGGCATCTAGGCCAGCCAAGGTAGCACTATCAAGTTTTACATGATAAACAGTAGAGCCTTTAGAAATTTCTTCTTTTAAAAGCTCGTTGTTATCGGCAGGCAAAGTTTCATCGCAGGCTTGAGCAATACCCCAAGGTTCATGTACATAACCGTTAACAGTTGCACCGCGCAGATAATCTCCCATTCCGGGATAATCATCTGTAGGCAGAATAGCATCTGTTCCTTTGCGAGTATAAATGGGCTCAAAGGTAATACCTTCGTAATTTTTGGTATACATAATTTTGTCAAAGGGTTTGCCTTTCAACAAAGCATTGCACGCCTCTACCCATTCATCCCAAGTAGGTTCACTAAATTCGTCAAAGGTAACCTCAGGAAATTCGGTTACTTTTTCTGACTTATGCAACATTTCTTCCAGTTCTTTATCTGTTAGAGGCTTGTCATCAATAACAGAAGCTGTTGATTTTTGTTGTTCATCAGCCATATAAATATCCTCCTTTGTATGTTTTAGTTTTTATTTAAATAAGCTTCAGCGAACAGAACTTTAATCCTCACCTCCTTTAAATTCCTTCAATCTGCCGAAGCGAACCCGTAAAGGCCTAATTTCAGTTCCCTCTTTAACGGTATCGTTAACAATAAGATTGCCTAAAGCTGCACCCGGCTCATGGCCTCGGCTTTGCAAAAAGCGAGCATAGTATTCCAGCTGATACATATCCTCCCCGCTTTTATAAAAAACAGCAGTCTGCTCCAAAGGGTTATCTACTACAGTATAAGGATTTGCTACAGAAAAATATGCTTCTAAAATACCGCATATATCCTGCTTTTTAGGGTCATATTCAACTTTTACACCTACCAGCCGCTCACCGTTTACGGCTAAAGCTTCACCGCCCGTTACAGCAGCCACGCCTTTAATATTGCACAAGGCTTCTTTCAACATTTTACATTGACCGGCTAAATATAGTTCTTTCAAAATTCACACCTCCTAGATAAACTCCATTTGCTGTATTGTTACACTATCTATATAAAGAAAAAGCCACCACATTTCTGTGATGGCTGAATTTTCGGCACCGTAATGCACCCCTACATTACAGTGCTTGAGAGGAGAAAGGAAATGCTTTGTAACTAAAAGAAAAATTTGAGAATGGGATTTGCAAAGACAGTTTGTCCAGAACTGCCTACAAAAAGGATAATGAAAACATCGATGGCTTAGACCCTTCTCCTAAGGCCGCAGCCATCACGCAGACTTAAGAGCATAGAAAATAGAAAACCGTTTTTCAAATAAGCCTCTACCCCTCTGCGGGCAAAACTTATGAAAAACGGTGAGTATCATAGAAACACGAAGCCAAAAGCTTAGGTTGTACGACATCTCTACCCGTCTCTCGCAGGTCTAACGACGATGTATTTTACAGGCAGTTCTTCTGGCTTCGCTTCTACGCTTATTTCACCTTCCCAGAGGAGTTCCTCCAGTGGCATTTTCAAAATAAGCTCCACATTACAGCGACGGGATCGCACCGGACTTGCACCGGTTTCTCTATTAAGCTTTCGCACCTGTAATTCAATATCCACTTGTTATAGTTAATTATACTTATTACTATTAAGCTTGTCAATACTTTTCGTAAAGAAATTTATTTATTTTTATTTGCTGATTTCAGTTTTGTTTTGCGCCATGCAATAATTTTATTTTCGAAAAATTATCAAAAAAGCATTTCTATTTACCAGCTTGTGCGTCTTCTGCAACAGCCTGCTGACAGATTTCCAGCATAGCTTCGGGAACGAATTGCAAATCTTTTGTAGTATGCTGCAACAAGGTTTTTTTACTGCCAAATACATCCATGCTGGTTACGGCATAAGCTTTCTCTGCCAAATTAAAGGTCATCAAAATTTCGCAATACTGTACCTTTTCTTTTTTGGCCAATTTATTTTTAAATTGTTCGTTCAGTTTTTTCAAGGTATTTTTATCAGTAAAAACCGTTTTTGTCATAACAGAAATAATGTTTTTATCTGCTACGCCGTTTTTCACCTCGCTAAAGGTCAAAGAGCTCATATCATAAGCATATACGCCAAGGTTGTTTTCTACTACCACGGACCAGCGAGCTGCTTCTTGTTCTTCTTCCGTTGGTTTGGGCATCATGCTGATTTCCCAGTCTAATCCTTGTCTTTGATTTACTTCTTCAGCATGCGCAGTGAATGCGCCCAAACAAGCTGCTACTGTTAAAATTAAAATCAATAATTTTTTCATTTGTTACTTACCTCCCTAAATATCAAAATTACGCACGATACGAATAATATTATCTTTGGACAACCTCTGTAACGAGTAGTAATTAGCTCCCATAGCAGACGCTATACGTTTGGCCAATCCCAGCTTAATAAAATCAGTTTCCGTATCAATAACCACAGACGTAATTTTTGCCTTGCGAATTTTTTCTGCCATTTTCAACGCACTATCAACAGGGTCGCCGCCTTCTTCTATGGCATTGGCTCGGCCATCCGTAACAAGAATCAAAATAGGTTCCAGCTCGCTGTCTTTTTTATTAAGCATAGCCAAGGTCATTAAAGAGGTTGCCAAACCGTCGGCTAAAGGTGTTTTACCACCTGTAGGCAGCTCCGCCAAGCATTTTTGCGCCAAATCCACACTACGAGTTATTGGCAGCAGCACCTCAGCTTTTTGTCTGCGAAAGGCTATCATACCTACGCGGTCACGCTTTTGATAGGCCTCCTGCAGCATATAAAAAATTGCTCCCTTTACGGCGCGCATTCTTTCTTTAGCGCCCATGGAACCACTGGCATCTACAGCAAAAAGAAAAGTATTGCCAATGCGTTTTTCTCGTACCTTCTGCCGCAAATCTTCCGGCTTAATATTTAAAGCGCAGCCATTATTTTCCCGCATCTTTTGGTACGGAGCGGCAGCGCGAATTGTTGCATCAAAGGCTAAATCTTCTACTTTATTTTTGGGAAATTCGGCTCTCACATAGCGCCCCTGTTTTAAATCTGTACGCGTAGTACTGCGTTTGCCGCTGCCGCGACGAATATTGCGGTCTTTGCCTAAATTCAACACCATTTTCGGCAGGCGGAAATTTCTGTCAATATCGGCAATCTGCTCTTCAGGCGCAGGCTGGTTATTATTTTGCTGCGACTCCTGCCGATTGTTTTCTTGATTTTCGTTTTGTTCTTCGTTTTCCGCGCCGTCTTCCCCATTATTATCCAAGGACGGCGGCGGTAAGCTGTCGTCAGTTTGGGAATTATCATCGTCAGTATCGTCTTCGGCGTTGTCCTCTTCCGATTCTTCGTTGTCCTGTGGATTTTCTTCCGACTGTTCCTCCTGCGCCTTCGGCATTCTACGCATTCTATGAGGTAAAACAAACTGCGCCGCATTCTCCACATCCTTGGGCAAAACATAACTGCGCCCGGCTAAAGCCGCTAATGCTTTAGAAGCTTCTAACAAGTAAAGCTCTGCCCTATGTCCTGCACAAAAAGCCTGGCTTACCATATTAGCCGCCAAAAGTAACATAGCGTCACTCAATTGCATTTGCGGTAATAATTCAACTGCGTGCGAAATTTTTGCTGCTAAGATCTGCGTGGCTTCGGTATATTGCTCGTGAAAAGCGCCCATATCCTTGCTAAAAGCCAGCGCCCGCTGCATAATTTGCACTCTTTGGTCAATATCCGTTTCACTTTGTACATCCACATACATACCAAAGCGGTCCAAAATGTGCTGCGGCAAAACACCCTCTTCCGGATTCATTGTAGCCAAAACCGTTAAATTTACAGGATGCGTAAACGATATTCCGTCTCTTTCCACCTGATTGATCCCTGCGGCATTGGCATCCAAAACTGCCAGCAGCAGCTCCTGCCGCAGTAAATTTACTTCATCTATATATAATATATTGCCATTGGCTCTGGCTAAAATTCCGGGAGCAAAACGTTTTTGTCCCTTGCTGACGGCATATTCAATATCTATACTGCCAAAAAGCATATCTTCTGTTACATTTAAAGGCAAATCAATCAGCTTGCGTCCACCAATCAGTTCACGTGTACTGCGAGATAAAACGGATTTTGCAGTACCCTTACGTCCGCCAATCAACAGACCTCCTGCTTTAGGATTAACCAGTGCAATCAACAGCGCTTTTTTGGCCTCTTCCTGCCCTACCACGGCAGCAAAAGGATAAAGAGAATTAATATTCATGAGTTTTACCTCTTAGGCTTCTGCCTCTAAGAAGCTTTCCACCTTTTTCCAATCCAACTGACCCTCTTCAAAAGGACGGCGGCGCATACGGTGAGGCAAAACTAATTTGGCAGCTTGCTTTACATCCTCCGGCTCCACTTCCATACGTGCATTAAAAGCAGCAATAGTCAGCGCTGTTTTAATTACAGTAATATCGGCACGGTGTCCGTCTACGCCTAATTCCACTGCTAATTTTGCCACGGTATTTAATAATTTATCCGCAATTTTTACCATAGGCAGAAGTTCACCGGCCTTAATTATTTTAGCTGCCAGCGCTTCCTGCTCCGTTTGATATTGAGCAATAAAAGCATCTGCATCTTGTTCGTAAGCAAGACGGCGTTTGATAACCTCTACTCTTTGTTCTGGATCATGCTCCCCGGTAACAACTACACTTAAGCCAAAACGATCCAAAAGCTGCGGACGAATATCGCCTTCCTCCGGATTCATGGTGCCGACCAATACAAAACGTGCAGGATGAGAATAAGAAACGCCTTCGCGTTCCACGGTATTAATACCCATAGCAGCGGAATCCAACAAAACGTCTACAACATGATCATCTAAAAGATTAATTTCGTCCACATATAAAATATTTCGGTTGGCTAATGCTAAAATTCCCGGTTCAAATTTTTTCTCTCCGTGTTTAATGGCGTGTTCAATGTCCAACGTACCTACAACTCTATCTTCTGTAGCGCTTACAGGCAGCTCTACTACACGCATTTTTACAGTTTCTTCCGGCAAAGCCTCGCCTCTTTGCAAAATTGCCGTACAATCATCACACAGCTGATTGTTATCCTGAGGATTGCAATGAAATTTGCAGCCATGCACTGCCTTCATTGCAGGCAGAAGTTCGGTCAAAGCGCGCACAGCCGTAGATTTAGCTGTACCCTTTTCTCCTTTAATTAAAACACCGCCCAAAGCAGGATTAATAACATTTAAAATCAAAGACAACTTCATATCTTCTTGTCCTACAATGGCAGTAAACGGATATACTGCAGTACGTTTCATTTATTCTCCTCCTGAACTTAATAGAATTTATTTTTATCAAAAGTTAATTTTAATTATAAACTGTCTACTAGGTATATACTCAAGCTTTTTAATAAGATAATTTATTATTTTCTGGCGCTAAAATAAAAAAGAGGCGGTAAACCGCCTCAAACATAAATAAAGAATGAAAAGTATGTATAAAATGTATGTTATAAAAATTAGAAGGAGTATTCCATACCAATAAGGAAGCTGCGACCAGGCATAGCATAGTAATCATACGGATCATCAGGATTACCGCCCCACATAACGTTAGTTTGTTCTGCGTAATATTTATCTAATAAATTATTGATTTTAGCAAACACTTTAACATTTTTAGTGGCTTTATAATTAGCCGCTAAATCTAAAATCCAGTAACTATTAGACGGGAACATTCTGTCTTTAGAACATTCTCCTTCTCCTTTATCAATAGAAGCTCGCGCATTAAGATTTGCATTAAATTTTTCATTTTCATAGTTAACGCCTGCGTTAATAGCATGTTTTGGGAAATAACCATTATTGTTATCTCCATAGCCAGGAGCTGTGAAATGCAGATAGGTATAACCGGTATAGACAGACCAATTTTTATTTAAATTTTTGCTTACTTGCAAATCAAATCCTTTAGCATCTTCATTTAAAGCATTCTCGTAGCCATTGATACTCTTGTTCCAATATATGCGATTGTCAGTTTTACGCTTAAAAGCATGGGCAGTTAACAAAGTATCATCATCAAATTGATGATTGATGCCAACTTCATAGCTCTTGCCATCTTCAGGTTTAAGATTAGGATTTCCTGTACCATAAGTATAATTAGAAATAGTTGGCGGTACAAAAAACTCACTATAAGCTACATACATGTTTGTCTTGTCATTAAATTTATATCCCAACGTAGCTCTAGGAGTTGTTTTACTTCCAGCCCAGCTGTGTTTATCATATCTTACACCATATGTCAAACTCCACTTATCAGTCATATTCCACTCATCCTGAATATAAGCGGCTCTACTATAAATTGAACCATAAGCAGTTTCAGCTATGACTTCATCTTTATCTCTAACATAATCAACACCTAAAGTTATAAGATGCTTATCATTAAAATTTTTAGTTAAATAATCAGAAATACTCAGTGTTCTATATTTATTTCTTTGTAAGCTCTTGGTGGCACTGCCTGTTGAATTTCTTTTATATTCGCTATTTCTTATAATAAAGGTATTGCTCATAGTATCATCGAATTTCTGTCTATATTGTAAACTATAAGCAGTGTCTTCTACATCACCAAAATTAGTTTTACCATTCCAACCTATATATTGAGTTGTATTTTCATACAAAAAATCAAAAGCGTCATGGTCATAAGTAAAGGTAATATCCGAGCCTTCACCTAATTCTTTTCTGATTTTTAAGTTTACTGTATCTCCATCCTTCTTTTGCAGCCATTTATTGCCGTCGCCGTCTTCAATATCTCCTTGCTTATATTTAGCTGCATCAATACTATAACTCCAAGATTTATCTTTACCTTCATTATGCAAAGAATAGTTTTCAGTAGAAAAATTACCTGCAGAAACAGTTAGTTTTGTGCTGGAACCTTCAGGATTTTTGGTAATAATATTAATAACACCGCCTTTAGCATCTGCGCCATAAAGAGCGGAGGCTGCGCCTTTTAAAACTTCTATTCTTTCTACATTATTTATATTAAGATAAGAAGCCTGAAAAGCTTGTCCAGCGTGATTAGCTCTTACACCATCTATTAACACAACTGTATTATCAGCACCGTTAATTCTAAATGCACTAGCAGAGTATCCCGCTAAACCATAGCTTAAAAACTGCACACCAGGAACATTTCTTACGGCTTCTTCTAAATTCATATAGTGATTATTCTCAATTTCTTTTTTAGTAATCACGTTGATATTTGCTTTAGCGTCTACAATTTTAACCGGTGTTCTAGTTGCAGTTACAACCATATCATCTAAAAAGAAATTCTGCGGTTCTTCAGCAAAAGCACCCTGCCCCCCCACAGTTACACTGGCGCCTAATAAAATCGACATAACAATGGCTTTGCTTAAGTTTGTTTTTTTACTCATCTTACAAGACTCCTTTGATTTTCATTTTATAGCAAATCACACTTACCCAATCTTTCATGGTCATAAATATGATAAAACTATCAAGCAATTCTGTAT
>ERZ773209.1630-NODE-1630-length-12908-cov-7.451490_pt1 | contig 12908 bp, 8 predicted proteins | sample MGYA00511109_ERZ773209 | MGnify/ENA primary metagenome ERZ773209 (study PRJEB29015, sample SAMEA2737786) | human gut metagenome | biome: human gut; feature: human-associated habitat; material: faeces | place: China | collected 2012 ...
TGGACTACCTCATCTACAATGATCCGCTGGGCTATGCGGATTTGATTCTGAATGGTAACCCGGAGGAATATTTGAAGAATGTGGCCGGAGGTCATGGATTAGAGGATTTATCGTTTAGAGATTAACTCGATATAAGGAACAAGCCCACAGGTCTGCCGTATTTTTATGCGGTCTATCCTGTGGGCTTGTTTGCTATTATCGACTCATGATTGAATTTGAAATTTCAAGCACGACCGTATCATATTTGTAGGTGGCAACAATCATCGGCAGGCTTTCCAGCCTTCAAAACCTATGCACACGTCTGATTTTCGTACCGTTTGAGCCAGAGAAAAAAGCTGATGTTTAATAAGATGCCCACTGCAGTGGAGGTGGGTGCGGACAGACCGATCATCGTCAGGCTGGCGTTGGGCTGGATGAAAATGGTATCAAAAATCCGGTGGGCGGTGCGTTTACTTATAACAGTGTCGAACACATGCTCAAGAATCGGCGGTACATCGGAGAATTGAAATTCCGGGACGTGGTCGTGCCAGATGCGATTTCCTCCATTGTGTCCGCAGAGCTTTTCAACGATGTACAGGAAAAGATGTTGAAAAACAAGAAAGCCCCTGCCCGTAGAAAGGCAGAGGATGACTACCTGCTCACCACCAAGCTGTTCTGCGGTTACTGCGGTGCGCTGATGTTTGGTGAAAGCGGAACGAGCCGGACGGGAGAAGTCCACCGCTATTATAAATGTGCGACTGCCAAAAAGAAGAAGGGCTGCAAGAAAAAGACAGTCCGCAAGCAGTGGTTGGAAGATCTGGTGGTCAATCAGACGATGCAGCTTGTCCGAGACGATGCTGCTATGGAATCCATCATCGCCAAGGTCATGGAGCTGCAAGACCGGGAGAACATCAATCTTCCCCTCTATGAGAAGCAGCTCCGGGATGCGGAATCGGGTATCCAGAATATGCTCAATGCGATTCAGGCCGGAATCCTGACTAGCTCCACCAAGGAGCGGCTAGAGCAGCTCGAAGAAACCAAGCGTGAGCTTGAAGCTCGCATTGCGGAAGAAAAGCTGGCAAAGCCGAAAGTGACTGAAGAGTTCATCCGGTTCTGGCTGCTGCGCTTCCGTAAGCTGGACATGAGCCAGCAGGAGCAGCGGCAGGCACTGGTGGATACCTTCATCAATGCCATCTATCTCTACGATGATAAGGTTCTCATTACCTTTAATTATAAGGAAGGTACGGAAACGGTCGCTTTCGGGGAAGCCGTGAAAGCAGAGAAAAGTTCGGATATGAGTGCGCGAGGTGCACCAGATATTGAACGTCAAATCGTAAGATTTGACGTTCTTTTTTATGTAGGAAAGCGGCTGCACACTTTCTGCACACCGTTTGCACATTTGCCTGAATCAGGGGCTTTTCTGCGCATGGCTTGCACAGCCTGCTTTCCTTAAAAACAAAAAACGTTGCAAAAACGGTTCCGCTTTTGTATAATAAAATGAGATGCTGGGCCGGAGCTGGATGCTCGGCCGGGGAACCAGAAGCGGGGAGGTGCGGCAAATGATACGGGTAGCCATCGTGGAGGATGAAGCGGAGATCCGGGAGCAGCTGATGGGATACGTTCAGCGGTACACCCGGCAATACGGGACCGCGTTTGAGGTGAAGACGGTTGCGGACGGATTGGAGATCCTGGAGGACTACCGCCCGGTCTATGACCTGATCCTTCTGGATATCGAGATGAAGCATCTGGACGGTATGGAGACGGCCCGGCGCATCCGGGAGCTGGACCCGGAGGTGATGCTCGTGTTCATCACCAACATGGCGCAGTATGCCATCAAAGGCTATGCGGTGGGGGCGCTGGATTACGTTCTCAAGCCGGTGCCGTACTTTGCGTTTTCGCAGCAGCTGCAAAAGGTAGAGGCGCAGCTGCGCCGCCGCACCCGGCACTATCTGGCGGTGCCGGTGGAGGGCGGCCTGCGGCGGCTGGATACCTCGCGCATTTATTACATCGAAAGCGAAGGCCATCGGGTGCATTTCTACACCGAGGAGGGCGATTTTGCGGCCCCCGGCGCGCTCAAGGCGCTGGAAGAAAAGCTGGCCGACCGGCCCTTTGCCCGCTGCAACAGCGGGTATCTGGTCAATCTGGCCCAGGTGCAGGCTGTGCAGCAGAACACGGTGGAGGTGGGGCCTTATGAATTGCAGGTCAGCCGCCCCAAGCGGAAGAGTTTTCTGGCAGCTTTGACCGACTACATCGGGGGTGACGGTCTGTGACGACGCTGCCGGATATCCCGCGCCTGTACACGGCGCTGGCCGAGTGGCTGGCTGTCGTTCTGTACGCCCAGAGCCGCCCGCCCCGCTTTGCGCGGAAGATCACCCTGGCCGCCAGCGGGCTGCTGGCCGTGATGCTGGGCGTTTTTCTGGAAGCGACCGGCGAAGTGCCCATTGCGTGGTGGGTCCCCTGCATGGGCATCGCGGTGGGGATGCAGTACCTTTACCTCTGGATCACGCGGGAAGAAAACTGGCTGGAAGCAGCCTACGACTGCGCCCGCAGTTTCATTCTGGCCGAATTTGCGGCCAGTGTCGAGTGGCAGCTGCACTGCACCATCTTTCCGCAGCACGGCGGGGGAGAGCCGATGGCGCTGTTCCTGCTGCTGTTGGTCTACAGCGGTCTGTTCGGGGTGATGTACGGGCTGGAGCGCAAGCGCCCCCACCCGACCGGGCATCTGGACGTCAGCAATACGGCGGCTCTGGTGGCCGTCGTCATGGCGGCGACGGCCTTTGCCGTGAGCAACCTGAACTTCCTGAACGGGGAAGTGACCATGAGCGTTTTCTACATCCGGACGCTGGTGGATTTCTGCGGCGTTCTGATCCTGACCGTCGAGCACGAGCAGCTGCGGGAAGAGGCGCTCCACAAGGAGCTGACCGCCATGGACGGTGTGCTCCACCGTCAGTACGAGCAGTACAAGCGGAGCAAAGAGGGCATCAAGCTCATCAACCGGCGATATCATGAGCTGAAGGTGCAGATCGCCGACATTCGCGCCGAGCGGGACCGCGCCAAGCAGGACGCAGCGCTGGCCCGGATGGAGTCCGGCATTTTGCAGTATGAGGCCGAGAACAAGACCGGCAACCCGGTGCTGGATACCTTATTGACGGCCAAAAGCATGGACTGTCAGGAGAAGAACATCCGGATGACCAGCGTGGCCGACGGCCGGGCGCTGGGGTTTCTGACCACGCGGGAGATCTGCACCATCGTGGGCACCGCGCTGGACAACGCCATCGAGAGCTGCGCCGCAGAGCCGGACCCCGAAAAACGGCTCATCCGGACGGCGGTCTATGTCCAGAATGGGTTCGTGATGTTCCGCTTCGAGAACTACTGCGCCCAGCCGGTGGAGCTGGGGGCGGACGGCCTGCCCGCGCAGAGCGCCCACGGCGGCTACGATTTGAAGAGCCTGCGTTCGGTGGCGCAGCAGCACGATGGCAGCATGACCGTCCATTGGGAGAACCGGTGGTTCACGGTGCGGCTGCTGATGCCCCTGCCCAAAGAAAAATGACGACCCGCTCCATCTCACTTCGTTCGACAGCTCCCCCGAAAGGGGGAGCTTTTGTTGCGCCTGAAAGCACGCATAAAACCTCGCCCTTCGGGAGAGGTGACAGCGCACAGCGCTGATGGAGAGGGTATGGCATCCTGCACAAATAACGTCGCCTCTTGTTTGTGCATTAGCACAATAAAAATTGAAACGGATTTGAAACTTTTTGCAAATTGTGCGCCAAAAACGACAATTTGTGAAGGAAACAAGAATTTTCTGTGTGCATTTGGTATCATATCAATCAGTTCGGCGGAGTTGTACGCTCCGCATTCGTTATTGACCCTATCAGAAGGAGGAAAATTATGCTGTCCATTAACCTGGATGACGTGATGCAGGTGCTGACGAACGTTCGCGGCCACCTCATCGCGTTTGGTGTGGTTGCGCTGCTGGCGATCGTTGTGATGATCGCTGTGCGCAAGCTGCCCAAAGCAAAGAAGATGATGATCCGTGCACAAGCTGGCCTGGCCATTCTGCTGGCGCTGACCATCGTTGTGAACCTGATCTGCACTGGCCCCATGTCCACCATGCTGGACCTGGTCTCCGGCAGCGGCACCATCACCGAGGAGACCTCTGCAAAGGCCACGGAGCTGGTCAATGAGATCACCGCAGACGGTGTCGTTCTGGCAAAGGACGAAGACGGCATCCTGCCGGTGGCTTCCGGCTCCAAGCTGAACGTCTTTGGCTGGGCTTCCACCAACCCCTGCTACGGCGGCACCGGTTCCGGTGCACTGAACACCGCTTACCCCGTCACCGATCTGCTGACCGGCCTGCACGATGCCGGCATCGAGACCAACGAGGAACTGAGCAAGTTCTACACCGACTACAAGGCAGACCGCCCCAGCGTTGGCATGGTGGCGCAGGACTGGACCCTGCCCGAACCCAACGTCAGCCTGTATACCGATGAGATGATGGAGAATGCAAAAGCATTCTCGGATACCGCAATGGTCGTCATCACCCGTGTCGGCGGCGAGGGCGCAGACCTGCCCACCGATATGGCTTCCGTTGTGGACGGCAGCTGGATCCGCCGCGTGGCACAGGCTTACGGCTCTGAGCGCGGCACCGCTTACTACAACGGCACCTACGACGACTCTCTGAACGAGGGCAACGACTGGGACAAGGGCGACCACTTCCTGCAGCTGTCCAACCGTGAGGAAGACCTGCTCGACCTGGTCACCGCAAACTTCGACAACGTCATTCTGGTCTACAACGGCGCCAACGCCTTCCAGATGGACTTCCTGAAGGATTACCCCCAGATCAAGGGCGTCCTGCTCTGCCCCGGCACCGGCCAGTCCGGCTTTGAGGGCTTCGGCAAGGTCGTTTCCGGCGAGGTCAACCCCTCCGGCCGTACCGTGGATACCTATGTTTCCAACCTGAAGAACGCGCCCTGGTGGAACAACTTCGGCGACTTCAAGTACACCAACACCGAGGAGCTGAATTCCGATTCCAGCTTCTTTGATCCGGAAGGCACCACCCCGTCCTTCGTCAACTATGTGGAAGGCATCTACGTCGGCTACAAGTTCTATGAGACGGCTGCGGACGAGGGCCTCATCAACTACGACGACGAGGTCGTCTTCCCCTTCGGCTACGGCCTGAGCTACACCTCCTTCACCAAGGAGATGAGCGGCATCACCAACGATGGAACCAACCTGAATTTCACCGTGACCGTCACCAACACCGGCTCCGTTGCGGGCAAGGATGTCGTGGAGATCTACAGCGATCCTCCGTACACCAACGGCGGCATCGAGAAGTCTTCTGCAAACCTGCTGGACTTCGCCAAGACCAATGAGCTGGCTCCCGGCGAGTCTCAGACCATCGAGTTCTCCATCCCGGTGGAGGATCTGGCTTCCTATGATTACCAGACCAACGGCTGCTATGTGCTGGAAGCTGGCGACTATGTCATCAGCGCGAACGATGACTCGCACAACGTCGCCGATTCCAAGACCTACACCGTTGCATCCGACATCGTCTACAACGAGTCCAACAAGCGCGGCAGCGATGCTGTGGCTGCGACCAACGAGTTCGATTTCGCAGAAGGCGAGATCACCTATCTGTCCCGCGCCGACGGCTTTGCGAACTATGCCGAGGCGACCGCTGCTCCCGCCACCTATGAGATGACCGACGAGCAGAAGGCTGCCTTCGACAATGCCCATACGTATACCGAGGCTGGCTATCAGAACGATGACGATGCCAACGCCGCCGACATCACCACCGGTGCCAAGAACGGCCTGAAGCTGGTCGACCTGCGCGGCGTGGATTACAACGACGCGAAGTGGGATCAGCTGCTCGACCAGATGACCATCGACGAGATGCAGCAGACCATCGGCTTCGGCGGCTACCAGACCGCTGCGGTCTCCAGCATCGAGAAGGTCCGCACCAATGACTGCGACGGCCCGGCTTCCATCAACAACAACTTCACCGGTGTCGGTTCCGTCGGCTTCCCGGCTGCGACCCTCATCGGCATGACCTGGGACAAGGAGCTGGCCTACGCCTTCGGCGACAGCATCGGCGAGATGGCCAATGAGATGGACACCTCCGGCTGGTACGGCCCGGCTATGAACATCCACCGCACTGCATTCGCAGGCCGTAACTTCGAGTACTACTCGGAGGATGGCGTCCTGTCCGGTCGGATGGCTTCCAATGCGATCCTGGGCGCACAGGAGCACGGTGTGTATGCTTACATGAAGCACTTCGCCCTGAACGATCAGGAAGGCAACCGTACTTCCATGGCGGCGACCTGGTCCAACGAGCAGGCCATCCGTGAGATCTACCTCAAGCCCTTCGAGATCTCCGTCAAGGATGCAGACTGCCACGCGGTCATGTCTTCCTTCAACTACATCGGCACCCGCTGGGCTGGCGGCTGCAAGGAGCTGCTGAAGAACGTTCTGCGCGGCGAGTGGGGCTTCGTGGGCTTCGTCGAGACCGACTACTTCGGTGTCTACGGCTACATGACTGCGGACCAGGGCGTCCGCAACGGCAGCGACCTGATGCTCTGCACCACCGGCAACGACTTCAACACCGTGACCGTGCTGACCAACAGCAGCAAGCAGGCCCTGCGCGAGGCTTCCAAGAACATCCTCTATACCGTGGTCAACAGCCGCGCTTATGCTGCGGAGAACCTGAACCCCGGTATGGCAAAGTGGGAGATCATCATGATCGGCGCTGACGTGCTCGTTGCACTGCTGATCGTTGCTCTGGAGATCAAGACCTTCAAGAGCTACAAGAAGCGCAAGGAAGAGGAAGAAGAGAACGCCTGATGAAACGGCCTCTCGCTTTTGAACCGACGCAGCACCTGAACTGAACCAAACGGCAAAGGCCCGCTGCAAAGAAACAGCGGGCCTTTGCCCTGCTCAGGAAACAAAGAGGAAATTGCGATGAAACACGCAGACATCATTCAAACACTGGATCTGGAGCAGAAATGTGCGCTGCTGAGCGGCGGCACGGTGTTCGACACCCGCGCCCTGCCGGGCAAGGGCATCCCGTCCATCACCCTGTCGGACGGCCCCAACGGTGTGCGCAAGCAGGCCGGTGCGGCAGATCACCTGGGCCTGAACCCCAGTGTGCCGGCCACCTGCTTCCCGACTTCGGCCACCGTGGCCAACAGCTGGGACCCCGCCCTGGGCGAGGCCGTCGGCGAGGCCATGGGCGAAGAGGCCGCAGCACAGGAAGTCTCGGTGCTGCTGGGCCCCGGCCTGAACATCAAGCGCAGCCCGCTGTGCGGCCGCAACTTTGAGTATTTCTCGGAGGACCCCTATCTGGCGGGCAAGATGGCCGCAGGCTATGTCCGCGGCATCCAGAAGAACGGCATCGCGGCCTGCCCCAAGCACTTTGCCGTCAACAGCCAGGAGCTGCGCCGCATGGCCAGCGACTCCATCGTGGATGAGCGCACCCTGCGCGAGCTGTACCTGACCGGCTTTGAGATCGTGGTCAAAGAGGCAAAGCCCAAGACCATCATGTCCTCCTACAACCTCGTCAACGGCACCTACGCCAACGAGAACGCCCACCTGTTACAGGATATCCTGCGCCGGGACTGGGGCTTCGACGGCGCGGTCGTCACCGACTGGGGCGGTTCCAACGACCATGCACTGGGCGTGAAGAACGGCTCCACGCTGGAGATGCCGTTCCCCGGCGACGATTCCGTCCGCGAACTGATGAAGGCTGTGGAGAGCGGCAAGATCTCGGAACACGACGTGGACGCCCGGCTGGACGAGCTGCTGGAACTGGTGCTCGACACCAAGGCCGCCGTCGAAAAGGCACCCCGCACCTTTGACGCCGCCGCGCATCATGCGCTGGCCCGCCGCGCCGCTGCCCAGAGCATCGTTCTGCTCCGGAACGAGGGCGCGCTGCTGCCGCTGAAGAAAGGCGAGAAAATCGCTGTCCTCGGTGACTTCGCCAGGACGCCCCGCTATCAGGGTGCCGGTTCCAGCGCCGTCAACTCCATCCAGGTGGATTCCTTCCTGGACTGCCTGACCGAGAGCGGCCTGGCCAATGTCGGCTATGCCCAGGGCTTTGACCGCCAGGGCAAGGCCGACGAGGCCCTGAAGAAGGAAGCCGTCGCGCTGGCGCAGAACGCCAACGTCGTCCTGCTCTGCATGGGTCTGGACGAGATCAAGGAGAGCGAGGGCCTCGACCGGATGGACATGAAGCTGGCGCAGAACCAGCTGGATCTGCTGGCTGCGGTGGCTGCTGTCAACCCCAACGTGGTCGTCCTGCTCAGCGCAGGCTCCTCGCTGGAGACCCCGTGGCTCAAAGACTGCAAGGCGCTGGTCTACGGCTGCCTGGGCGGTCAGGCCGGTGCGGGCGCTCTGGTGGACGTGCTGACCGGCACGGTCTGCCCCGGCGGCAAGCTGGCTGAGACCTGGGCCAATGCTTACAGCGATTCCCCGGTGAAAGACCACTTCGCAGGCGAGGGCCGCACCGTCCAGTACCGCGAGGGCCTGTATGTGGGCTACCGCTACTTTGAGACGGCGGGCAGACCCGTGGCCTTCCCCTTCGGCTACGGCCTGAGCTACACCACCTTTGCTTACAAAGACCTCAAGGCAACACCGGAGGGCGTGACCCTGACCGTGACCAACACCGGCAAGTGCGCCGGTGCCGAGATCGTCCAGCTCTACGTCGCCAAGCCCGACGCCAAAGTCTTCCGCCCCGCACAGGAGCTCAAGGGCTTTGCCAAGGTCTGGCTGGAAGCGGGCGAGAGCAAGACCGTCTCCATCCCGCTGGACGACAAGGCCTACCGCTACTGGAATGTGGCCACCGACCGCTGGGAGGTCGAAGGCGGCAGCTATCAGCTCCGCGTGGGCGCTTCCAGCGCCGACATCCGCCTGACGGCGGAGGTCGTGGTGCTGGGCTCCGGTGCGCCGGACCCCTACCAGAGCGTGGATCTGCCTCATTACAGGACGGGCGAGATCACCCGCGTTCCGGATGCCGAGTTCGCCGCCCTGCTGGGCCGTCCCATCCCGGAAGACAAGATCCGGATCGACCGCAACATGACGCTGGGCGAGCTGGGCCACGGCCGCAGCCCGCTGGGCTGGCTCGTGGCGGCGGTGCTGGGCCTGCTGCTCAAGCGGAGCATCCAGCGCGGCAAGCCGGACCTGAACATCCTGTTCCAGTACAACATGCCGCTGCGCGCGCTGGCCAAGATGACCAACGGCGCCATCAGCATGGGCATGGTGGACGGCATCGTGATGGAAGCGCAGGGCTTCTGGATCATCGGTCTGCTGCGGGTCATCGTGGAGGCTGTGAAGAACATCGCCCAGAACGGCGCGATGGAAAAACGCCTGAAAAACAGCTGAAAGGGAAGAACTGCTATGAATTTCTGGAACAACTTTGCGGCCAAACACCCCGCCGCTGCCAAGTGGGTGCGTGAGGGCGGTCTGTTCGTCATCGTCTCCAACCTCATCACGGTGTTCAAGTACCTGCTGCTGCAATTCCTGCCCAAGGCCTTTGCAAGCCTGCCGGTGGTGGACTTCGGCTGGCCGGGCATCGACATCACCCTCTTCGGCGAGACCTTCAAGTGGAACATCCTCGGCTATGACGCTGCCCACGGCGGCCTGCCCTACTTCTGCGCCTACATGGTCGCCATGATCGTGGGCGAGTGCATCAACTTCCCCATCCAGCGCAGCTTTGTGTTCCGCAGCAAGGGCAATCTGGCCAAGCAGATCGGCTGGTACGTGCTGGCCTTCTGCGTCATCACCTGCATCGTCAACTCCATCAACTGCATCTGGGTCGCGGTGGCCGGTCTGCTGGTGCCCGACTTCATCTACAACATCGGCACCACCGTGCTCAACGGCGGTATCTCGATGATCATCTTCTTCTTCGTCAACAAGATCATCTTCCCCGAAGGCGAAGCCAAGAAGAACTGAAAACAGCCATCCACCTTCATCATTTTCATTTCTCCATAAAGACAAAACGCCCGGTGCCGCACAGGAACCGGGCGTTTTGTTGTGCCGGGCCGTTCCGCCCCACAGAAGGAGCGCACGGGCAGAGGGGAACGGCGGGCGCTTTGTGGTCGTTTTGCGGGTTTTCTGTGCGCCGGACGCGGACTTTTTGCCAATAGGGCCGAAGTTTTCAAAAAACCTTGCACTTTGACGCTTTACTGTGGTAAAATCGGAGCATCCTTCCAAATGGGAAAGTAGAGGAGGAAAGGAATATGAGCAATCTCTGTATCATTGTTACCATCGTTGTCTATCTGGCGGCGATGCTGCTCGTTGGATTTGCCTACAGCAAGTCCAACAACGACAGCACCGATTTTTACCTGGGCGGCCGCAAGATGGGCCCGCTGGTCACGGCTATGAGCGCCGAGGCCAGCGATATGTCCAGTTGGCTGCTGATGGGAATGCCCGGCCTTGCGTACCTGAGCGGCATCGCGTCCCCCGGCTGGACGGCCATCGGCCTGGCGCTGGGCACCTGGCTGAACTGGCTCATCGTGGCCCGGCGGCTGCGGCGGTACTCAGCCAACCTGGACGCCATCACGGTGCCGCAGTTTTTATCGCTGCGGTTCCATGACCAGCGCAACCTGCTCAATGCACTGGGCGCGGTCATCATCATCGTCTTCTTTGTGCCCTACACGGCATCGGGCTTTGCGGCCTGCGGCAAGCTGTTCCATAGCCTGTTCGGCGTGGATTACATGGCGGCGATGCTGGTCTCGGCCCTCGTCATCGTGGGGTACACCATCCTGGGCGGCTTCCGCGCCGTGACCACCACCGACCTCATCCAGTCCATCGTCATGTCGCTGGCGCTCATCGCCGTTCTGGTCTACGGCGTGGGCGTGGCAGGCGGCTGGGACGCTGTGGTCGCCAATGCGCAGAGCCTGCCCGGCTACCTGACCATGCTGGCCAGCCACAATGCGGACACCAACACAGCTGCCTCGTACAGCCTGCTGGACATCGTGTCCACCATGGCGTGGGGTCTGGGCTACTTCGGGATGCCCCACATCCTGCTCCGCTTCATGGCCATTGAGGACGAGAAAAAGCTGGTCCTGAGCCGCCGCATCGCCTCGGTGTGGGTGGTCATCGCCATGACGGCCTCCATCGTCATCGGCATGGTGGGCCTCGGCATGACCAGGGCGGGTGCGCTGGAGTTCCTGCGCGGCTCGACCAGTGAGACCCTCATCGTCCGCATTGCCAGCCTCATCAGCGCCCACGGCGCACTGGCCGCCGTGCTGGCGGGCCTCATCCTGGCCGGTATCCTGGCCGCGACCATGTCCACTGCCGACAGCCAGATGCTCGCAGCGGCGTCCAGCGTCTCCCAGAACATTTTGCAGGAGTTCGCGCACCTCAAGCTCAGCGAGAAGCAGAGCCTGTTTGCCGCCCGTCTGACCATCGTGTGCGTCAGCGTGGTGGGCGTGGTGCTGGCCCGCGACCCGGATTCCAGCGTCTTTGGCATCGTCAGTTTTGCGTGGGCCGGGTTCGGCGGCGCATTCGGCGCGGTGATGCTCTGTGCGCTATTCTGGAAGCGCTGCAACTGGCAGGGCGCACTGGCCGGGATGCTGGCCGGAGGTCTGATGGTCTTCGTCTGGAAGTACCTCATCAGCCCGCTTGGCGGCGTATTCGGCATCTACGAACTGCTGCCCGCCTTCCTGACCTCGCTCGTCGTCTGCGTTGTCGTCAGCCTGGTCACCCCGGCTCCCTCGGCGGAGATCGAAGCCGAGTTCGAGGCGGCAAAGTAAAGAGGAAAATAAGAAATGAGCCTTTGCAGAAAACGCAAAGGCTCATTTTGTATCTGGAAGATCAATTCATCACGATCAGGAGGAACTCACAAAACGGCACCGTCAGACCGCAGCAGAAAAAGAAGAAATAATCCAGTGCGAACTTTACAAGGCGGACACCGAGGGAGAGAAGATCCAGCGAATTTGTAAGGACTGCATCCCACTCGCCCCAGTGGCGAAAATATCCGGTCTGCTCAAAGAGACGCCAAAGGTTCAGGAAGAAACACTCCAGCGCCAGAAGCAACGGAAAGATCAGGATAGACTGCATCCAGCCATCCGCTCGGAAATCTCCATTGCCAAGGCCGTGCCAGTGAACGGCAAGAACACCGGGGTGGAAGCATACGCCCCAGACGGCCAGCAGAATGCTCAGGCAGAGCAGCGCGGCCCGGACGGAGTGCCAGTCGATGCTGTGCGGACGGCGGAGCATGGTCAGGAAATCTTCCAGTGTGGGTTCGGCGTTTGGCAGAGGAGCTTCCTGCGGGTCGCGGCAGTGCATCAGGTCGGAGAGCGTCAGGCCCAGTGCGTCCGCCAGTGGTTCCAGCGTGTTGATGTCCGGCAGACCGACGCCCCGTTCCCAGCGGCTGACGGCTTTGTCGGTCACATGCAGCTGTGCGGCCAGGTCGGCCTGCGTCAGCCCGCAGGCCTTGCGGGTCCGGGCCAGAAAGGCCCCGAAATCTTTGGCGTTCATACGGTTCACATCCTTTGAGGACAGGATAGCATACCCGGCTCCAAAACGCAACCGACGCTTCGTTTACCCGCGCTGGAACACAAAACCCCCGCCGTGTGCTCGGTCAATGAACACGCGGCGGGGGCCTCATTTATATGGAGTTCAGAAGAAAAATGCGAGAGTCAGAGCTTACAGCTGGGGGCCTGCGGAGACCAGAGCCTTGCCGTGCTCGTTGCCTTCGTACTTGGCGAAGTTCTTGACGAAGCGGCCAGCCAGGTCCTTTGCCTTCTCTTCCCACTGGGAAGCATCTGCATAGGTGTCGCGGGGGTCCAGGATGGCGGGATCAACGCCGGGCAGCTCGGTGGGAACCTCGAAGTCGAAGTAGGGGATCTTCTTGGTGGGAGCCTCGTTGATGGCACCGCTCAGGATCGCGTCGATGATGCCGCGGGTATCCTTGATGGAGATGCGCTTGC
>ERZ773209.1631-NODE-1631-length-12903-cov-4.478440_pt1 | contig 12903 bp, 9 predicted proteins | sample MGYA00511109_ERZ773209 | MGnify/ENA primary metagenome ERZ773209 (study PRJEB29015, sample SAMEA2737786) | human gut metagenome | biome: human gut; feature: human-associated habitat; material: faeces | place: China | collected 2012 ...
CACTCTTGGCATTTGCCAAGAGTGCTTTTCTTATAGATTAATTCAGACTAGCCTAACTCCTACTAGCGCCGGCAACCAAAAAGGGAGTGAGACAGAACAACTGTTTTGTCTCACTCCCACTAGTTTCAAATATTGGACACCTTAATGCCAACAGTCACTTAGGCTGTTTTTTCTACACTAAGGATTTCTACAGAGTAGCTACCTGCTGGTGATTCGATAGCGACTTTGTCGCCAACTTTCTTACCAATCAAGGCTTGAGCAATTGGGCTTTCATTTGAAATCTTACCTGAGAAGATATCAGCACCGGCTGCACCAACGATATGATAAGTATCTTTGTCGTTTGTACCAACTTCTTGAACAACAACTGTTTTACCAATTGCAACCTCGTCATTAGCAACAGCATCACTATCAACGATTTCTGCATAACGAATTTTTGTTTCAAGAATCTGAATTTGTCCTTCAACAAAGGCTTGCTCGTCTTTGGCTGCTTCATACTCAGAGTTTTCTGAAAGGTCACCATAAGAACGTGCAATCTTAATACGTTCTACAACTTCTGGACGACGGACGAGTTTGTACTCCTCCAATTCTGCTTCAAGTTGTTCTTTCTCTGCTTGTGTCATTACATATGTTTTTTCTGCCATTTTTTTCTCTTTTCTATTTTTTGAGCCGTTGGCTGTATCGTTAGAATCACTATTCGTTTGCTTGATTTTAACTAGCCAATCAGACTATTTATCTTTTAGTTTGCTGTTAATGTAAGTTTCAACGTTATGCTGATGCTCTTCATAGCTTTCAGCAAAATAGACATTACCAGTGGTTACATCTGCCACAAAGTACATGTACTTGGTAGATGATGGATTGATAACCGCTTCAATCGCAGACAGACTAGGACTGTCCACAGGACCTGGCATCAACCCCTTATGAACATAATCATTATAAGAGGAGTCAATGTTTGTGTCAATAGTTGCATCTTCTTTCAAGGTCGTTTCCTGACCAAGTTTTCCAAGAGCATAAAGAACTGCGATATTACTTTGTAGAGCCATGTCTGAGTTTAGACGATTATAGAAGACGCTAGCAATGTTTTTACGGTCGTCATCTGTAGCTCCTTCTTTTTCAACAAGAGAAGCTAGGGTCAAAATCTCATTAACATTGTGTCCACTAGATGAAATCGTCGCATAGTAAGGTGATAGGTAGGTATCCATCGTTGACAACATTTCCTCTGCCAAAGACTCCACCGTCGTATCATCATGAATGTTATAAGTCGCTGGGAACAGATAACCCTCTAGGACATACTTAGCATCCGTAGAATTTGGAAGGTTTGCCAACAAGGTTGGGTACTTCGCTTTCATCTTTGTAATGAAAGCATCATCCTTCATCAATTTCAAGAAATCTTTCGCCTTAAGTCCAGTTGATGATTTTTTGCCTTTTTTAGCTGAAGAATTAACTTCAACTGCCTTGGCAATTTGATCAATGGTATATCCTTCTTTGACTAAGACCGTACCAAGAGATGGCTCCTGAGGTTTATCACTTCCTTTTTTCTGAAGTGCCTCAATAATTTCATCCATGGTCATGCTAGCCTGAAGGTTGTAATAACCACTTTTCAGATTTGAGATGTTCTTAAACTTGGTATAGTAATTAAAGACCTTACCAGACTTAATAACACCAGCTGATTCCAAGAGTTGGCCGATATAACTGCTACCTGAATTTTCAGGAATTTCAACACTAACAAACTTAGTTGAATTAACATCTTTTGCGCCAACAGCATCACTAACATAGCGATAACCAAAGAATGTAGCTACTGACAAGATAAGTAGCAAGAAGATGATAATGTTTCTTGCAATTTTACCAGCACGACGGTTATTTTTATTGCGTTTGTGATTTCGGTTAGAACGTGAAATCGGCTCTTCGTCGACAATGTCAGCCTGTTTACCATCTTTTGGCGAAGACTTTTTCTTCTTCACTTTCTTGCCTTTCTTTTTCTTAGGTTTTCCAGAGGGTTCTAGAGAAATACTCTCATCATCCTCATTACCATCAGCTACTAGCTCTGATTGAACCTTTTCTTGCGACGCTTGGTCACTTGTTGCATGATGTTCCTGCAAGAACGCTTCTTTTTGACGTTCTGAGGTCAATTTGGCCTCCAATTCTTTAGGGTCTGTATAAATAGCTTCGTTAGACTTAGCTTCAATGAGCTCCTTGGCAACATCTGCAGGAATATACTCCTCTTCAGATGCTTCGTTAAGACTAGTCTCCCAAACTGGACGTTTAAAACGGCGTTTCGACGTTTCAGTCTCCTGAGGGATATTTACCTTTGTCTCCTCCTCAATTGGCTCTTTAGGAATAGACGCTAGGTTTGAATGAGCATCAGATACTAAAGACTCCGCTTGAGAATCTGAAAACAAGCCAAGACTATCTTGTTGAGAATCTTGGGCTGTCTCAGAAGTCATAGATTTAGCAAAGGCACTGTGTGAAACAGAATGTGAACTAAAATCTTGGTTACTTACTTTATTAGACGCTGAATCACTACGAGTTGTAGCGCTCTCAGCTGACGTTGAAAGTGGTGTCTCGGGCATAGTTGCACTTTTATTATGCTCCTCCTCACGAAGAGAACGGAGCCGTGTCGCTTCTTGTAAGTCTCGGAGAATCTGATCTTTGAAGCTTAGGCTATCTTCAGAAGCTTCCGAGTGTTCATTAAACTTGTCCGTCAAGGCATACCTCCTCTATAGTAACAAACGCCATTATATCTTAAAAAGTCAGTTAATGCAAATCAATTGGTCCTTTGTCACAGTAACGTAACACTGAAATCAATGGGTTTCTGGGTTCTCCCAGACCATATTATACCAAGAGCTTCCACCATGCTTTGATTCTGATTCTCCCTCATCAGTAAAACCATTCATCTCATAGTAGGCAATCAAGTAATCATGACAAGTCAAGCTAATACCTTGGCGTTTTTGAGCAATAGCCAGATCTTTAAGCGCTGCAATCAAGGCTGTTCCAATACCTTGCCCTTTAAAATCTTTGGAGATAGACAAACTAGTAACTGCAATAAAACCTCCTTGACTAGCATTAGGAGCCACCTTATGGAACAGGTCATCTGTGAGATAACGTTCCGCAATCACAGGTCCTTCGATGTAACCAACTACAACGCCATCAATTTCAGCAATTAGAAAGGTATCACAAATCGTCTCTAAACGCTCTGCAATAGCCTCTGGAGTTGCAGCCTCTTCAGGCGAAAAATTTTCTTGTTCGATACGAACAACATCAGCCCAATCATCCTTTCGGGCATGTCGAATAAGCATATCAAATTCCTTTCTATTAAGAGAAAGAGCTGAGCGAAATCGCTACAGCCCTTAATATATTACATGTGTGTTTGCAAGCTTGCTAGGAGCTCTTCAAACGAGCGTTCGTAAAGTTGGATGTCCCCAGCTCCCATAAAGACATAAACAGCATTGTCATGGTCAAGGAGAGGTGAGACATTTTCAACTGTAACCACTTTGGCAGGTTTATTGATCTCAGCAGCAAGATCTTCAACCTTAACATCACCATGGTCAACCTCACGCGCTGAACCGTAAATTTGTGCCAAATAAACAGCATCTGCTTCGTTCAAAGCTTCAGCAAATTCATCAAGAAGGGCGATGGTACGTGTGAAGGTATGTGGTTGGAAAATAGCAACAATCTCTTTAGATGGGTACTTTTGACGTGCTGCATCAAGCGTTGCAATAATTTCAGTTGGATGGTGGGCAAAGTCATCGATGACAACAGTACCACTGATAATTTTCTCTGTGAAACGGCGTTTAACACCTGAGAAGGTTTTAAGGTGTTCCGCAACCAAGCCCATGTCAAAACCGGCTACATAGAGGTTCCCAATAACCGCAGTTGCATTCAAGATATTGTGACGACCATAGGCTGGCACATGGAATTCTCCAAGGATTTGTCCATCATGTTTCACCTTAAAATTAGACCCTGTCGTTGTACGCACAATGTCTGTTGCTATAAAGTCATCATTTTCTTCGAAACCATAGTAATAGATTGGCGCATTGGCTGTAATCTTACGAAGGTGTGGATCCTCACCGTAAACAAAGAGTCCTTTTTGCACTTGCTTAGCATAGTCATCAAAGGCAGAGAACACATCATCGATACTTGTAAAGTAATCAGGATGGTCAAAGTCAATGTTAGTGATGATTGAGTATGCTGGGTGGTATGGCATGAAATGACGTTCATATTCATCAGACTCAAAGACAAAGTATTGCGCATTAGCAGAACCTCGTCCAGTTCCGTCACCGATAAGGTATGACGTGTCGGTGATATTTTTCATAACATGTGACAAGAGACCTGTTGTAGAAGTCTTACCATGTGCACCTGCCACACCAAAGCTAGTGAATTGATCCATGAAGTGACCCAAGAACTCGTGGTAACGCTTAAAGCTGTAGCCATTTTTAATTGCATAAGCAACTTCAACGTTGTTATCTTCACGAAAGGCATTTCCAGCAATCAATTCAACATCTTCTGTGATGTTTTTTTCATCGAAAGGAAGAATAGGGATACCTGCTTGCTCAAGACCACGTTGAGTGAAGTAATATTTTTCCACATCTGAACCTTGAACCTTGTGTCCCATTTGGTGGAGCATCAAAGCCAAAGCTGACATACCAGATCCTTTAATTCCAATAAAATGATAAGTTTTTGACATAGTTTCTCCTTACAATCGCACTGCGATTAGTTTGCGTCTTCTAAATGCGTCAAATTTAATTCTTGAGCAACTCGGTGTTCACGGTAAGTTTGACGTTCTGGGTAATTATAAACCTGGCTACGTTTCAAGAAGTCATAGCTATTTTTCTTGACGTTCTTACGAGATGGGTTACTAGGCTGTTGATAGGTTGGAGCCACTTCTGCCAAGATGTAAGAATCTTGTTGCAGACGATTTGCCAAGTGATGGATCTTTGAGTGCTTCCCATTAGGTGCTAAAGTTCGCTTGATAGCACTTACAGGAGCTCCCAAGATAGAAGCTGTCACTGGTCCTTTATCCGTTGTTACAGCAGCTGGTTCAACAGTAGCCTCAAAGCTTGGTTTAGCTTCTACCTTAGGCTTAGCAGTCAGTTGACGGCTATTAGTATGTTTGGTTTGTTGAACTTCTTGGCGGAGGAATTTTTGGCGTTTCTCACGTACATCACGCTTAGCCTTTTCACGGGCTTCCTCAGCATAAGTCATGCCAGCTTCTTGTGTCTCCACTCGTTTTGGAGCCTGCTTACGATTGCTAGGCTTAGCTGACAAGAAATCATAGTTCGGCAACAAATCATTGTAGTCCTTATCTTGGTAAGGGCCACGGATATTTGTGATTAAATCTTCATTTTCGTATAGGCGCATAGAGACCGGTTCTTGCAAGCAAGGTTCCCCGTCTGGAATCAGCGGAAATTGTCGTCTTTGGCGATGCATAAAAGACTTCCTTTCATTTTCGAGATGATGCGTATCTTAATATAAATAATCGGGAATGGGAAGATACGTCTTGCAATATTCTATTATAACCTAATTCAAAAGATTTGCCTAGTAGCATTTTCACCTCTTAGTATTCCAATATCAAATATAACAAATTAAGATATTGCAATACCAAGAATTTCTTTAATATCCTCAACGGTCATGCTGGCACGGCTTTCATTGCCATCCAAGACGGTTGTTACCAGGTTTTTCTTGCCTTCTTGAAGCTCAAGAATTTTCTCTTCAATAGTCCCTCTTGTAATCAAACGGTAAACTTCGACATTTTGTTCCTGACCTATACGATGCGCACGACTAATAGCCTGCATTTCTACCGCTGGATTCCACCAAAGGTCAATCAGAATAACCGTATCAGCACCAGTTAGATTCAGTCCCACTCCTCCTGCTTTCAGAGAAATCAAAAAGGCATCTCGACTTCCTTGATTGAAGGCTCTGGTCATCTCCTGACGACTATCAGATGGTGTTGACCCTGTTAGCTTATATGAGGAAATTCCTAATTCTTGTAAGAGCCCCTCTGTAATATCTAACATCCCACGAAATTGTGAAAAGATAAGGACACGATGGTCTGACTCCTTAATTTGGCTAAGCAACTCTCTAAGGCTATCTAATTTTCCGCTATCTCCCGCATAGTCCATAAAGAGAGCTGGGGTATCACAGATTTGTCGTAAGCGGGTAATTCCTGACAAGATTTCCACCTTACGACGGTTGATTTCCTGATCACTTGCCGAAATTAATCCTTGTTGCATCTGTTGCAATTGTGCTAAATAGATAGCCTTTTGAGCATCTGACAATTCACTTTGGTGAGTGATTTCAATCAAATCTGGTAAATCAGGAAGGACCTCTTCTTTTTTACGTCTTAGAATAAAGGGAGAAATATACCTAGCCACTTCCTTAGGTGTTAACTTAAGAAACGTTTTCTTAGCTGGTAAAAGTCCTGGTAGAATAATCTGGAAAATAGACCAAATCTCCAACAAATGATTTTCAATAGGCGTTCCAGATAGTGCTAAGCAATGTGGAACAGAAAAATCACGTAGATATTGGGCAATCTTTGTCTGTGTATTCTTCATGACCTGAGCCTCATCGAGAATGAGATAGTCATATTTGCCAGCCTTGTAAGCATCAAAATCCTGACGGAAGGAAGCGTAGCTTGTAATAATAATCTGGTGGTCTTCAGCAATGATGTCATCACGTTTTGGCTTGAGTCCATAAGAAACCGCTACATCTAACTGAGGGGCAAACTTTTTAAACTCATCCTGCCAATTGTAAATCAGGCTTGATGGTGACAAAACCAAAACTCGTTGTCCTTCTTCTAAATGTGCAGAGAGATAGGCAATAGTTTGCAAAGTTTTCCCCAACCCCATATCATCGGCCAAGATACCGCCAAAACCATAGTGATGCAACATCGATAGCCACTGAACACCTCTTTCCTGGTAGGGACGAAGGCCAGCTTCTACCTTATAGGTTGGCAAATCAAAGGTCTCTGGCTTACTCAAATGTTGCGTTAAGAGTTGGAAATCTTTTGAAAAACGAACAGAATCACTTTCTGAAAGAGCATCCATCAATTGATAGGCAGTTAATTGATTGAGTTCTAGGTGACCTTTTCCTGAATAACGAGCTCTCAGAGTTTTGAGACTCTCACTAATACGATGCGTCGCTTCGTCAAAAACAATCAACTGACCACTACGATTGATAAAATAGGGCGAGCTTTCCATCAAGGCTGCTAAAGCATGATCCACATCTTCGTCGTCAAGACTTGAAAAATCAAAGGAAATATCTAATAAATTTCCCTGACGCTCTACCTGAACCTGTGGACTCTGCTCAACCCGTAAGTCACGTAACTCCTGTCCAATCAGAACCGTTCCTGCATTTTCAAAATCTGGTAGAGTATTTGTAAAGAAATCATAGAGCTCTTGACTGCTACTTAATCGTTTAGATGACTGAAAATCAGGGGTGAATCCATGCTTAGACATCAAACGAAAAACAGCCTGCTCATGACGATAGTTACTGGTAAATCCTAAATGACTCAACTCTTGGCGATCATGTACCAAGAAACCATCAAAATCAAAGGCTAATGTAAGAATAATCTCACTGTCACCTTTCAGATCAAAGTGAAATCTCGGTGTAAAATCCTTGATATTAAAAGCTTTTGGTGCCTTAACTGGCCCCATAGTCCTAAAATCAAAAAGACTAGCAGCCAAGATGGCTTGTTCATCGAGATTAAAGCTGACGTGCTTATTCAAATCACTTCCGATTGGAAGAGAGCGTAAGCCAACCAAAAGTTTTTGTTGTTTTCGATTCAGACGATAAAAAACACCTTGATAAAAGAGAATACGATTATTAAAAAACGCCTGACTATTCTTCTCAGCGACAGTCAATTCAATCATCTTGGGCTCGACACAAATATCAAACGAGAAGAGATGAGCATCAGCAGTCAAATCCTCGACCAAAAGTTGGCGATATTCGGTTCCTTCCCATTCAAACCTAAAGCCATCCAAATCTTGCATCCGTCTCAAACCTTCCTCAAAAAAACCGTAAGGGAGACAAAGGTGACGTGCATTATTCGGTAAAATAAAGTCTAAATTAGTCTTGGCTTCATCTGGAATCATCCGTCCTAGGAAGTCTAAAAATGCCTGTGAAGCCTGGTCAAATTGAATAAGCGATAGGGGTTCATAGTAGTTCTTACCTATCTGATAATAACCCTCAGCCTCTACAAGTTTGAGAAAGGCAGGAATATCTCGAATAACATAAGAACGTTCATCTGGTAAGCGACGTAAACGTATACTCCACCAAATCTCTGAACCAAAGGTAGATTCCTCTCCCTCTACCATCAAGCTATATCTAACGGTATCATCTTCATTCAGGGAAAGGCCTTCTAAAAATAAACCACCAAAAGAGTGACATCGCTCTTGGCCCTGAGAAGACTCTTGTTCCTCTTCCAGTTCTGCCAAGAGGCGCTGGCCTTCTTTATCATTTTTTAGATAATACTCAACCGCTGCCAAATGGGGACAATAGCCTTTTTGAGCGAAATAATCACAGTCACACGTGATTTCAGAATCATTGAGTGCATAAATTAAATGATGTTGGTCAACTGTTGTATCCAACTGAGTTTCTGAGACCTGATGAATGGTAATGAGATCCTTTTCAAAAAGTTCAATACCCTCATTACGGACTCTACCCGGCATCAATTTTGCCATAGTATTCACCCCTATCTTATCCCTCTATTATAGCACAAAATCCTTATAAACTAGGCCTTCACCAAGATAAAACAAAAAACACTCCCGAAGGAGTGTCGCAGATTATTATTCGTAATCAAGTTTATCTGAGTGACCTGAACCATTACCAACATAATAACCTGTCTTACAGTTGATACTGAAGAGGTAAGTTCCATCTGGAAGGTACAAGTTGTAGTAACCATTACCATTGATGATGTTAACTGGCTCAAGGATGAAGTTATCTCCTGAGAAGTAACCACGTGAGTGTGATGTTTCAATAATCTTATCAAGAACACCATCAGCCCAAGTCCAAGCTGGGTTACTTGTATCTGCTACTACGTTTGCATTATAAGGCACACGTGAGCGGTCACGTTGAAGGATTGATGGGTTATAATTTGTGATTCCGCGTGTTACAACTGTTGAAGCTGCAGCCGAACCACCAGTAGTTCCTCCAGTCGCACCAGTTGAACCTGAGTTAGCTGATCCATTTTGCGCTCCAGAAGTATTTGATGCAGCCGAACCACCACTATTAGAAGCTGCTCCAGACGTGTTATCACCTGAAGGTGCAGCAGGACTAGCAGTATTGGCGCTATCAGCAGCTGTCGCTGCAGATGTTGCGCTCGCAGCCTTAGCTTTTTCTTCAAGCTGAGTCTTACCACCCTTAATAGCTTCTTGAATAGTGCTATCAAGACTCGCATTCCCAGTTGTTGTTACACTTTCTGGAAGATTATTAAAGTTAGCATCGGATTTAACAGCGATAGAGGCATTATAGCTACCATCTACAAGAGCATCTGACTCAAACTGACTGTTAATCTTTTGTACAGCTTCAATTTGTTTCTTCAAGTTATCATATTTTTTCTTAGCTGCATCATAATACTTGGTTTTCTCCAATTTCTTGAGCAGTTTTTCCAAATCTGATAGCTTACCAAATTGATCATTAGCGAGTTTTGTTTGCTCATCATCTGTGAAGAAATTCTTATACATTTCTTCGAAGGCCTTATTATCAGCAGCTGCCGTGTCCTTGCTTGATGATGACGTCACTGCTGAAGAAGCTGTGCTTGTTGTTTTTGCCGATTGGCTATGTGTTCCTTTATAAAGAGCATAGCTACCACCAATAATAGCTAAAGCAAGAACTGCTAGAGCACCGATAACAACACCTTTACGACGGTAAACTGGAATATCACCATCAAAGGCACTCTTATGCGATGGTGAAATAGACTCTGAAGAGATTCTGTCTTCTGCAGATGGGTGATTAACTGCCATAGACACTTTTGGTGTTGTCTTTTCTTCATCAGCTTTTACTCCAGTTACCCCTGCCACTGTTGATGCAATAGCCGCCAAATCGATAGTGTCTGAGATAGTAACATCATCCAACAAAGGGTTTGAAGCTTGTGGCTCAGTATCATCAATATTGGCGACAACAGGATTTTGTGGTTCTGGATCATCAATGTTAGCAATCAAAGGATTGTTATCATCAATATTATCTACCAATGCATCGTTATAGGCTGGATGATTAGTTAAAGTAGAGGAATCAGCAAGTGCATCACCAAGGTCAAATTTTTCTGTTTCTGACGTGATGAAACGATCAGCATTCGTTGACGTAATGATAACTTCAGAACTTTGACTTTCTGGTTCTGCAATAACCTCAGGTTCAACAGGAGCATTCGGCAACTGCTTGTCAATATGAGATTGAGTTTCATCAGCTTTGTTATCTGTAGCACCAAAACCAAATGTGACCGGTGTTACTTCTTCAGTAGCTGTTGTTGAGTTGATTGACTCATTAGCCATTGATTGGCTAATCAAACCTGAATCCGCAAACTCCTGACGTTGCTTTTGAATAAAAGCATCCAAAGGTGATGTATCGCCGTCAGCTTCAATTTTCTTTGAAAATTTTTGTGAGGCAACTTCTTCACGGTGTTGCTTGATATACTTATCCAAAATGCTATCTGTTTCTGTTACACCAGCATTAATCTCAGCTTCTTTGCGGACAGCCTCACCGACTGTCATTTCCTTGGCATCTTGGAAATCTAGCTCTTGGCTACCTTCATAGCCATTTTGTGTTTTATCTTCTGACACGTTTAATTTACCTTTCTAGCCTCAGAACGGCGAACACGCTCTCCAAAATATTGATACAAATCAACACGGAGTGTCCCGTTATAAAGCTTACGTTTTTTATCGGCTTTCATACCGTACTTGCTTTCAAATTGTTCATCGCTGGTCAAGATAAACTTGCTCCAAGTTTTAAGTGGCGCAAAAGTTTGACCCATTTCATTATACAAGATATCCACAGCCTTGTCATCCAACAAACGCTCACCATAAGGAGGGTTTGAAATAATGACACCATTGATTTTATCTGTTTTCAGGTCCTGTAAACGCATTTGTTTCAATTTAATAACATCTTCAAGACCTGCCTCACGAGCATTAGCTTTTGCAATCTCAACCATACGGCCATCAATATCACAACCCATAATGTCTAATTCAACATCATAGTTTGCCTTGCTATCTGCTTCATCACGTACCGACTGTACTAAATCTTTATCCACCCAATTCCATGCTTCAAAGGCAAAATCACGATTAAATCCTGGCGCAATGTTCATACCAATCATTGCAGCCTCAATACAGAAGGTCCCTGAACCACAAGTCGGGTCAATCAACGGTTTATCCGGATACCAGTTACTAAGTTCAAGGATAGCAGCCGCCATATTTTCCTTAATAGGTGCCCCACCTTTATCCGTACGGTAGCCACGCTTAAAGAGACTAGCACCTGTGGTATCAATCAAAACCGTAGCCTTATCCTTTAAAATAGAAACTTCAACCTTAAATTCTGCTCCTGTTTCTTGAAGAGGCACTCCTTCTGGACGGTGGAAATACTTCTGCAATTTCTTAACAACAGCTTTTTTGGAAATCGCCTGAACAGATGGCTCATTATGAAGCTTTGATTTAACACATTTAGCTTTAGAAATTGGGAACTTTGCACCTAGCGGAAGATAATTTTCCCAGTCTAAGGCAAAAACTCCCTGAAAGAGTTCCTCAAAGGTACGTGCTGGAAATTCACCCACTACAATCTTGATACGGTCTGCTGCTCTCAACCAAAGGTTAGTTTCAGCTATTGCACGAACACCGCCTTGAAAACGCACCTTCCCATTTTCAACCTGAGTGTCATAACCTAACTCACGCAATTCACGTCCAACCACAGCCTCAAGACCCGCTGCTGCAGTTGCTACTAATGTAAATGTTTCTTTCATTGTCATCCTTTATCTCATTGTTACGAGTACAAACTTTTTTAACTGATGGCTTATTTTTCCACTCTTTTCTTTAGATATAGTTGTAAAAGAGAGAATTCTTGCTAAAAGAAGGCTGAGACATGTGTCCCAGCCTCACCTATATGCAATTTTCTATAAGCCATGTTTTGTTCCAGAAGTGACTAGGTACCACTTCCTTCGATAATCATCTGTCTACTGCAAAGCAGTCAGGATGGTCCGTTCGTTTCCAGCCATCCCATGCCCCTACCAAAGTTTGGGTTGCTAGCTTGAGGGGTTTACCGCGTTCCACTTTTTAGGTTTCCCTAAAAACTCCGTCACTGTGGCACTTTCAGAGCTACTAAAACCTATCCGAAGACTTAGCCAGTTCACTCGCCGTAACTTGAAAACAAGTCCCTAGGCTTATTAATTCACCTAGCACAAACACTACTGGCATCACAGCCAGTGCTAGCATGGACTTTCCTCATGGAAGACTAGCAACCATGCGATTATCCAAAAATTGCACAAACCAGTTTTATTCGACGATTTGTTTTCCAAAGACCTCTTTTTCCAAACGACTGATACGTTTTAAGATATCATAGTTTGAAGCCGAAGCAACATTGGCATTCGCACGTGATGGCTCACTTGTCGCACTCGCGTATGCTGGGCGACTTGCAGGAGCTGATGAAGCTTTAGCCTTAAGTTTTGCATTTTCTTCTTGCAATTCCTTAACTAGAGCAATATAGACACCGTAATCTTTGATTACATCATCTAAAAACTCATCAACTTCTTTCTTATCGTATCCACGCATGCTTGTTTTAAATTCTTGTTCGTAGATTTTCTTGGGCGTTAAATTAATCTTAGCCATTTTTATTCTCCAATACTTGTCTTATCTAACTTACTAATACTTTACTGTCTAATGTTTTTATGATACAGAAAAAAGAGAGTGTGTCAAAATACATTTGATGATT
>ERZ773209.1640-NODE-1640-length-12845-cov-42.572869_pt1 | contig 12845 bp, 10 predicted proteins | sample MGYA00511109_ERZ773209 | MGnify/ENA primary metagenome ERZ773209 (study PRJEB29015, sample SAMEA2737786) | human gut metagenome | biome: human gut; feature: human-associated habitat; material: faeces | place: China | collected 2012 ...
CGCTACCTTTTTGACCTCTGTGTCATCTTATGAGGGCGGTTGCGGATTTGAGGTTCTATATAAACATCCACAGACATCTCTAAGAAAACTCTTAGCTGAATGGCTGCCGTATTGACAAAGCTCCGCACCAACAAGCCCTTCATTTCACGAAAGATGGAAGCTACACGAGGATTGTCAATTGGTAAATTGCAACTTTTTGGAACAAGCGTTGCCCTCGGCTTCTTCTGGACAACTCGAGTCTCCTTATTCTGCTCTTTCTCTTCTTTCTGTTGTTCTGGCTGTGTGACGAGTTCCCATCTATCTGTCTTGTTCGTTATAGTATTAGGACTGCCAGTTTTTTGAAATACACCATGAATGTACTCTTCACGAGCTTTCTTATCATATATCTTAGAAACTTTGAAATCGCCTGCCATCATATCCGTGACAACTTCTTTCAAAGCATTTACAAGCACTTCTTCTTTCAAATCCGATGTCAGTTTTCCTTTTATCAAAGACATTCCCAAATATTCTCTTACTACAGGATCGGCGATGAGTCGCTGCAGGTTAGTAATCTTCAATATTTCTAACTGACTCTTGAACTGTTCATCTACATAGGACGACCCATTCAACAGCTTGATAATTTGCAGGGCATACGACATTTTTCCCGCTGTTGCTTCTTTGAACCGTTGTCTCTGAATGGAATTCCATTGTTGCGTGCCTATTCCTTTCAAATCTGTAGAATGCTTGCGCTCTATCCATACATCAGCCTCAGCAGCATCGCAAATAGCACAAGTTACACTACGAATGAGCTCTTTTTTATTTACTTCCGCCAGTTTGATAAATTTCTTTTTTAGCGACTGGTTGATGTCCTCTATCAGATTAGGATTAAGGAGTATCTTCAATACCGTGATACGGCGATTGCCTTCCTTTACGATATATTTGCCATTATCGGCTGGCGATTCTACAACGATGGGAATATCTGTTGGATTCAAACCATGCGTCAAAATATCAACTGCTAATTTGTATAATTTATCACCATACACTTCGATCATTTTGTTGATGGCATCCAACTGCGAGGATTGATGCTCAAAACGATAATTGTCAAGGTCAAGAAATAAATTGGTTACTTTAATAGATTTTGTTTCCATCTCTCTAACATTAATTTATGCCTGAAAGGTAACTATATAACAAGAATACAAAAACTGACAGGTCAATTTTTCATCTTGTTTTTTCTAACTTCATTAAACCTTTGGGACAGGTAGGGTAATCCTACGCTGCCTCAAAGGAATCACTCTCATTAAAATCTCATTGCAAATGTATCAAGTAGTAGCTTTCGCTCTTTTACAAACTACCACTGGTTGTACTATACAAAGTTTGCTAATCTACTTGATAGGAAGTCCACATCCCTGCTGATGCTCCATCTCATAAGTAGCTTTGTCAACCAATTCCTGCTTTGCAGGGTAAGCAGCCCTAACGACCAGCATCAAGGCTTGAGACAACAATTGCCTCTCCTTGTTTACATCCTCTGGTATATTGAACTCAAATTGGACTGAGGTCATTAAATTGCTAAACATTTGTAGTACGGTATCGCGCTCCAGAGTGTCGTCAGCGGGAACTTTATAAAGTTTAGCCAGAGATCGCTCATTTATGCCTAACAACTTAGAGAACTGCTTACGAGAAGGGATCTTCCATCTTTCCTGAATTCGGCGAATTTCATTAGCGGCAGTGGTTAACCAACTGTTCGCCGTGATTTTCGTCGATTTGGTTTTCATTAGGCATAAAATCTATTACTCCACGTAATAAATTACACCAAATACTAAAAAACGCAAATCAAACCCAAAAATCTGTTAACAGCGATGTACTCTATGGAATACAACACCCACAATTCTAGTTTAAGTACCTTTGCTCACGAAATCAGAAAATGATTTTTAATTTTTATGATTATATCACTATTTAATATATTAATTTATATGAAATATAAAGCAACTTATACCCGCCGCATCTTGTCAATGATGTATTTTCCTGACTGCGACCCTCAGAAAGCCGTCCGCCGACTGACCCGTGAGATCAGACACTGCGTAGAACTCTACGAAATCCTTACTGCCAAAGGCAAAAACTTCGATAAGAAAAAGTTTCTCACCATTCGAGAGGTGAAGCTTATTGAGGAATATTTAGGGGAACCAATATGCGAAATCGACGATGTGCTTTTATGAGACCTAACGAAGCGCTTTGTTAGGTGCTAAGGAAGCGCTTCTTTAACTGCTAACGAAGCGCTTCTTTAAGGTGCAACGAAGCGCTTCTTTAAGTCTTGAAGTCTGCGACACTCTGCGACACTCTGCGACATATCGCTTTTGGCAATGTTGTATCTTTGCACCAGCCAAACGAAAAACGAGGAATGACGAGTGAAGAAACAACGTTAGGCAACAACAGTGATTTAATAGCTGGCCAAATTAAAAGCTAAGCTAATTCTACACCTGGTTTCACTCGAAGTCCTTGTTTGCAGGGAGGCTGACATTTTTTAATATTAACTTTTTAAACAATTTCAAATTATGAGTAAAGCTTACAAAGTATTTTCTCGCAAGCTTACTATTGGTAAGCGCGAGGGTGAGACAGTCTACAGTGTTCGTCCTGTTAGTTATGGAACCTTGACTACCGAAGAAGCTGCTAAGCAGATCTCGGCAGAATCGACAGCAACTCCAGCTGACGTAAAGGCTGTGCTCGACCGATATGCCTACTATGTGGTGGAAAACCTTGCCAAGGGTTACAACATCGAGTTGCTGGGCTTCGGAACTGTCTATCTCCGATTTATTACCTCTAAGTCGGTTACAGATGAAAAGAAGGCTAACGCCAACTTGGTAAAGAGTATCATACCTGGCTTCCGTCCTTCGTTCACTGTCGACAATAGCGGAAAGCGCATCTACGACTTGACGCCAAATCGTATCTCACTTGTGAAATACAAAAAGAGCGATGAGGACGATGATGCGGAAGGTGATAACACTCCTTCAGGTGGCAACACCCCTTCAGGCGGCAACACTCCAACTGGCGGAAACACCCCAGCAGGCGGCAACACTCCAGCAGGCGGTGAGAACAGCGGAACAGAGGGAACCGAAGGCACCGGAGATGGTGAATAATCCCGAATGAGGAATGCGCTGCGCCCGATTGCACTCGGGCGCAGGCACAAACTACACTATTTTAATTTTAAAATCAAATGCATATGAATAATCAAAATGAAAATTTCAACAATGGTTCCAAGAAGATTTCTTGGGTATCTATCATGAATGCTGTTGTACAGGCTATCATCGCTGCGCTGACTGCACTGGGCGTAAGCTCGTGCACAAGTGCTCTCTTTTAAAGTTTTGCACCCACAAAGGTGTTGTCTTAACTTCTTTACTTCCTTAATTCATCAAAAATGATTCAAGAAAGATTTCCTTTATCTATTGGGGAGGAGCTGGTGCGTAATGAACGCACACTCCTCGCCAGAGTGGAGGACGGCAAACTGATGATGAATGCCGACTCCGTGAAGTTTTTGGTCTTGCACTGCTCGGCTACTCGATGCAACCAGGACTATAGTGTGGAACAACTTCGACGCGACCATAAGAGCCGTGGTTTCTATGATGTGGGCTACCACTTCTACATCCGCAAGGATGGTAGCATGACGCAGCATCGATTCCTGCTCGAAGTGGGGGCGCATGCGAGACCTTTCAACCGTTGTTCTATCGGTATCTGCTACGAGGGTGGACTGAATGAGCATGCGCAGCCTTGTGATACTCGCACGCCAGAGCAGACGGAAAGAATCGTTGATGTGCTGACTCGCCTTCACCGTCTGTTTCCGAAGGCGAAAATCGTGGGGCATCATGATTTGCCCGGCACCACGCCTAAGGAATGTCCTTGCTTGGATGCTCACGCTCTGTTCGGCTGGATCGAAGAGCTGTAATCATGAATAATGAAACAAGGAATAGTAGAATTGTTTTGGTCGTTACGGTCTTTCATCTCCTTCTCAAAAGCCCGGGCTGTCTTGTTGTGAAAAAACAAGTAGCCCCAGGGCATTCCTCCTATAGCTGGATCCGATTTGTCATCAGCCCCAGTAACGTGGATGCCCTTTGGTAAGCGTTTGCTTACGTCGGCTGTAGAAGGAGAATCCAAGCAATCCTGCGTCATATTCGCTTTCTACTTTATGTCTTTTGCTGCAACCATACATGATGGTTGCGGTAGCTTAGTCGCTTTTTTCATAATGTGCATCATCTGAATCGTATATATGAGTTTTTATTTGGCACGCAGCCTCTGCACATGTGTCTTTATTTTACATTCATCACCCTTTCTTCTTAGGAATGGGCGAAATTATTGCAAAAATACAAATATTTTTTGGATTTCGTATCAAATCTTAGCATTTTCTGCTTACGATTCCCCAAAAATGACTTTAGTAAGTTCAGAAGTTATAGCCAACAGCCTTTGTGAACTTGAAAATAAACATAAAACATTCCCACTATTGGCTTATGGCTTTAACTTCTATAATTTCGACATTTGCGAAAGTTGAGCACCTTATTATATATAATAGAAGGCAATATCATCGAGGAGGTCGTAAATTTGGGATTCGGGGAAGAGGTATATATTTTTATAACATACACTTTACAGCTAAAGTGACAACTTACAACCTTTTTATCTCTAATCCCTTCTAAATATATCTCTGGTATATACCTTATCCTTGACATCATCCAGACAGGTATCATAACGGTTGGCGATGATGGCATGGCTCTGAACCTTAAATGTCTCCAAGTCATTGACTACTTTACTGCCAAAGAAGGTGCTGCCATCTTCGAGTGTTGGCTCATAGATAATCACCTCTGCACCCTTTGCCTTGATACGCTTCATGATGCCCTGTATGGCTGACTGGCGGAAGTTATCGGAATTGGATTTCATCGTCAAGCGATAGACACCGATGACGCATGAATTGACTTCGGCACCAAACTGGTTGTTCTCGGTATAGCTGTACCAGCCGGCTTTCTGCAATACGGCATCTGCGATATAGTCCTTGCGGGTACGGTTGCTTTCTACAATCGCCTCTATCAGGTTCTCTGGGACATCGGCATAGTTTGCCAAGAGTTGCTTGGTATCCTTTGGCAAGCAATAGCCACCATAACCGAAGCTTGGGTTGTTATAGTGGGTACCGATACGTGGATCGAGACCTACTCCATCAATGATGGCCTTGGTATCGAGACCTTTTACTTCTGCATAGGTATCAAGTTCGTTGAAATAGCTTACTCGAAGGGCGAGATAGGTGTTGGCGAAGAGTTTCACTGCCTCGGCTTCCTTCATGCCCATGAAAAGTGTATCGATATCTTCCTTAATGGCACCTTCCTGCAAAAGGGCAGCAAATGTCTTGGCTGCTTCCTTCATCTCCTCGACATCTGTTACCTGCATGATTGCTTCGTTCTCCTCAGCAAACTCAGGGCGGCCGATAATCTTAGGATAACCTACGATAATTCGACTGGGATAGAGATTGTCGTAGAGAGCCTTACTTTCACGAAGGAACTCTGGTGAGAAAAGGAGATTGAACTTCTTGACTCCCTTCTTGGCATACTTCAGGTAAAGGCTGCGGGTATAGCCTACAGGAATGGTGCTCTTTATGACCATCACAGCGTCTGGGTTCACTTCCAACACCAGGTCAATCACTTCTTCGACATGGGTTGTATCGAAGTAGTTCTTTACCGGGTCATAGTTGGTTGGTGCTGCAATCACCACAAAGTCGGCATCAGCATAAGCTGATTTGCCATCAAGGGTTGCTGTCAGGTTCAGTTTCTTCTCTGCCAGATACTTCTCAATGTAATCATCCTGTATGGGAGAAACTCTATTGTTGAGTTTCTCCACCTTTTCGGGGATTACATCTACTGCTGTTACGTGATGGTGCTGAGACAACAGGGTTGCTATACTCAGACCGACGTAGCCAGTACCAGCTACGGCTACTTTTATATCTTTGAAATTATTCATAGATTCTATGATTATGTTTAACTATGTCCTTCAGAATTTGGATTTATTCTGCCTTTATTCTACTGTTACACTCTTTGCCAGATTTCTTGGCATATCTACATTCAATCCCTTATCTACTGCCACATAATAGGCCAGTATCTGCAGGGGAACAACACTGAGAAGAGGTACTAAAGCATTGAGGGTCTGCGGTACTTCTATCACAGAATCGGCTATCGCCTTGACTTGTTTGTCGCCTTCGGTAACAATAGCCAGGATGCGTCCGTTGCGGGATTTTACTTCCTGCATATTGCTGATGATTTTCTCATACAACTGGTGATGAGTTGCAAGGAATACGATCGGCATATCGGTATCTACCAAGGCTATCGGACCATGTTTCATCTCGGCTGCAGGATAGCCCTCAGCATGGATATAGCTGATTTCCTTTAACTTCAAGGCTCCCTCTAATGCTACGGGATAGTTGAATCCTCGACCGAGATACAGGAAATTATGTGCATAGGTGAATACTTTAGCCAGTCGGGAGATCGATGGTGTCTGCTCCAACACTTTCTCCATCTTGCTGGGTATCTCTGCCAACTCGGCGATGGTCTCTACATAGTCTTTTTCGGAAAGGGTGCCGAGTTCATGACCTAACGCCAAGGCAAAGAGGGTAAGAACTGTGACCTGACCGGTGAAGGCCTTGGTACTCGCTACTCCTATCTCGGGTCCCACATGAATGTAGATGCCAGTATCTGTCTCTCGGGCGATGGATGAGCCTACGCCATTGACGATGCCGAAGATCAATGCTCCATGCTGCTTGGCAAGTTGAATGGCTGCCAAGGTGTCGGCAGTCTCGCCACTCTGGCTTATGGCTATCACTACATCATCGGATTCGATGACGGGTTCGCCATACCGGAACTCGCTGGCATATTCTACTTCTACTCGCTTGCGACACATCTTCTCTATGAGCTGCTTGCCGATGAGGGCTGCATGCCAACTGGTTCCGCATGCCACGATGATGATATGCTTGGCTGACATGAGTCGGTCTTTATAGTCTGTAAGGGCTGACAACACGATGTGGTTGTTGGATGGATTGTCCTTATCCGCAAACAGGCGACCACTCATACAGTCTTTCAGGCACTGGGGCTGGTCGTAGATTTCTTTCAGCATGAAATGGTCGAAGCCTCCCTTGCTGAGTTTGGAGATGTCGAGGTCTACGGTCTTGATGTCATAATCGCATAACTTATGGTTGAGATTGATCATCTCTATATCCTTGCCGATTCTGATTTCTGCTATCTGACCGTCTTCGAGATAGACTACCTGGTCGGTATATTCTACGATAGGAGTGGCATCACTGGCGATATAGAAGTCTTGCTTGTCGGCTCCAACGCCTACCACCAATGGACTTGACTGGCGGGCTGCCACAATGTGAGTGGGGTTCTTGCATTCGATGACTGCTATGGCATAGGCGCCCACTACATCATTCAGTGACTGGCAAACGGCTGACACCAAATCTTTGCCATTCTGCTGATAGTATGAGTCTATCAACTGTACCAGCACCTCGGTATCTGTTGTGCTCTTGAACTGATAACCGCGTGCTATGAGTTGTTCTTTCAGCACCTGGTAGTTCTCGATGATGCCATTATGTACCAAAGCCAGGTCACCACTCATACTTACATGGGGATGTGCATTTTCGGCTGATGGTTCGCCATGTGTTGCCCATCGGGTGTGGGCTATACCGATATGGCCTCCGCAGTCTTTGTCTGCTGCGAGTTCTTCCAAGTTTGCTACCTTGCCCTTTGTCTTATAGACATTGAGTTTGTCCTCTCCATTGACGAGTGCTACTCCGGCACTGTCATATCCTCTATATTCGAGCTTTTTCAGTCCTGCTATCAAGACTGGATATGCTTCGTTTTGTCCTATATATCCTACTATTCCACACATAAATTCATAATTATGTTCTGATTATTTTTTATTGGTTGTTGATATGAAAAGAATATCCTTTTTCTAATAGTAACTCTGCTAAATAAGAGCCACCCTGCCCGTTATACCCGTTATGAGGGCTACTTTTCTATTGTTCATTATTTTATATATCGTAAAATTATATTTTTAGTTTTTTCCAACCACCCCGTCCCTCTTTTGCCAAAGAGGGCTCCACATCCCTCTCCAAGCCTCTGCCCTTCTCAGAAGGGAGAGGATGTAACCGCTCCTACTGTCGCTCTTAACCGCTTCGCTTTATGGTTGACGGACCATCAGAGGTCTCGCCAGGGTTGTTTTAGCGGGGATGTCCCCGCAGAGGGAAGACTTTTTCATGTAATATGTCTAATTATAATTTATAGAAATCACATCGACATAATTTTTTATACAAACAAGATTTGATTAATTTTTATTGAATCCTTCAGATATTTAATAAAATCAGGATGCAAACCTTGCTGTTTTTCAATCTGTCCAATCAAATCTTTTCTAAATTTCGTCGTTTTCCCTTCCATTATTTTTCCAAATATGTTGAGTACTATAATGTAATCAGATGAGAGTTTTATTTTTGAATATAATATTTGATTGGCAAGATTTAATCCATTTTCTGTTAAATACATATTGACTCTTAATGCTTCCAAGCATTCGTCAAATGTATTTGGTTGACGAATATTTTTTTTCTGATATTGTTCAAGCATATAATCCAAGTCAACATTTACTCCAATAAAATGCAAGTCTGCCAAGAACTTGGAGATATTTCGTTTTTCTTTGATATTCAAAAGATATAAGAAAGTTTCAGTATTAAGAATCTTAAAGTTCTCATAATTTGTCATAAGCCCCCAATCTTCACTTATCATACACCTCTTTTGGTCAATCGTTAGGAGCATACTTTCACTTTCGATTTCAAAAAAAGAGTGACCATTTTCTTGGAAATTGAGGTTCAGTTTTTTCGTTGCAACTTCAATAGTACAATATTTTTCTATCCAGTCAAGAATATATTGCAATATCTCTATATGATAACTTTCCAATGCTTCTTCCTTCAATTTTAAACTCGCAACTACATCCTGTGAAATATAACTTGGAATATTGACTTTCTCTCTTTGTAAAGTTTGCTGCAAATAAATTGACAAGCCTTGTGGTATAATAAATTTTCTATCAAAAGTCAACCCATAAATTCTGTTGAGCATACTTAGAAGAACAACCGATGTTATATCCAATACGCATTCATAATCATCTATTTGGCATTTCTCATAGTTTTGATATGGCAGACAATATATCCTGTCATTTCCAAAGAATCTATTTATGCACTTTTCATACGCATTGTTGTTACCGAACGAACTGATTAGCATCGCCTCACCTTTTGCATAGCGTTTTTCCCAATCCTCAATTCGTCTTTTGTTATCAAGCCCACCTGCCAACATCATCAAGTTGGTTAACATATTTCCACCCCCACCTTTCAAATCATCTAAAGTGAACATACGGATAGCCTTACTTTGACCTTGCTGTAAACCTTTATATATTTGTCTTGAAAGAGAATGGTATTTGTTGAATATGCATTGTATTTTTGCAGTTGATATTATGCCAAACCTATCCAAAGTGACGTTTTCTCCAACGTGATGCCCAATAAGTTTCTCAGTATTAGAATTAATGAATATATCTTCACTTTTCACTTGACCATTTTCCTCATACACAACGAAATCACCATTCTCAACAATGTCTTTTTCTTCATTAATAATAGGCGAAATATGTGGAGTATGCATATATTCAAACCACAAGTCTTTCAGTTCTTGTGAATTTGTTCTCGAAATTGCACTATACAAGAAATCCAAACCTTCCTTATAATATTCTTGTAACACCAATAAATTGAAGAAATTGCAATTTAAAATAGGATTGCATTCTACTGTATTTAAAACTCTGCCTACGTATTGGGAGAACTTGTCCTTTTGTCGTGTTAGATTCAAATAATTAAGATAATTATAAAATACGCAATTGTTATCTGGAAATTGTTCGAATAATAAACAGATTACTTCTCCTGCGTCTATTAAGTCATTACAGCTTATAGCTAAATAATATTCATCTTCTAAGAATTCTTTTACATGTGTGATGCCGTTTTTCCGAAGTTTCTTCAAAGCATCGAAGAAAACATCTTTATAGTCTTCATTTTCACGTAATATAGATAAATACACACCCATTTCTACAGAAAACGCACCTTCTTGTATCAGTGGTTGTATTATATCTAAAGCCTCACTTATCTGATTTTCCGAGCCTAATATTTTTGCCAAAATAAATTTAGCTTCCTTGGGTGCTTTTTCTGCAAGAGTTTTAATCGTTTCTATATCACAAGCCTTTGTTGAAAAATACTTTAATGTATATTCAAATACCTGTTGTGTGATTGGATTTTCAAATATCTTTAAATTCTTGAATTGCAGAATGTCCCCTGCATACATAGCAACACAGCTTAATACAGGCTGACAATGCATATCTGGCAATAAGATTTCTATTTTCTCTAAATGCTCAAAAGCTTTTACTGCAAGCTGTTTATTAAATCTCCTTGTCGGCAAAAGAAAATACACCAAAGCTAAAGTTTCATCTTTGCAATCCTTATATTTTTCAAGCACTCGTGTTGCATCATCAAAGTCCTTGTTTATCATAAGCATTTCTAATAACATCAGTACATAAGACATCGAATTTTCTTTCGATGGCTTACTACCTTTCATGGATTTAATAAGGCTATTCCTTCTATTTTTATCTTCTATCAGAAGAAATTCAGAATACAAAGCCATAAATTCTACATCAGGGTTGATATTCTCTATGTCGGTGCCAGCCGACAGAGTCTTGTATCTATTCGTTATATCATAAACGTTCTGTAGCGTCGGAGTAATTTTCCTGCCATCACAGAAATAATGCCCTTCACGCAAAAGCTTCGTAGAATAGATTGACATACAGAAACTCCATTGCCGAAGATTGTCATAAGTTAAGTTTTCAGGAATATTACATTGAACATCATCTAAACTTAACCATTCTTGCTCCGGATGAATAAAAATATAGCAAAATATTACGAATTGGAAATTAATTTCCGATAATACAGACTCTGGAACTTCCTTATAAGCTTTTTCTACATCATCTGCCAGCACTACTAACCCAGCATGTGCCATAGCATTATCTGGTTCACGATCCAAAACTTGATTGCACAAGTCTGTTATTTGCGACTTATCCTGTCCTTTTATGTTGACATAAATATATTCTTCTACGATTTCTATCAAAAATAAGTTTGCTTTCTTCATTTCTCCGAAAGCTCTAACGAACTCAACTTTTTCATCATTTCCTTTGATATAGCAAGAACATTTTCCCATCAGAAAATCTATTGTTGCAAGCAATTCATAATCTGTAGCACTACGCTTAACTATAATTTTTCTAATTGCTCCTAAATGTTCATAGGCTTCCTTTAGGTGTAACTTCTCTATAGAACTTCTATACAAAGGCAACAATTCTTTAATCTCATCATTCTTGTTAGCCCAAGCTTCTAATATTCTTTCGGCATTGTCTTTTTCCAAGATATTATCCTTTGACTTGAAAAACTGCAAGATAAGATAAATTACAGCAACAAGAGTAAGAAGTATGTCAACAACAAGTAGAGAACTATTTATGGGGTCAACGGAAAATTCCAACATGAAGTTACCAGACCTCACTCTAAACACATTAAAGAGTAAAGACGTTGCATTTATAGCCATCATTGCCCCAAAATATTCATAGATAACCTTTGCTGTTGTTACTCTACGAAGTAGATAATCACGCCAAGGCTTGAATATATGCCTCCAAGTCCAAGCCACCAACCAAAATTTTGAGGATGACCTTTCTGGACACAATACAGAAAGTATTGCGGACAACGCTAACAAAAAAAGTATTATAAAAATTAATCCCATATATTCAACTGATAATATTTATGCTATATTCCTCAATAGCCATGATATTATTCTTCTTGCAAATGGATCTTACATTCTATTTTTCTATAAGATATACTTAGAACAACTTATAATCCCTCAACGACTTAACTTTCCGTATTGATACGATATCATCATCTTTTACCTCTCCCACAAGCAAAGAAGAAAAAGGGTCATGCTTTTCTGCCTTTCTTCTCACGACATTCTGATTGAAATTGGCATAACAATAGACACAATGATGACAACAAGTATTATATTCACCAATGTCTATACTTTCAACGCAGCCGCATTCCTTACGTTGATTTTTGTCCTTTCTTACATTCAAAGGACAACCTATGATTTCTGAAATCAAAGCAGAGTCTATGCAAGCACCATGTTCTATACCATATTCCAGTAAGTCAATTTTTTCTGAACAAGTTTGAATTGTAAATCCAAAAGACCGAGCAATTGGCAAAATTGTTTCAACCATTCTCACGATTTCCTGTTCATTTGGCTCACGAATACCTAATCCACTTATATTAGTCGAAACTTTCTTGTATAAATCGACAAAACTGATAACGCACTTGTTGGAATAGCCGCTAAGACGTTTGGCAATCTCCTCAAAATATTTTATGTGGTAATCCATATCTATCTTCTTTGTCATCAAGATGGGATCATATCGCCAAACAACTCTATTAACACCAATCATATCAGACAGTTCATGAAAGGTATCAAAGATATTTCGTTTCAAAGGCACTTCTTCCTCGATATGCCTATCATACGGATTCACTGTAAATTGAAAATAGTATTTATAGTCAGATAATTCTTCTAACCTTGGTATCATTACCTTTGGATTTTTCGTCCAAAAGACGATGCAATCCACAACTTCAGGACTAATATCTATCCTGCTAATCCGATGAATATTCATCGGATTACGCACATCCACGAAACCTGCCTTTATCCTATTGAAAAACCAATCAGAATAGAATGCAGGAATATCCGTTCTACGGC
>ERZ773209.1651-NODE-1651-length-12778-cov-3.131494_pt1 | contig 12778 bp, 7 predicted proteins | sample MGYA00511109_ERZ773209 | MGnify/ENA primary metagenome ERZ773209 (study PRJEB29015, sample SAMEA2737786) | human gut metagenome | biome: human gut; feature: human-associated habitat; material: faeces | place: China | collected 2012 ...
GGGATCCGCCAGTCAGAAACCGCAGCGCATCGCGCATCAGCCGGTCGCGCTGCACATCGCTCTCGAGGGCTTCGAACGGAAAGCCCATGACGAACGTGCGGCTGTCCGCGCAGGCCACCCCCGCGCAGCGGTTGTTGTCCACGTAGCGCATCACGGGGAAAGCCCCGCCACCCGCGGGTCTCAGGGCATCGACCCGTTCGACCCGGTAGCGGTCGGGGCGGAAATCGTCGACATAGCGGTACTCGTCGCGCGAAAAACCCGCATGCGAAGTCACGACCCGCACCCGGTTGCGGTCGGCGGCCTGGTCGCCGTCGTAGGTGTAGTGCAACACCTCCTCGGCAAAAGCGCGGTCTTCGCCGGTGGCCTCCCCGCCCGTCCAAAGGTCGGTCGCCACGTAGCTGCCCGACACGAAAAGGGCTCCGTCACCGGCCATATAGCGTCTCAGGACATCCTGCAATTCAGGCGAAAACGTTTTGAACGCATACCCCGCCACACCGCGCCCGATAGTCACGGAGCGCTGTTTGCCCAGAATCAGGTCGACTGCGGAATACTCCTCCGGTAACACGCCGCGATCCTCCACCGCCCGCACCGAGGCCGAGCAGAACGAATAGCCCGCCCGGGCTATGGAACGGCCGTGCACATAGGGATAATCGAACGTATTGCCGCCGATTACCTCCGTCTCGTAGTCACAGTTGCAGGCGCCGAGGGCGATGCTGTCGACCTCGCACCTGGCCATCGCCAGGTCGAACACCTGCTGCCCGCCGATGAACGAAATGTCCTGTTTGTCGGGCACCCCGCCGTCGAGCTCGGTATAGAACCCGGCCAGCGAATCGCGGCGCATGCTCAGCGGAGCGCTGATGCGCTCGAATCCGTTTACGACCAACACGTTCCCTTTCCCGCCGGGGATACGGCAGGCGGCGACGACCTCGCTGGGAAAACTCTCCCCGCCTTCGTTCACGGCGGTCACCTTATAGCTGTAAATGCGCCCCGGTTCTTGCTCGGAGAGCAAATAGGGCTTGTCGGTATAGCGGCCGTTGTCGAAGCCGCCGTCGTCGATGCGCGTATAGACCACATAACCCGTCGGGGCGGCCGTCATTTCGAGCGAATCCATCACGGGCGACCACGAAACGGCCACATTGCCGTTGTCGGCGAACTGCACCGAGAGGGCCTCCACAGGAAGCGGCTGCACCACATAAGGTAATCCGTACTGCGAACTGATATACTGCAAGATACCCTTATAGATGGCGCGGCTCACGAGGAACTTGAAGCGCGGGTCGCTGCCATAGCGCATGTCGGCGAAATTCTGGTGCGAGAGCAGTTCGAGAAGCATGGTCGGGGCACCCGGCACGCGCGCTTCGTAATAGGCGCGGTTCCAGAGCCCGCGGCGGTTCCATTCGGGTTCGCAGGTACGGCGGATGTCGGAGACGATCTGCGTCATGACGATGTCCGTCAGGTCGCGCGAGCGGTAGCGGTCGGCACCGCCCTCGAAACGCCCCTTGTTCTCGCGGGTATAGAAGATGCCCAGCGTGCCGATGGTCTCGTCGTTGAGCCGCACGCCCGCATCGGAATGGAAGGCCAGCGCCATGTCGACCGGAATCCGCAGCCCCGTGCTGTCGGGCATCCGCTCCGAACCGCCCATCAGGGCATTGACCCAGTGGGCGCGCGACATGTAGTCGTCCTTATAATCGTCGGCGTTCTCCTTCGGGGTGTATACCTTCGGGTCGAACCCCGCCCACTGGAGCCAGTAGCGGGCGCCCTCGCAGAAACGGGGATAGCCGCTCGTCTCCTCGGCATATTCGACGCCGGGACGGCGCAGCGAATCGCTGACCGAGCGGGCGACATTACCGTAGCCGCCGCCGACCTTCACGGCGTCGGCCGTGACGATACGTCCCGCCTGCCGCGAGCGGTTGGTGAGCGTCACGACCGGCTGCTCACCCGGCCCGAAGAGGAAATGCCCGAGGTAAATCCATGTCCCGCCGCCCATCGTCTGGTTCACGGCGAACGTACTCTCGCCGCCGAGGTGATGCACCGTATACTGCGCGTCGTCGGTGCTTCCGGGCACCGTTTCATAGCTTACATAGACGGCGTATTCACCCCGCTCGGGGATGGAGGCACGCCACGCGGCGCGGCTCTCGGCACCCCCGGCAACCGTCCGCACACGGCGGGTCGTACCATCCCGGAACGGGTTTTCGCCGGTGCGGTATACCTGCCGCGTATGCGCGAACCCGACACCGCCCGGCTGCCATTTCTCGGGGCCGTCCGTCTCGGCGTATTGCCCGGCGGCATCGTTGTCGGCCAACACCTCGTATTTCTGCACATCGCGCTCGCGGGGCAACATCACGCAGGCTCCCGCATTTTCGAGCATCGGCACCAGGTAAGGCAGCACATAGCTCTGGGTATAGAGGTCTTCGCAGGTCATCCACAGCCGCGAACGCTGCCATTTCCAGCGGTTCGCAGGCTGGTCGAAATAGCGTCCGTGGCTCTGCCACAGCGCGATATGGCGCCCGGAGAGCCCCTGCGTGGGAGCTACGGGCGAGGACTGGCGGACGACGAGCGGCCGCTGCGAACGGTTGACGAAGGGCACGACCTTCTTCTTGCGCAGCAGTTTCCTGAACTCGGCATCGGTGCGGTAGGCCATCGGGATCAGCCCCCGCACTTCGCGCTTGTTGGAATATAGCTCGATGGAGGCCTTGCGGTACTCCGGCGGCAGGACGGCACGCACCGAGTCGTACATGGCCCGCAGGTTCTGCTCGCGGAACGGGTAATAGGAGAGCCCCACCGAGGTGTAGATGCGCACCCGCTTGCGCGAGGCGTCCACGCCCTCGATCCGGACAAAGCCGCCCGAAACCTCACGGGCGACGATACGCGACAATGTACGGCCGATCTCGCGGCGGGTCGTGGCGTCGACCCCGGCGGCCGGGGCTTGCTGCCAGCCGAAGCAGAGCAGCAGAAAAAACGACAGGAATTTAGTTTTCATTCTTCTTGGCAAGCAACAACATGCCGGCCATGGTAAAGACGGCATTGTAAATCAAAAGTTCGAACCCGATCCGGTAGTCCCACGCCTCGCGCGCCCAGTATTGCACGAGGGCGCTCAGCACGGGGGCGGCGACGGCGACCACGGGCATCCAGCCGTCGCGGATCCTCAGGCGCGTGAACATCCCGAAGGCGAACATACCCAGGATCGGCCCGTAGGTATAGCTGGCAACCTTGTAGACGAGGTTGATGACGCTGTCGTCGGCCAGGTACTCGAAGCCGAGGATCACCAGCGCCATGCCGACGGCCATGCCGACGTGTACGCCCTTCCGGATGCGGGTCAGGCGTTCGTCACCGTAGCGCCTGGTGCCTTGCAGGATGTCGACCGTGAACGAGGTCGTAAGGGCCGTAAGGGCCGAACCGGCAGCTGAATAAGTACTCGAAATAAGCCCTATAACAAACAGTATGCCAACAAATACCGGCAATCCGCCCTCGACAGCCACCAGCGAGAATACCTGGTCGCCCTTTACGGGCATCGCAAGGCCGGTGCGGCCGATGTAAATGTAGAGCAGCACACCCAGCACGAGGAACAGGAAGATGACGAATATCTGGCTGACGGCCGTCAGGACGATGTTTTTCTGCGAATCGCGCGGCGTGGCGCAGCTCAGGTTCCGCTGCATCATGTCCTGGTCGAGCCCCGTCATGGAGATCAGCAGCACGACGCCCGCAAGGAACATCTTCCAGAAATAGCGGTCGGAGGAGGGGTCGTCGAAGAAAAACACCCGCGAATAGGGCGACGCGGCGACCTCGCGGGTCATTTCGCCGAACGACATGCCGAGCGCCTGCATGATGAAGACGATCGACAGCACGAGGCTGCCCACCAGGCAGAAAGTCTTGAGCGTATCCGTCCAGATGAGCGACTTGACACCCCCCTGTTGCGTATAGAGCCAGACGAAGAGCATCGTCACCAGCGCATTGAGCCAGAACGGCAGCCCGTAGTGGCTGAAAACCAGCAGTTGCATGACGGCGCAGACCACGTAGACACGCAGCGCGGCACCCAGCATCTTCGACACGAAGAAGAACCATGCCCCGGTATGGTGCGAGAGGATGCCGAAGCGCCCGTCGAGGTATTCGTAGAGCGACACCACCCGGAGGCGGTAGAAGGTCGGGATGAGCAGGAACGCGACGACCAGCTGCCCCACGGTGAAACCGGCGACCATCTGCATGTAGGAGAAAGAATCGACGGCGACCGAGCCCGGCACCGAGATGAAAGTCACGCCCGAGATCGCAGCCCCGATCATGGCGAAAGCCGCCATATACCATGGCGTGCTCCGGTTGCCGGTGAAAAACCCGGCATTGTCGGCACGCCGTCCAGAAAGCCAGGCGACGACAAAAAGTACGGCTATATAGCCCAATACGGTGGCGATAACGGCGAGAGGTGTCATAAGCGGAGTCAGCGTTCGGATTTAAGTTACAAATATAGCAAAAAAGGCTGTACGGCCGCAATCGAAGGGCATTTTTCGACTAAAAAAACAACATCGGGGAACGGCTTGCGCCCGCCCGGGGGCCGTGCCGGAAAAAACGGCCGGGGTAAACGGGAGAACGAACGGCAAAGCGACCGGAAAGGCCGCCCGGCAGAGATGCCGCGCAGCACCCGCACACCCGGGAAACCGACATGCAGCGCAGGAATAAGTATTTTTACTGAAGGTTTGCACGGAGCGGCCAGCTATCTTTGCACTAAACGAACAACACCATGAAACAGGAACGACATGCGACGACACTCGCGGAGGATTTGCAGGAGGCTTCGGCCAACACGGCCGAATACGGGGAGTTTTTCACCGGGTTGACGGGGATCACCGACAGGAAACCCGTCGACGACGCATTGGGCGAGCGAATACAGGGCTATGTGCTCGGCTGGCTCGAGGGGCACCCGCTGACGGCATTCGACGACTATTCCGCGACCGCCTACCGCCGCACCTATCTGGGCCGATCGCCGGAAACGGGATGGGAGGCGATCGTGATGAGCTGGCAGGAGGGCAACCGCACGAGCATCCATGCCCACCCGCAGTTCGCAGGCTACCACTTCGCCGACGGCAGGTTCCGGCTCGAAATCTTCGAGCCCGCAGGCGACGGCACGGCACGTCCGGTGCACAGCGCCGAGGTCGAAGCCCCGTGTGCATTCTTCGCAATCGGGAAGCCGGGATGTTTCGACAACCACATACACCGCATCACCTGCCTGAGCCCCACGGGGCACAGCCTGCACGTCTATTCGGACGACGCACTCCGCGGCGAGGTATACGGCGAAGCGGATGAATAAGCCCCGGACTTTCCTCCCGCCGCCCGCCCCGCCCCCGGAGCGGCCGCAACCACCCCACGGGAATCACGGCAGCAGGGGCAATAGGTAAAACCGAAGCGCCGAACTGCCCCACTGAAACCGTCTGCCGGCAGACAAAAATAGCAAAAAAAACGGACACGGTGAAGACGACCGGCAGCAGGGCACAAATACCGGCATTGCAAACACCCGGACGCCGGACGTGCAATTTCTGCAAACTCCATGCACCGGCCGCACGCTACCGGAAACAGGCCGCACGGGACAGACGAAGATCGCGCCGAGGGTATCCAGGGCTGATTTTGAAAATATATTAAAAAATTTTACTTGGAATTTTGTTTTTTCGGACAAAATAGATACATTTGTCCCAACGACAGCATATATGACAATATTTCACCATATCCATCATCACCATCACCACTTTCCGAAGGGGTAAGACGGATATGTACATGTAAACGGAACCATAAGTTTAACAAAAGTATATACGAAGCTCACCTCCTGCGGGTGGGCTTTTTTCGTGCTTATGCCGCGGGCGGTGTGCCAAAAACGAGACAAAAATGCTGAGAATCGCAATCCAGGCCAAGGGCCGACTCAACGAACAGAGCATCGAACTGCTCTCCGAGGCGGGCATCCGCGTCGCCGAAAGCAAACGCAAACTCATCTCGCGCGCCGGGGGCTTCCCGCTGGAAGTGCTCTACCTGCGCGACGACGACATCCCGCAGGCCGTGGCGATGGGCGTCGCCGACCTGGGCATCGTGGGGCTGAACGAAGTGGCGGAGAAAGGATTCCGCGTAGAGCAGGCGATGGATCTCGGGTTCGGGAACTGCCGCATCTCGCTGGCCGTGGAACGCACGGTGGCATACGAAGGGCTGGATTATTTCCGCGGCAAGCGCGTCGCCACCTCCTACCCCAACATCCTCACGCGGTTCTTCGCCGAAAAGGGCATCGACGCCGAAATACACACCATCGAGGGCTCGGTGGAGATCGCCCCGGCGGTCGGGATGTCCGACGCGATCTTCGACATCGTATCGTCGGGCGGCACGCTCATCTCGAACGGGCTGGTCGAAGTCGAGAAGGTCTTTTATTCCGAAGCGGTGCTGATCGCCAACCCGGAAATGGACGAGGCGAAGCGCCGTGAAACGGCACAGCTCACCTTCCGCTTCAACTCCATCCTCGAAAGCCGGGGCATGAAATACGTGCTGATGAACCTCCCGGCGGAGAAACTCCAGGAAGCAATCGTCATCCTGCCCGGCATGCGCAGCCCCACGATCCTGCCGCTGGCGCAGGAGGGATGGTGTTCGATACACGCCGTGATCAGCGAATCCCAGCTCTGGGAACGCATCGAACGGCTCAAGGAGATCGGCGCGGAGGACATCCTGGTGCTGACGCTCGAAAACATGATCCGCTGACCCCGAAAAACACCCGGATATGGAAATGCTGAAAATCCACAACAACCCGCCGCGCCGTGAATGGCCGGCCCTCACGGCCCGCTGCACGCGACAGGAGGGCGAAATCACGGAACGGGTCGCCGCCATCCTCTCACAGGTGCGCACGGGCGGCGACAAGGCGCTGCGCGACCTCGTGGCCCGCATCGAAGGTTACGTCCCCGAGAGGTTCGAGGTTTCCCGCAGACAGCGCACCGAAGCGGCCAAAGCCGTGCCGCAACGGCTCAAGACGGCGCTGGCGATCGCCAAGTCCAATATCGAAGCCTTCCACAGGGCACAGCTCCCGCCGCAGGTCGACATCGAAGTGATGCCCGGCGTGCGGTGCGTGCAGCGTGCCGTAGCCATCGGCCGCGTGGGGCTCTACGTCCCGGGCGGCAATGCCCCGCTCTTCTCGACGGTGCTGATGCTCGCCCTCCCCGCCCGGATCGCCGGGTGCGGCGAGGTCATACTCTGCACCCCGGCCGGGCGCGGCGGGAAGATCGCCCCCGAGGTGCTTTTCGCCGCCGACCTGTGCGGCGTCGACCGCATCTTCGCCGTCGGCGGGGCGCAGGCCGTGGCCGCCATGGCCTACGGCACGGAAAGCATCCCGCACGTGGAAAAAATCTTCGGCCCGGGAAACCGGTACGTCACCCGCGCCAAGCAGCTGGTAAGCACCGAGGCCGTGGCCGTAGACCTGCCGGCAGGCCCTTCGGAGGTGATGGTGCTGGCCGACAACAGCGCCCGGGCGGAATTCGTCGCCGCCGATCTGCTGTCGCAGGCCGAGCACGGGGACGACAGCCAGGCCATCCTGGTCTGCCGGACGGAGCGTTTCGCACGGCAGGTAACCCGGGCCGTCGAGGAGCAGATCCGGTATCTCAGCCGCGGCGAGGCGATCCGCAATTCGCTGGCCAACAGCCGGATCGTATTGTTCGACGAGGAATACAAGCAGATTGCGTTCGCCAACGCCTATGCCCCGGAGCACCTGATCGTCTCGATGCGCGACGCATGGGGCATCGCCGCCAAGATCACGGCCGCGGGCAGCGTCTTCATCGGCAATTACTCGCCCGAAAGCGCCGGGGACTACGCCTCGGGCACCAATCACACGCTGCCCACGGGCGGCTGGGCCCGTGCCTGCAGCGGGGTGAACGTCGACAGTTTCATGCGCAAGATCACATTCCAGGAGCTGACGCGCGACGGGCTCGACGCGCTGGCGCCCGCAATCACGGCCATGGCCGAGGCCGAAGGGCTCGACGCACACGCCAACGCCGTGCGCGTCCGGATGAAAGGAGGGATACTATGAAACCGCTGTCGCAGTTGGTGCGCCCCAACATCCTGGCGCTGCAACCCTACTCCACAGCCCGCGACGAATATGCGGGCGGCGGGATCGACGTATGGCTCGACGCCAACGAAAGCCCCTACGACAACGGCGTGAACCGTTACCCCGACCCGCACCAGCGGGCGCTGAAAGCCCTGATCGCAGAACTGAAGGACGTGGACGCCGGGCGGATCTTCCTCGGCAACGGCAGCGACGAGGCCATCGACCTCGCATTCCGGATCTTCTGCCGGCCGGGGCTGGACAACGCCGTGTCGATCGCCCCGACCTACGGGATGTACCGCGTGGCGGCTGCGACGAACGACGTGCAGATGCGCGAAGTGCCGCTGGGAGCCGGCTACTCGCTCCCGGTCGGGGCGCTGCTGGCGGCAGCCGACGAGCGCACGAAGCTGATATGGCTCTGCTCGCCCAACAACCCCACGGGCAATGCGTTCCCGGCACAGGAGATCGAAAGCCTGCTCCGCCGCTTCGACGGCATCGTCGTGCTGGACGAAGCCTACATCGACTTCGCCGACGGCGGCGGGTTCCTGCCGCGGCTCGGCGAGTTTCCGAACCTGATCGTCCTCCAGACGCTCTCCAAGGCGTGGGGCATGGCCGGGCTGCGGCTCGGACTGGCTTTCGCCTCGGAGGAGATCGCCGGCCTATTCGGCCGGGTGAAATACCCTTACAACATCAACACGCTCACGCAGCGGGCCGTCGCGGAATCGCTCCGCAGGGACATCTCGGCCCAGGTCGCGGCGATCCGCGGCGTGAACTCCGACGGCGTGATTCGTTCGCTGACAGTGCGCGGACTGGTCCGCGAGGATGGCGTGGACGAGGATTCCCGGGCCGCGCTGCTGGTGACCTCCGGCCTGTTCCTGGAACATCTCGGATTGGAGTCGCTCGACCAGCTGCCCCCGCTCGCCCCATTCCTGCCTGAACGCGAGACCACCAACGTCCCCGACGGCGAATAGGAGTTGCCGGAGGGCTGTCGGCCGTAAGCCGACTGGGGTGGTCGGTGTTTCAGCGTATGTAGGTTATGCCGCCTCCGCGGCCTCGCATGACACACCACTTAAAGTCATGTTGACTATAAGTGATATGCTCTGGTCTTGAACTGGAGAGCACACCAGTCGGAAAGTGGGCATGCATGGTCGGCGGAAACGTGTCGGAGCGGCGGATGCAACCGCCGGCCGTCGGGGTCTCCGTGGTGATCCTGGCCCTGGGGCCGGAGGAGACCGCGTCGGATTGCCGTGATGCGATGCCCTCGCGTCTGTGGCTGCCGCTGGTGCGCCGCGTGCGCCAGCCGTTTCTGGGGCGGTGGGCGCTGCCGGGCGGCGATTTGCGCGCCGACCGTTCGCTGGAACAGTCCGCCTACCACGCGTTGGAGACCACCACGGACCTGCATCCTCGCTACCTCGAACAGCTGTATACGTTCGGCGATCCCGCGCGATCGCACGGTGGCCTGCCGATGGTCTCCATCGTCTACTGGGCGCTGGTCGGCAAGGCCGAAGCCCATGATTTCACCGAGGCGGACAACGTCCGGTGGTTCCCCGAGGACGAGCTTCCCGAACTGGCCTTCGACCATCGGCAGATCATCGACTATGCGTTGTGGCGCCTGCGCAACAAGATCGAATACCCGGATATCGCCACCAAGCTGGTCGGTGACACGTTCACGCTGCGCCAGCTGCATCACGTGTATGAGGCCATAACCGGCGAGGCCATCGACGTGGCGAATTTCCGGCGTCGCATGCTGCTGTCCGGCGAGCTGGAGGATACCGGCGAGAAACTGCGCGATGGCCGCCACCGCCCGGCGGCCGTGTACCGGTACAACCCCGACCGTTCCCGCGCGTCGACGGCCCCGCCCGTCGGGCCGCCACGCGACGCGCCGACCATCGAGGAGCTGGAGGGCCAGCGCATCGAGGACGCGCTGTCCGCGTTGATGCCATCGGCACGCGCATGACGGGAGGCGGGCGGCAAGGCCCGCGTCCGTGCCGTATAACCGCATATTGATTTTGGCCGGCCACCCGGTTGTCAGATACGTTGGCGTGCCCGCACGCCTTAGAGAAAGGAACACGCCATGAGCGCAACATTGTCCGCCCTGTCAGTGGATGAGATCATCGCCCGCCTCGGTGCGCAGAGCACCTGCGACGCCGGCCTGACCCAGGATCCGTGGCATTTCGACACCACCAAGCCCAGCTACGGGCCGGGCGCGTCCATGCTCGACAAGCTGCCGCACAACGCGCCTCGCCAGCAGGTGCTGCCGGAGGAGTACCGCAACGCCTCCGACGAGGAGCTGCAGGAGCGCATTCGCTCGGCCAAGTCCCGTCTCGGCAGCAAGCTACTGATTCTGGGGCATTTCTACCAGCGTGACGAGATCATCTGCCACGCCGATTACGTGGGCGACTCGTTCCAGCTGGCCAAGAACGCCACGCAGTGCCCGGATGCCGACCACATCGTGTTCTGCGGCGTGCATTTCATGGCCGAGACCGCCGACATCCTCTCCACGCCGGAGCAGACCGTGACGCTGCCGAACCTCTCCGCCGGCTGCTCGATGGCCGACATGGCCAACATCGACCAGGTCGAGGAGGCCTGGAGCCAGCTCGGAGAGATCTGCGGCACCAAGCCCGACGCGGACGGCAGGCAGCAGATCATCCCGGTCACCTACATGAACTCGTCCGCGGCCTTGAAGGCGTTCTGCGGACGCAACGGCGGCATCGTGTGCACCTCGTCCAACGCGCACGCCGTGCTCGAATGGGCGTTCGCGCGCGGCAAGCGCGTACTGTTCTTCCCCGACCAGCATCTGGGCCGCAACACCGCCCGCGCGATGGGCATTCCGCTGAGCGAGATGCCGCTGTGGGACCCGTACAAGGCGCAGGGCGGCGCGACCGACCCGTCCGACTACGCCAAGGCCAAGATGATCCTGTGGAAGGGCTTCTGCTCGGTGCACCAGCGCTTCACCGTCGAACAGATCGAGAAGGCGCGCGCCGCGTTCCCGGGCGTCAAGGTGATCGTGCACCCGGAGTGCTCGATGCAGGTCGTGGACGCGGCCGACGGCACCGGCTCCACCGCGTACATCGTCAAGGAGATCGCCAACGCGCCGGCCGGATCGGCCATCGCCGTGGGCACCGAGATCAACCTCGTGAACCGCCTGGCCGCGCAGTACCCCGACAAGACCGTGTTCTGCCTGGATCCTGTGGTCTGCCCGTGCTCCACGATGTACCGCATCCATCCGGCGTACCTCGCCTGGGCGCTGGAGAACATCGAACAGGGCAACATCGTCAACCGCATCACCGTGGACGACGACACCGCACGCGAGGCAAAGGTGGCTCTGGAGCGCATGCTCCAGGTGCACCCGTGATCGCAAGCTCCCGTCAACGGGAGCACATCAACAATATTGAGGAAGCAGCACAATGAGCAACGCTGAAATCGTTGTAGTCGGCGCGGGCGTCGCGGGCCTTTCCGCGGCGCTGGCGGTGGCCGATGCCGGCCAGGACGTGACGCTGGTCACCAAGGCCGACCTGGTGGAATCCAACACCTACCATGCGCAGGGCGGCATCGCCGCGGCGGTCTTCGCCGACGACGACCCGAAACTGCACGCGGCCGACACGATGGCCGCGGGGCATGGTCTGTGCGAGCCCCGTGCCGTGGAGATACTGACCCGCGAGGGCGCCGACCGTGTGCGGCAGTTCGCCGCCGCGGGCGTGCATTTCGATCGTGACGCGCAAGGCCACATGCTGCGTGGCCTCGAAGCCGCGCATTCGCGGGCCCGTGTCGTGCACGCCGGGGGAGACGCCACCGGCAAGGTGGTCGAACTGGATGTGTCCGCCATGGTGCGGGCCAATCCGCTCATCCACATCATCGAGCATGCGTTCCTTGAGGATTTGATTGTGCGCGACGGCGCCATCGCCGGCGTGCGGCTGCTCGTCAGGGGCGGCGAGACATTCCGCAGCGCCGACATGGCCGCTTCACGCGTCATCCTCGCCGCCGGTGGCGCCGGACGTCTCTACTCGTACACCACCAATCCGGCCGTCGCCACCGCGGACGGTCTGGCGGCCGCATGGCGTGCCGGCGCACAGGTCGCCGACGTGGAGTTCTATCAGTTCCACCCCACCGCGATGGCCGTGGGCGAGCACTTCCTCGTTTCCGAGGCGGTACGCGGCGAGGGCGCGGTGCTGCTCGACGAACACGGCGAACGGTACATGACCCGTGTCGACGAGCGCGCCGAACTCGCGCCGCGCGACGTGGTGGCCCGCGAGAACTTCCGCGTCATGCAGGCGCAGGGCGGCAAGCCCGTGATGCTCGACGTCTCTCCGATGCGCCGCGAGAACCCGGATCTGGCCGAGTTCCTGCGTCACCGGTTCCCGACCATCGACGCCTATACGCGTTCTCTCGGCTTCGACTGGAGCAAGGAGCCGATTCCGGTCGCGCCCGCCGCGCACTACTACATGGGCGGCATCCGCACCGATCTGGAAGGTCGCGCGAGCATCCCCGGCCTGTATGCGGCCGGCGAATGCGCCCGCACCGGCGTGATGGGATCCAACCGGCTCGCGTCGAACTCGCTGCTTGAAGGACTGGTGTACGGTCGTCGCGCCGGGCTCGCCGCCGTGAACGATCCGGCCGGTTCCGTGTGGAACCCGGTCTGGTTCTTCAACTCGGCCACCGGCCGCATCGTCAGCGACACACCGGTCGAGCTGAGCATGCCGGCACCCGATGAGCGTGCCGGGGCCAATGGCCGGCCTG